>Ga0213872_10000716_pt1 | contig 24930 bp, 17 predicted proteins | sample VelepicomBERX_R2_FD_160071 | JGI IMG/M metagenome (GOLD analysis project Ga0213872, IMG submission 160071) | Rhizosphere microbial communities from Vellozia epidendroides in rupestrian grasslands, the National Park of Serra do Cipo, Brazil - RX_R2 | ecosystem: Host-associated > Plants > Roots >...
TAGGCAAGAAGGCCGCTTTCGCCACTCTGCAGGATTCCTCCGGCCCGCAAGCCGACGGCCGCATCCAGATCTACGCCACCCTGGACCTGACCGGCGAAGCCGCCATGGCCGCCCTGCACCACTACGACCTGGGCGACATCCTGGGCGTCAAGGGCACCCTGTTCAAGACCAAGACCGACGAGCTGACCATCAAGGTCACCGAACTGCGTCTGATCACCAAGTCGCTGCGCCCGCTGCCGGACAAGTTCCACGGCCTGGCCGACCAGGAGACCAAGTACCGCCAGCGCTACGTCGACCTGATCATGAACGAAGAGACCCGCCGCACCTTCAAGGCGCGCACCGCCGCGATGTCGTCGATCCGCCGCTTCATGGAAAAGAACGACTTCATGGAAGTGGAAACCCCGATGCTGCACCCGATTCCGGGCGGCGCGGCGGCCAAGCCTTTCATCACCCACCACAACGCGCTGGACATGCAGATGTTCCTGCGTATCGCGCCTGAGCTGTACCTGAAGCGCCTGGTGGTGGGCGGCTTTGACCGCGTGTTCGAGATCAACCGCAACTTCCGTAATGAAGGCGTGTCGGTCCGTCACAATCCAGAATTCACCATGATGGAGTTCTACGCGGCCTACACCGACTACGAATGGATCATGAACTTCACCGAAGCGGTGATCCGCCAGGCGGCTATCGACGCCAAGGGCACCGCTGTGCTGACCTACGGCGGCCGTGAGCTGGACCTGTCCAAGCCATTCCACCGCCTGACCATCGTCGGCGCCATCAACAAGTACGCGCCGGGCTACACCGACGCGCAGCTGAACGATGCGGAATTCATCAAGGCGGAACTGCTGAAGTTCGGCGTCAAGCCGCACGCCCACTCGGGCCTGGGCGCGCTGCAGCTGGCGCTGTTCGAAGAAACCGCCGAAGCGCAGCTGTGGGAACCGACCTTCATCATCGACTATCCGGTGGAAGTGTCGCCGCTGGCGCGCGCCTCGGATACCCGCGAAGGCATCACCGAGCGCTTCGAGCTGTTCATGGTGGGCCGCGAGATCGCCAATGGCTTCTCGGAGCTGAACGATGCGGAAGACCAGTCGGCCCGCTTCCTGGCCCAGGTAGACGCCAAGGAAGCCGGCGATGAAGAGGCGATGTACTACGACGCCGACTACATCCGCGCGCTGGAATACGGCATGCCGCCAGCCGGTGGCTGCGGCATCGGCATCGACCGTCTGATGATGCTGCTGACCGATTCGCCGAACATCCGCGACGTGCTGCTGTTCCCGCACCTGCGCCGCGAAGACTGATCTGAGTCACGCCACAGAAACCGCCTCCGGGCGGTTTTTTTATTCGTACGCCACATCCTCGATTCGGTAGCGATAGCGGCGACGCTCAGGCAGCGTCCAACCTGGATTTGGCGTGGTATCGCGCGGTGCCGGCGGCGGCATGGGGACGTCACCAAACGAGCTGACGAGGCGGTCAGGATCAACCGATGGCATCGGTACGACCTGAGCAGGCGCGGGCGAGGCAACCGGTAATTGCTGCGGCCTGGGCGCCTGCAGCATTTCATTGCGCAGGATACGTGCTTGTTTGAAGTACTTGTCGCCGGGGCGACGTATGGTCAGGTCTTCCCACGCGTTGCGATTGCTGCGCGCTCGCAGGCGGGCGAATTGATTGGGACTCATCGAGCGCCCCTGAAACATGATGCGGCCATTTTCGACCCTGGCGTAGTCATGCTGGCCATAGGTGCCGCACGTGAGCAAGGTGCCCTCGGGCAGAAACAAACACTTCCAGTGATAACCAAGAGGCGCACTATCTTTTGCCTGTCTGCTGTTGCTCTCAGATAGCCAGCAATCAAGTGCCTCGGCAATTGCTTCTGACATGTCCTGCGTACCCTCCTGTTCGCCCAAATGTTCCATAAGACGGACTAATACTGGGGTAGGCAATTCCACACTCACTCTGGTAAACATTCGCTTTTCCTCCCGGTTTTTGCTCTCTTTTCCTAGTTTTAGACCGCCACACCGGAAAAAAAGTTCGAATGCCAGCAAAAAAGAGGAAAAAAGAACCGTAAAAAAGAGGGTTTACCAGAAGGAGCCACAGCCCCACCCCCACCCGCATACCCCAAATCGCGCTTGCCAAGCGCCGGGATTTCCACAATAATACAAATGAGAATCATTATCATTTGTTAGCCAGCCGTCGCCAGCTATCTTGCCCACCACAAGGAGCGTTCCATGGCGATTGCAGACCGTAGCGACCCGATTTACCTGTCCACCCACCCTGCCGGCCAGCGTCCGGAGCTGATGCTGTCGGCCGTGCTGCATCTGATGTCGCACTACACCGCCAATGAAGGCGAAAGCGGCGCCTGCGTCAAGCTGGCCTCCGTGATCGAACGCCATCTGAAGGCGCTGGCCAGCCTGCCGGAACTGGCGCCGGTGCTGAGCGCGACCTGCCAGCAGCTTTCCGAACAGTGGGCCGGCGTGGTGGAGCGCTCCCTGCCCCAGCCGGAAAAGCAGAACATCCTCACCCGCATCATGGCGCGCAGCCGTCCGCAAGTAGCGTAAGCGGGAGCTCTCATGTGCGATAAACATCTGCCCGCGCTGGCGGGCGCGGAGCCGCATACCTCGCGCCGCCGCCGAATCTGGGAATTGAGCCATGCCTGCCACTGCCCGCTGGTGGGCGTCTGCATGCCTTTGGCCTTGCTGCGCAAGCTGGTGGGCAAAGTCACCGGCGGCACCGTGATCGCGGACGACTACGAAGTCCATGTCGGCGTGGTGACCGAATGCGGCGCGCGCAACCGCATGTCGGAGGCGCTGCAGAAGGAGCTGGAACGGCGCTACGTGCAGGTGCTGGGTCGCTTTCGCAGCGCCAAGGATACCGAGGCTGTGGCAGCCATGTGGCGCAGCGCCGTCGCCAATGGCGACGTGGCAGGCGCTTTCTGGGCGGGGCTGACCCATCCCCGCTGCACGCCGGAACTGGAAGAGCAGATGTGCCGCGACCTGCACATGATCCAGCACCAGGCCGGGGCTTGCGTACGGGCCGACATCAACCGCTTCAACGCTGTATTGGAGGAAAACTCGCGCATGACCCGCGAAATCAGCCGCCTGCAGCAGCGTAGCGCCGCCGTCCAGCTGGAGCGCAATGCCGAGATGGAGCGCCACGCCACCCAGCTGATGCAGCTGCGCGCCCAGCTGGTGGGACGGGACAGCATCGCCGACTCGCTGCGGAATGAACTGGAACAGCTGCGCGCCTCGATTCCAGGTCTGGAAGCGCGCGACCGGCTGGTCCAGCGCCTGCAGCTGATGGAGCAACGCGAGCGCGGCCTGCGCAACGAAATGCAGGAGCTGAGGCAGGAGCTGGCCCGGACGCGCGCACTGCCAGCCGGGCCACAGCCAGCCGAGCCGGCCGCACTGGAACACGGCGCAGCGCCTGCGCCGATGGAACACGTGGTGCGCCTGCACGCCCGCCTGGCCGACCGCGCCGTGCTGTGCGTGGGAGGCCGCAGCGGCAACGTCGCCACCTACCGCTCGCTGGTCGAACGCGTGGGCGCCCAGTTCAGCCACCACGACGGCGGACTGGAAGACAACGTCAATCAGCTGGAGGCCAGCCTGTCAGCCGCAGATCTGGTGATCTGCCAGACCGGCTGCATCAGCCATAGCGCCTACTGGCGGGTGAAGGACTTCTGCAAACGCACCGGCAAGCGCTGCGTCTTCATCGACAACCCCAGCATTTCCAGTCTGGCGCGGGGGCTGGAAGCCGTGGGCGCGGACGAACTATTCGACAAAAAAACTATCGAATAAGGCAAAAGGAATGACTGGCCGGGTGGACGGCGCCTGATTAAGATGGGCGCGCCGTTCCCCTTACCCATCGCGAGAAATGCCAGTGAGTCTCAGAAACCTGAAGGTCGCCACCAAGCTTTGGCTGTTTACTTTTTCCCTCGTACTCGGCCTCGCCCTGGTGATGATCTGGGGCCTGCTGCACAGCGCCGGCATTGTCAGCGAAAGCCGCCGCGCCGCGCAGCAGTCCGGCGCGATGGTGCGGGCGGCCAATGCCTGGAGCGCACTCACCGAGGCTAACCTGATCCGCAACAAATACTTGATCATGCACGCCGAGCCGGCCCAGTTGGCGGACCTGCAAGCGGAAATCAATGCCACCTCGGCCCGGATTTCGGTGCTGCAGAAGACCATTGAATCGACGGACATGGATGCCGCGTCGCGCGCGCAGCTGCAGCAGATCGGCCGCTTGCGGCTGGCCGTGCTGGCCTCGCGCAAAGCCGCCTTGCAGGCTCGCATGGCTGGCGACCCGTCCGGCGCCAGCCGCATCGCCACGCAGGATTATCTGCCGCTGTCGGCGCGCTATCTGGACGCCCAGCACGCTTTTGTGGCGCTGCAGGAGCAAAGCCAGGCCCGCATCGACACGGATGCCGAACAGCGCCATACGGCCAGCCTGCGTGTAATGGGCGCGGTACTGGCGGTGGCGGCATGCGCCGCGCTGGCAGGCAGCAAGCGCCTGGTGCGTTCGATCCAGCAACCGCTGGCCGAGGCCAACCATCTGGCCGCGCGCATCGCCCATGGCGACCTGACCGCCTCGCTCAAACGCCGCGGCGGCGACGAGTTCGGCCAGCTGGCGAACTCCCTGCAGCATATGAATGACGGCCTGGCCGACATGATCCGCCAGGTTCGCTCCGGCGCAGACAGCATTGCCCACCGCACCGCCCTGATCGCGCAAGGCAACCAGGAGCTGTCGGCACGCACCGAGGCACAGGCCAGCGCCCTGCAGCAAAGCGCCGCCTCGGTCGAGCAGCTGAGCGCCACGGTGCGCAACAACGCCGATCAGGCGCAGCGCGCCAATGCGCTGGCGACATCGGCGTCCACCCTCGCCAGCCTGGGTGGCAGCGCCATGCAGGAGGCCATGCAGGCGATGAGCGCCATCCGCGACAGCTCGTTGGACATCGTCAATATCACCGGCCTGATCGACAGTATCGCCTTCCAGACCAACCTGCTGGCCCTGAATGCGGCGGTGGAAGCGGCGCGCGCCGGCGAGCAGGGGCGCGGTTTTGCGGTAGTGGCTTCCGAGGTGCGCACCCTGGCGCAGCGTGCCGCCGGTGCGGCGCGCGAGATCAAGCAGCAGGTCAGCCGCTCGGTGCAGCAGATCGAGGCCGGCAATCGCTCGGCCGGCGAGGCAGGTGGCTTGATTGTGACGGCGGTGTACGAAATGAGCCAGCTCGCCGGCATGGTGAACGGCATTGCCGGCGCCACGACGGAGCAGGCGCAGGGACTGCAGCAGATTAATCAGGCAGTTGCGGCAATGGACAGCGCCACCCAGCAGAATGCGGCGCTGGTGGAGCAAGCCGCCGCCGCCGCGCGCGCCATGCAGGAGCGCGCGCACCAGATGGCGGAGATGGTGCGCCGCTTCCGCCTGGACGGACAGGAAGCGGCGCTGGTGATTACTGAATGACCCGGTAGCACGGCGTGTACTGCTTGCCCGCCAGTTTCATGCGGTGCTGCGAGACGAAGGACGCCAGCAGCGCGTCCATCGGCCCCATGATGGACGGGTCGCCGTGAATCTCGAAGTGGCCGAACTGCTCGATGGCGCGGATGCCCTCTTCCTTGACATTCCCCGCCACCACGCCCGAGAAGGCGCGGCGCAGATTGGCCGCCAGCATATGCACTTCCTGATTCTTGTGCAGGCTCAGGTTGCGCATATTCTCGTGGGTCGGCGCGAACGGCAGCTGGAAGGCGTGATCGATCTTCAGGCTCCAGTTGAAGTAATAGGCATCGCTGCGCGACTTGCGGAATTCGCGCACCTGCTTGATCCCTTCCGACATCTCGCGCGCCACCTGGGCCGGATCGTCGACAATGATCTTGTAGCGCTGCTGCGCCTCCGGTCCCAGCGTATTGTGGATAAACTGGTTAATCTGGGTGAAGTACTCGCGCGAGGTCTCCGGACCGGTAAAGATCAGCGGGAACGGGATGTCCGCGTTATCCGGATGCAGCAGGATGCCCAGGATATACAGGATCTCCTCGGCCGTACCCGCGCCGCCGGGGAACACCACGATGCCATGGCCGGTGCGCACAAACGCTTCCAGGCGCTTTTCGATATCCGGCATGATCACCAGGTCGTTGACGATCGGGTTGGGCGACTCCGCCGCGATGATGCCCGGCTCGGTGATGCCCAGGTAGCGGCCCGCCATGGAACGCTGCTTGGCGTGGCCGATGGTGGCGCCCTTCATCGGGCCTTTCATCGCGCCCGGGCCGCAGCCGGTGCAGATATCCAGCGCACGCAGGCCCATTTGATAGCCCACTTCCTTGGAATAGTTATATTCCGCGCGGTTGATCGAGTGGCCGCCCCAGCACACCACCATATTCGGGTTCAGCATGGGCTTGAGCACGCCCGCATTGCGCAGGATGTGGAACACGGCGTCGGTGATGCCCTCCGTGCTGTCCAGCTCAAACTTGGGATTATCCGTTACCTCATTGCTAACAAAGATAATATCGCGCAGCACCGAGAACAGGTGCTCATGAATCCCCTTGATCATTTTGCCATCAACGAAGGCAATCGACGGGGCGCCCTTGATGTCAAGCTTGATACCGCGTTCGCGCTGGATGATGCTGATGTCAAACGATTTATACCGTTCCATCAGCTCTCTGCCATCGTCGATCGTGCTGCCGCAATTGAGCACCGCCAGGGCACAGTTGCGGAAAACGTTATAAAGACCTCCCTGGCTGGTATCGAGCAGCTTGTTGACCTCCGCCTTGGACAAAATCTCCAAACGGCCTTCGGGCGAAATCAGGGTATCGACAACGTCATGTTCCATGATGCTAAACCTTCCCAGTTCTATAGACAGGTATCTCCTGCGACTCCACTATACGGCATCCGGCAGCCTTAGCACAAATGACACATTTTTGCAGAGCACCATGCAAAAAACTGGACGGCGGCGCAATGTAGATTAAAATGGCGGCCATTCTGGATTCCGGCCCGCAGTGCGCGCCCAAGAAGCGAAGGCGCTGTGGCGGAATCCTTGTGTTTTTTTCGACCAAAATAACCTGAGGAGAGACCCGCATGAGCGGTGCCGCTACCAATAACACGGAAGTCGCTATTCCGGAATTTAAGCAGATCATGGGCCACCCTGCGCCGCTGTGGATGCTGTTCATGACCGAATTCTGGGAGCGTTTTGCTTTCTACGGCATCCGCTGGGCGCTGGTCCTGTACGTTGTGGCGCAGTTCCACAATGGCGACGCGGCCGGCCAGGGCTCGGCCAATCTGATTTACGGCTCCTACCTGGCACTGGTCTACGCCGGCGCCCTGTTCGGCGGCTACGTGGCCGACCGCGTGCTGGGATACCAGCGCTCCATCCTCATCGGCGCCGTGTTCATGGCCGCCGGCCTGTTCATGATCGCCTTCCCCGACGAGAACGTGTTCAAGTTCGGCCTGGCCACCATCATCGTCGGCAACGGCATGTTCAAGCCGAACATCTCCACCATGGTGGGCAAGCTGTATAGCGCCGCCGACGCCCGCCGCGACTCGGGCTTCACCATTTTCTACATGGGCATCAACTCCGGCGCACTGATCGCGCCGGTGCTGACCGAGTGGCTGGCCACGACCGTGTTCGGCATCAAAGACATGCCGGCCTATAAAGTGGTGTTCATGTCGGCCGGCGTGGGCATGCTGATTTCGCTGGTATGGTTCTTCATCGGCCGCCGCGGCCTGAAAGGCATCGGCGCACCGGAAGTACAGGACCGCAAGCGCATGGTCTATGTGGCCATCGGCGCGCTGTGCGTGATCCCGGTGGTGTATGCGCTGCTGGCGCTGGGCGCGAGCGCGCTGCAAGGCGTGCTGTCGGTGCTGTTCGTGCTGCTGTCGGTGATGCTGATGGTCGAAGGTATCCGCAACGGCGCCGTGGCGCGCGACAAGACCATCGCCATGCTGCTGATCTTCTTCTTCAACATCATGTTCTGGATGTTCTTCGAGCAGGCCGGTAGCTCCTTCACCTTCCTGGCCGAGAACATCATCCGCCGCGACATGGGCGGCTGGATCTTCCCGACCGCCTGGTTCCAGACCTTCAACTCGATCGCCATCATCGTGCTGGCGCCGGTGATCGCCTTCATCTGGGTCGCGATGGGCAAGAAGAACCCTTCCATCCCGCGCAAATTCGGCCTGGGCCTGCTGTTCAACGGCTCCGCCTTCGCACTGCTGATGTACGCGCTGTCGATGCTGGTCGGCCCGGACAACAAGATCCCGTTGTGGACCCTGGCCGCCGTGTACACGCTGCAGTCGGTGGGTGAACTGTGCCTGTCGCCGATCGGCCTGTCGATGGTGACCAAGCTGGCGCCGACCCGCCTGGTGGGCATGGGCATGGGCGGCTGGTTCCTCTCGACCGGTATCGGCAACAACCTGTCCGGCATCTTCGCTTCCGTCGTCTCCGGCGAAAAAGGCATGTCGGTGGAATCGGCCCTGTCGGGCTACACCATGGGCTTCTGGGCCCTGATCGCCGGCGGCGTGATCCTGTTCCTGATCGCTCCCCTGATCCAGAAGCTGATGCACGGCGTGAAGTAACCCCCTCCTCGCATAACAAAACGGCCAGTTTCAACTGGCCGTTTTTTTTACTGCATCGCGCCCGCGCCGGACGGTTCCGGCACCCGCAGGATGAACTGGCTGCGCAGGTCGCGCACAATCTTGCGGATATCGGCCTGCATGGCCAGGTAGTCTTCCGGCGTGCAGACCTTGGAGCCCTGCTTACCGCTCAAGAAGCTGCGCTGCACCAGCAGCTTGCCGTCCACCTGGCGGTAGCTGGCGCGGTAGCGGATATACGGGCTGGCGATAGCAACGTCGGGCGGCACCGCCAGCAGCGAGGCCTGGTCCGGAAACTCGTACACCGCGTCTTCCTCCAGGTCGTTGACCGGGCAGACGAAAGGCTGGGTGCGGGAAGCCTCGGTAATCAAGCCATACGCCTGCTGGGCCAAGCCCGCATACAGGCTGCTCGAAGCGCCCACCCCGATGGTGCCCGGCAGGTAGACCCAGTTCTCAGCCTGGCCGCGTAGGCTGAAGCGATAGCCGCCGCCCCTGCCGCCTTCCAGGTCACCCAACACCACCTCGCCGCTGCCCTTGATGCTCTGCGATTTCAGCAGTTCCCTCACGAAGATGTCGCGGTCGATCTTCTTCCAGTTGCGCTGGGCGTAGCGCACCTCTTCCTCGATCCAGCCCAGATTGTCGCGGGTGAACTCGAAACTGGCCGAGCCATCGGCGGCAATCCGCACCGTGTAGTGGTTCTTGACCTTGCCCGGCTGCGTCGTGGGCGTGTGGCCCAGCTGGCCGCTGCGAGTCAGAATGACTTGCTTGTCCAGGTCACCATCGGGCAGATAGCCCGGCCCCGTTCCCGCCGCCGTCGAATCCAGATACAGGTCCAGGCTGGGAATATAGGTGATGGCATGATTGAACTGCCCCAGGCTGGCCACCGGCGACAGCTTGAAGGAATTGCCGGCGTTGATCAGCACCGGTGTGCTGTCGATGCCCACCGCGCGCAGCATCGCTTCCATCAGCGTGGCGTGGTCCTTGCAGTCGCCGTACAGGTTGTCCAGCACCGATTCGGCACTGTGCGGCACCAGGCCGCCGTTGCCGATATAGACGGCGACATAGCGCACATTGCGGCGCACCCAGTCCTCGATCGCCAGGGCCTGCGCGCGCGGGTCGCCCAGGCCCTGCGTCAGCGCGCGCGCCTTGGCGGTGATGCGGGCGCTGGGCGCAGCGGCGGCGGCAGCGGCGCGGTCATAGGCCAGTCCCACCTCGGCATAGTTGTTGAAGGTCGAAACGATTAGATGGCGGCCAAAATCCCAATAAGCCACTGCGCCGATCTCGATGCGCGGATTCTCGGCCGGCACGTAGTCCCAGCGGTACACGGTACGGCCGTCATGCTGCTCGGGTGCGGTGGCCCTGAAGCCGGCGTTGTCCGCCTTGAGCGGCATCTCCGACGGCATATCGTAGATCACGGTCAGCTGTTTGGTGGGTGCGAAGCGCGGGAAGGTGTTGTCGCTGTACTGGTTGGCAAACAGGGCGGTATGGCGCTTCTTGCGTACCTTCGAATACAGCTTGTCGCCTACCGCCACCTCGCTGTAGATCACCGTCTTGATCTGCATGTCCTGAAACATCGGTGCGCCATTGTAGGCCGGCTCCTGCTGCACCTTGATTTGTTCCGGCAGCACCGGAATGCGGCGACCATCCGGCTTTTCGGTATAGGCCTCGAGGATCTCGATATCCTCCATCGTACGGTTGAAGTGGAACTGGCGCGCAGCGTCGCTGTCCACGGCGCGCTGCTCGTTCAGCTGCACCAGGTATTCGGTGGTCTCGACCGAGCTGCCGTCGCGCTGCACGACGAAGTGCTGCAGCTCTTTCAGGATGGTGACTGCCGTATCGGTGCCGTCGTCCGCTGCCGAGGCTTGGTACTGCAGCAGCGCAGCCGCGCAAAGAGCGGCAACTAATTTGAGTTTCATGGGTCTAATCGGGATGCAAAACCCGGCATTCTTGGCTTGTTTTGCAAATTCGTCAAGTGACGGTTTGGTAAGAATTATTCGGTTGTGACAATCCGCGTATTTCTACGGCGGCGGATGGACTATGTTGAAACGTTGCTCCCGCCAATTCAGCATACGAGGCCCATCATGGACGACCGAGTCGTGCAGCAGTATCCGGAGGTGGAAAAGCAGGAACACGAGGCGATCCGCCAGCGGCGCGAAAGCCGCCGCCAGCCCGCCATGGGCCTGCAGCATACCCTGGTGGGACTGGCCCTGTCCGGCGGCGGCATCCGCAGCGCCACCTTCGGCCTGGGCGTGCTGGAAGAGCTCCGCCAGCGCAATCTGCTGGACAAGGTCGATTACCTGTCCACCGTCTCCGGCGGCGGCTACATCGGCGCCTGGCTGACCGCCAACTGCCGCCAGGCCGCGCGCCGCCAGCAGGCCCTGCACGGCGACGCGCCGCTGCCACCGCAGATCGAAGCCGATCCCAAGGCCTTCAGCGCCTACTGCCACGCCGCCCACGACTGGCTCGATCCCGGCACCAACTGGGGGCCGTCGATCGCCCATTTGCGGCGTTATTCCAACTACCTGTCGCCCCGGCTGGGGTTCTTCAGCGCCGATGCCTGGTCCATGCTGGCGATCTGGCTGCGCAATACCATGCTGGTGCAGCTGACCGTGATCCTCGGCCTGGCCGCCCTGCTGCTGGCGCCGCGCCTGCTGTTCGACCTGTTCATCGCCTGGCCGGAAATGACGGCCGGACGCTGGCTCAGCGTGGCCCTGTTCGTGCTGGGGGTGAGCGGCATCGCCGCCAATCTGCGGCTGGTGCGAGGCGACCAGCGCGCCGCCCCCGCAGCCACCCCGTCCACCGCCGCGCCGCCCGCCCCGGCCTCCCCGCCGGCGCCAGAATCCTGGATTCAAGCCCTGCTGCTGGGCGGCGGCGGCCTGGCCGCCACCTGGCTGGCCTGCTTGCTGCTGGACTTCCATCCTTTCACCGACACGCCGCAGAACCCGGCCAGCGCCCTGCTGGTGGCAACCCTGCTGGTGGCCAGCGGCTACTGCCTGCTGCCGCTGGGACCACGCCTGCTGTCGCCCTTCTACGACCTGGCCGCGCGCCACGCTCCGCCCGCGCTGAAGCCGGACAAGCCCCAGCGCATCAACTATGGCCAGGGCTGGACCCAAAACCTGGTGGTGCTGCCCATCATGGTATCGGCCATTCTGTACTCGGCCGTGCTGTGGGGCCTGGCCACCGGCAGCCACGTTGATACCGGGCTGCAGAAGATCGACAGCTTCGGCCTCATGTTCCAGAAAGCCTGGCAGTTCTGGCCCTTCCCGCTGGCCATCGTGTTCGTCTCCCTGTGGCTGCTGTCGCTGGCGTCGTGGCGCAACGAGCCGCAGCGCGCGCGGCGCCGCCTGTACGCCCTGCTGGCGCCTCTGCCTGCGGTGCTGGTGCTGCACGCCCTGCTGTGCATGATCATGCTGCTGATGCACGGCTGGGCCGCCGGCGGCGCGCACGGCCAGTGGCAAGCCTTTGTCTGGGGGCCGACCCTGGTGCTGTACTCATTCTCGCTGGCGATCGTCGCACTGAGCGGCATCATGGGCCGCCAGTCCAGCGAAGGCGTGCGCGAATGGTGGGCGCGGCTGGGCGCCTGGTTCCTGATCTACGGGTTTGCCTGGCTGGGCGTGACCGTGGCCGCCGTGTACGGCCCGCACCGGACCGCGATGCTGTTCAATAGCGGTGGCTGGCAAGGCTGGTCGGCGCTGGGCGGATGGCTGCTGACCACCCTGGGCGGCCTGGCGGCCGGCAAATCCGAATCCACCGGACGGCAGAAACGCCAGCACACGCAGCCCTCCGCAGGCGCCACCGCGCGCAACGCGATCGCCCTGCTCGGCCCTTACGTCTTCCTGGCCGGCCTGGTGCTGGCCACCGCCAGCGTGCTGCATCTGCTGCTCCTGCACCTGTCCGACGCCGCCGGTGCGGATTGCTGCGGCTGGGTGCAACTGCAGACCCACCACTGGGAATACATGTCCGACGCCCGCATCAGTCCCACCATGGTGCTGGCCGTACTGGACTGCCTGCTGATCGCCATGGCCTTGCTGGCCTGGCGCGTCGACATCAACATCTTCAGCCTGAATAACTTCTACCGCGGGCGGCTGGTACGCTGCTACCTGGGCGCGGCGCGCTTTGTGCCCAAGGAGCGCAATCCCCAGCAGTTCACCCAGTTCGACGATGACGACGATATCGACCTGGCCGAAGCCCCCGCCACGGCTGCCGCCGGACCGCTGCATATCGTCAACTGCGCCCTCAACCTGGGCGGCTCCAGCGACCTGGCCCTGCACACCCGCCATTCGGACAATTTCACCCTGACGCCCTACAGTATCGGCAGCAATTACGGCTCGCGGCGCAACGGCCAGTGCAAGCCGCTGGGCTATATCGCCACCAGCGCCTACTACGCCGATCCGCCGCAGACCAGGCTGGGACAGGCCATTTCCGTGTCCGGCGCGGCGGCCAGCCCGAACATGGGCTACCACACCTCGACGGCGGTGGCCTGCCTGCTAACCCTGTTCAACGTGCGCCTGGGCTGGTGGTTCCCCAATCCCGCCATGCCGAAAGTGGCGGCGCGTTCGCCCTCCTTCAGCCTGCGCTATCTGGTCAAGGAACTGTTCGGCGGCGCCAACGACCGGTCCAACTACCTGATGATTTCCGACGGCGGCCACTTCGAGAACCTGGCCGCCTATGAGCTGGTGCGGCGGCGCTGCCGCCTGATCATCATCAGCGACGCCGAATGCGATCCGGAGCTGAAGTTCGAGGGGCTGGGAACGCTGATCCGCATGTGCGAGGTAGACTTTGGTGCCACCATCACGCTGGACGTCAAGCCCATCATCGGCGATCCGGAATCGGAATGGAGCGAGCAACGCTATGCGGTCGGCACCATCAAGTACGGCGACGGCCACCCGGACGGGGTGCTGATCTACCTGAAGGCTTCGATGACGGGCAGCGAGGACTCGGCGCTGCAGCAATACAAGGCCTGCCACGGTGCCTTCCCGCACGAGTCCACCGGCGACCAGTTCTACGGCGAAGACCAGTTCGAGAGCTACCGCCACCTGGGCCGCGACATCGCCAGCTCAGCGCTGGAGCAGCTCAGCAGCTCGTCCAACCTGATCATGGCTGCGGTAAGGCTGGCCGCCACCCGCCAGCGCGGCGCAGAACGGCACGCCGCTTAGCTACTGCATCGGATGGCTGTCCAGCCAGGCCTGCAGATGCTGGGCGGTGTCCGACGGAAGGTGCAAGCCTAGTTTGGAGCGGCGCCACAGGATGTCCTGGGCCGTGCGCGCCCATTCGTAGCGGCGCAGGTACTCCACCTCGGCGGAATACAGGCCCGGGGCGATTTCCTCGCCCATGTGATCGATGCTTTCGCGCTGGGCCAGCAGCGTGTGCAGGCGCGTGCCGTACGCGCGCGCGTAACGCGCCACCAGCGCCGGCGGCAGCCACAGATAGCGCTGCTGTACGGCGCACAGCCAGTCGGCATACTCGCGCACCGAGCGGTTGTTGGGCTCCGCGCCAAACAGGTCGCCGCCCGGCAGGCAGGCATGCGCCGTCCAGGCGCCGTGCGGATTGCCCACCGCCTTGGCAATCTGGTCGACCGCTTCCTCGGCCAGCTTGCGGAATGTGGTGATCTTGCCGCCGAAGACGCTCAGCATCGATGCACCGCCCACCTGCTCCACTTCCAGCCGGTAGTCGCGCGTGACCGCCTTGGCGTCGGCCGCCGCATCCTCCACCAGCGGACGCACGCCGGAATAGGTCCACACCACGTCAGCCGGCTTGACCGGCTTGGCAAAGTACTGGCTCACCAATTCGCACAGATAAGCCACTTCGTCCTCGGTGATGGCCACCTGGCCCGGATCCCCCTGGTAATCCAGGTCGGTGGTGCCGACCAGGGTGAACTCGCCCTCGTAGGGAATGGCGAAGACGATGCGCCCATCGCGGTGCTGGAAGATGTAGGCGTGGTCGTGCTCGAACAAACGCGGCACGATGATATGGCTGCCCTTGATGAGGCGCAGATTCTGCTGCGATGCGCGCGGCGCCACACCCTGCAGGAAGCCGGCCGTCCACGGCCCGGCCGCATTCACCAGGTAGCGCGCGTTGACACGGATATTGCCGCAGGAAGCCTTGAACAGCGAGGCCTGCCAGCCGCCCGCCACCGGCTCCGCGCTCAGGCAGCGCGCCTGGGTCAGCACCGTGGCGCCTTTTTCGGCGGCGTCGATGGCGTTCAGCACCACCAGCCGGGCGTCATCCACCCAGCCGTCGGAATACACGAAGCCACGGCGGAAGTCGGATTTCAAAGGCTGTCCGGCCGGATGGCAGCGCAGGTCGATGCCGCGCGATCCCGGCAGCAGCTCGCGCCGCGCCAGGCTGTCGTACAGGAACAGGCCCGCGCGGATCATCCACGCCGGACGCAGCCCCTCCGAGTGCGGCATCACAAAGCGCAGCGGCCACATGATGTGCGGCGCGGCGCGCAGCAGCACCTCGCGCTCGATCAGCGCCTTGCGCACCAGGTTGAATTCGTAATACTCGAGATAGCGCAGGCCGCCGTGAATCAGCTTGGTGGAGGCGGAAGAGGTATGCGCGGCCAGGTCGTCCTTCTCGCATAGCACCACCGATAAGCCCCGCCCCGCCGCGTCGCGCGCAATGCCGGCGCCATTGATGCCGCCGCCCACTACCAGGACATCGCAATCGATCGTGTGCTGCGGTTCCGCCATCTTCTCCCCAGAGCCTTCAATAAAGGACAAATTTGAAAGACAAATTATAAAGACAAACGCGGGCCATAAAGTAGAGCACAGGCTCCAGGACGACTATCGCACAGAGACGTTTGCTTGGGAAGATTTTTCAATCGACTATAATCCCCCCACCGTAGCTAACCTGAGACCTGTCTTGAGCTCTATTCCTACCGTAGCGTCCTCCTGGCTGACCCGCCGTAACCTGATCCGCGCCGCCCTGATCGCCGGCGCCGGTGCGCTGGTCGGCGGCGGCCTGCTGGTCGCCTATATGCTGCTGTACATCGCGCCCAACCTGCCGTCGCTGGACGTGCTGACCGATTACCGCCCCAAGATCCCGCTGCGCATCTACACTGCCGACAAGGCCCTGATCGGCGAATTCGGCGAAGAACACCGCGACTTCATCCCCATCAAGGAAATGCCGGAGATGATGAAGAAGTCCATCCTGGCCATCGAGGACAAGCGCTTCTACGAGCACCACGGTATCGACTGGGTGCGCGCACTGGGCGCGGCCCGCGCCAACCTGGGCGGCGCGCTGCGCCAAGGCGGCTCCACCATCACCATGCAGGTGGCGCGCAATTTCTTCCTGACGCGCGACAAGGTGCTCGGCCGCAAACTGCAGGAAGTCATGCTGGCCTTTAAAATCGAAGCGGCCCTGAACAAAGACCAGATCCTGGAGCTGTACATGAACCAGATCTACCTGGGCCAGCGCTCCTTCGGCTTTGGCGCGGCTGCGCAGACCTACTTCGGCAAGCCGCTCAAGGAGCTGGACGTGGCCGAGATGGCCATGCTGGCGGGCCTGCCCAAGAACCCGGGCCACCACAACCCGGTCGCCAATCCGAAGCGCGCCAAGGAACGCCAGCACGTTGTGCTGCAGCAGATGCGCGAGCTGAATTACATCACCGAGGCGGAGTACCAGAAGGCGCTGCACGAAACCCTGCACGTCAGCCACAAGGGCGTGGAGTTCGACACCCACGCCGAATACGCCGCCGAGCTGGCGCGCCAGGTGGTCTACGCCCAGTTCAAGGAAGACAGCTACACCAAGGGCATCAGCGTCTACACCACCCTGCTGAAGGCCGACCAGGATGCGGCCTACGAGTCGGTGCGCCGCAATGTGCTGAACTATGACCAGCGCCACGGCTACCGTGGTCCGGAAGCCTTCATCGAGCTGCCCAAAGACGAGGAAGAGCGCGACGACGCCATCGAAGACGCGCTGCAGAAGCGTCCGGGCAGCGACCGCCTGGTGCCTGCCGTCGTGCTGAGCGCCAGCCCGGCCGAGGTCAAGGTGCAGGATCCGTCCGGCGATGAGATCACCATCCGTGGCGATGGCCTCAAGCTGGCCGCCTACGCGCTGGGCGACAAGGCCCGCGACGGCCTGCGCATCCGCCCCGGCGCCGTGGTGCGCATCATGCAGGACGAGAAAAAGAACTGGGGCATCACCCAGGTGCCGCAGGTATCGGCGGCCTTCGTTTCCATCGACGCTGTCACCGGCGGCTTCCACGCCATGGTGGGCGGCTTCGACTTCAACCTGCGCAAATACAACCACGTGACCCAGGCCTGGCGCCAGCCCGGTTCGTCGATGAAGCCCTTCGTCTATTCCTCGGCGCTGGAAAAAGGCTTCAATCCCGCCACCCTGATCATGGATGCGCCGATCACGCTGGGGCCGGAAGATACCGGCAATGAAACCTGGAGCCCGCAGAACGACGACGGCAAATACGAAGGGCCGATCACCATGAAGCGCGCCCTGGCCAAGTCGTCCAACGTGGCGTCGGTGCGCATCCTGCGCCACATCACCGTGCCTTACGCGCACCAGTACATCGGAAAATTCGGCTTCGACCTGGCCAAGCACCCCAAGAACCTGACCATGACCCTGGGCACCGGCTCAGTCACGGCGGAACAGCTGGTGGCCGCCTACGCGGTGTTCGCCAACGGCGGCTACTCGGTCGAACCCTACCTGATCGCCAAAATTGTCGATGGCAACGGCAAGGTCATTAGCGAAGCTAAACCGCGCGAAACCCTGCCGGATGAAGCCCGCGTGATCGATCCGCGCAACGCCTTCGTCATGGACACCATGCTGCGCGAAGTCACCCGCAGCGGCACCGGCGCGGCAGCCGCCAAGCTGGGACGCCCCGACGTCGCCGGCAAGACTGGCACCTCCAACGACGCCGTCGACGGCTGGTTCTCCGGCTACGCCGGCGGCATCGTGGCGGTGTCCTGGATGGGCTACGACGACTCCAAGTCCCTGGGCGGCAAGGAGTTCGGCGCCACCGTCTCGCTGCCGATCTGGATGGACTACATGAAGGTGGCGCTGCAAAAGCGTCCGCCGCAGGAACGCCCGGTACCGGCCGGCCTGACCGAGGTGAATGGCGAATGGCTGTACGATGAGTTCAGCGGCGAAGCGGCGCTGCGCTCGCTGGATGTCGACGAGCCGCCCGCCGACGGCGACGCCCCTGCCAACGGCGAGCCGGCTGGTGCCGCGCCGGCCGGCGCATCGCCCGCCACGCCGGCCCCCGGCGCCGCGCCATCGCCCGCTGGCGGCGCCACGCCGGCGGCGCCGGTCAAGGGCCAGTAAGATCGTCCAGGCCCGTTCATCCGCGTGCTCCGCGCCCGGCCGCCGCAGGCCGCGCGCGGGCCGCGGCTGTCGCCAACGCGGCACAAAAACAACCCTCGCCGTATCCCTGCAAGCCTTCCCGATGGCCTTGCGAGCCGCATCAAACGTACGCACCGACAGCGCTGCTACATTTTGCAAACCGGGCGACCGCCCGGATTTACAATGATAGGAGACGCCATGACCCACCGCTTCCGCAAGTTGCTGTGCCTGTTCCTGCTAGCTGTCCTGACACTGCCCGCCCCCTCCTGGGCGGCCGGCTATACCCAGACCAAATACCCGATCGTGCTGGTGCACGGCCTGTTCGGCTTCGATAATATCGGCCCGGTCGACTACTTCTACGGCATCGCCTCCGCCCTGCGCAGCGGCGGCGCCGACGTCTACGTGACCCAGGTCTCGGCCGCCAACAGCACCGAGGTGCGCGGCGAACAGCTGCTGGTCCAGGTCAAGCAGATCCTGGCCGCCACCGGCGCCGCCAAGGTCAACCTGATCGGCCATAGCCACGGCGGCCCGACCGCCCGCTACGTGGCCTCGGTGCGTCCCGACCTGGTGGCCTCGGTCAGCAGCGTGGGCGGCGTCAATAAGGGCTCCAAAGTGGCCGATGTGCTGATCGGCGCCGTGCCCAATGTGTCCTACACCATTGCCAATGCCGTTTCCGGTTTCATCAGCTTCCTGTCCGGCAGCCCCAACCTGCCGCAGAACTCCTACGCCGCCGCCCAGTCGCTCAGCACCGCCGGCACCCTGGCCTTCAACAGCCGCCATCCGGAAGGCGTGCCCACTACTGCCTGCGGCGAAGGCGCCTACCAGGTCAACGGCGTGTACTACTTCTCCTGGAGCGGCGCCCAGCCCTACACCAACGTGCTCGATCCGAGCGATCCCGTGCTGGCCCTGACCGCGCTGGCATTCAACGAGAAGAACGACGGCCTGGTGGCCAGCTGCTCGAGCCACCTGGGTCGCGTGATCCGCGACGACTACGCCCTCAACCACCTGGATGAAGTCAACCAGATGGTCGGCATCACCAATCTGTTCGAGACCAGCCCGGTCACCCTGTTCCGCCAGCAGGCCAACCGCCTGCAAGGCCTGGGCCTGTAACAAGGAGCGCGCATGAACGCCAGGAACCTCAAACTCGGCCTGCTGGCCCTTTTCGCCTGCGCCGGCGGCGCCTCCGTGTGGATGCTGGCGCGGGCCGAACGCGAGCCGGCCCATCTGACGGCGGCCGAGCCGAACTACTTTGCGTTCGTGCGCTCCATGGAAGGCACGCGTCCGGACGGCGACATCCGCCAGGATGCGGCCGACCAGCTGGTCGTCAACGCCGAACTGGGCCACCTGTTCGACTACTATCTGGCCGGACTGGGAGAGCAGTCGCTGGCCGCCATCCAGGCCGAGATCGGGCGCGAACTCGATCGCCGCCTGCGGCCCACCGCCGCCACCCAGGCCAGGCTGCTGCTGGAGCACTACCTGCAGTACAAGCGCGCGCTGGTCGATATCGAGCGTGGCTTGCAGCCCGCCCCGACCCCGGCCGCCTCCGCGCGCCAGCGCCTGGATGCCATGCAGCGCCTGCGCCGCGACTACTTCACCGAGAAGGAGATCGACGGCCTGTTCGCCGACAGCGACGCTTACGACAGCGCCGCCATCGCGCGCATGGACATCATGGCCGACACCAGCTTGACGCCGGAGCAGCGCAAGCAGAAACTGGCCGCATTGGACGCCCGTCTGCCCAAGCCCCTGCGCGAGGACCGCGAAGCGCCAACCCGCGTGCTGAGGCTGGAGGAATCGGTGCAGCAGGCCCGCGCCAGCGGCGCCGACGACAACGAAGTCTACCGCCTGCGCGCGGCCGCCCTGTCGCCCGCCGCCGCCGCCCGCTTTGCCGATCTGGATCGCGAAGAAGCCGACTGGAAGCGCCGCATCACCGAATATCAGGCCCAGCGCAAGCAGCTGATGAGCGGCCCCGCCGCGCCTTCCGACGCCGCCCTGCAGCAGCTGCGCGACGCCGCCTTCAGCCCGGACGAGCAAAAGCGCCTGGCCGCCTACGAATAAAGATTGCCCCTGCGCGGGCGATGCTACAATCGTTGCCACTTCGGTCATGCCGCGCCCGGACATCGGCGCGGCCTTTAAACGGGTGGCGAACCTTATGGCGATGTCCCGGCTCAGTATCTCAATCACGGCGCCGATCGTGCTGGTGTCCGCGCTGGCGGTCGGCCTGACCGTCTTTCTGAACGTGGGCAAGCTCGATCGCACCTTGGGTGAACTGGAGCAGTCGCGCCTGCGCTTCACCCTCAACAACCTGCGCGAGAACCTGGAGACCGGGCTCGATCTCGGCCTGCCGGTCAAGGGCCTGGGCAACGCGCAGGCGGCCATCGACCGCGAGGCGCGCGCCGATCCCGGCATCGTCTCCATCGCTGTACTGGACGATCACGGCGCCGTCGCTTTCCACACAGGCCGTGCCGACAGCGGCGCCGGCGCCACCGTGCACCTGCGCACCGGCATGTCCAACAACCTCGGCGTCAGCATGGGCGCGATCGAGCTGCAGTACTCGCGCCGTAGCCACCAACGCTTCATGGCCGATATCGGCAGCCAGCTGCGCATGGCGGCGCTGGTCGCCGTCATCGCCAGCAGCGCCCTGGCCATCCTCGGCATCCGCCTGTGGGTGCGCCGCATCCGCCGCACCCTGAGCAGCATCGAGCACACGCTCGACCAGGGCGCGCCGCCCCAGCACCCCGACCGCCGCGCCGCCGCCCTGGCCGAGCAGGTCAACCGCAGCACCCAGGACGCCTTGCAGGAACTGGACCGCGCCGAGCGCGCCATCACCAGCGCCGACGTCGCAGGAACCGGGCTATGAGCGACGAACAGCGCCTGTATGCACGGCCGGTGCGCCAGCTGTTCATCTTCGCGCTGGTGCTGCTGCTGGCGACCCAGGTCGCGCTGTCGCTGTACGCCTGGCGCCTGGCGGAGGAGCGCCTGCTGCCCGAACTGGGGCGCAAGGCCCAGGCCACCGCCCGCTCGCTGTCCGGCAAGCTGGATCGGGCGCTCGACTACGGCATCCCGCTCAGGCAATTGGAAGGCGTGCCGGATTTCTTTGCCGATGTCCTCAAGCAGAACAGCGACCTGGCCTACCTGCGCGTCAGCGACGCCCACGGCGCCACCCTGTACGGCAGCGTGCAGCCCGACAGCAGTGCGGACGATGAATTCCTCGACACCGATGTCCCGCTTGTCCTGAACGGCGCGACAGTCGGCACGCTGCACGTGGGTGTCGACAAGCGCTACGTGGCCGCGCGCGTGCGCGAGCTGCGTTACGACATCGGCATCGTGCTGCTGACCAGCCTCCTGATCGCCTTCGAAATCCTGTGGTTCGTGGTGACGCTCAACTTCACCGTGCCGATGCGGCAGATCGTCGCACACATGGTGCGCATCGCCTCCGGCGACTTCCGCCAGCGCCCCCAGGCCAGCGACGGCGCCACGCTGGCGTCGCGGCTGGACGGTATCACCCGGCGCGTCAACCAGGGCTTTGAAAGCCTGCTGCACAAGGCCGCTGCCGCGCCGCTGGCCGATCCCCAGCGCCAGGCCAAGGCCCACACCACCCTGCAGCGCCTGCGCGGCATCTACCGCTTCGGCGAGTCCGCCGCCGACGGCGATCTGACCCAGCAGCGTGTGGTGCTGGTGCGGGTGCTGAGCTTCCTGTTCATGTTTGCCGAGATGCTGTCGCGCCCCTTCCTGCCCGTGTACGCGGCCTCGCTGAGCGGTGCAGGCGCCAGTGTGGCAGGCAATGCCAGCGGCAGCGCCGCAGGTCTGCTGCCCGCCGGCCTGCTCGCCAGCCTGCCCATTACCGCCTTCCTGCTCGGCGTGGCGCTCAGCATGCCGCTGGCGGGACGCTGGTCCGACCGCGTCGGCCGCCGCAACAGCTACATCGCCGGCGCGCTGCTGGTCACTGCCGGTCTGGCCGCCACCGGCCTGATTCCTGTTTACGGCGCCCTGGTCGCCGCGCGCGCCGCCACCGGGGTGGGCTACGCGCTGATGTTCATGTCCTGCCAGGGCTACGTCTTCGACAACACCGACAACAGCAATCGCGCCAAAGGCATGGCCTTGTTTGTCGGCGCCATCATGGTGGCCGAGATCTGCTCCCCCGCCGTGGGCGGCATCCTGGCGGACCGCATCGGTTATCAGCTGGTGTTCATCTTCGGCGCCGCCGTCGCGCTGATCGCCGCGCTGCTGGCCGTCGCGGTGCTGGATAATCGCCGCGCCGCGGCAGCCGCAACCCCAGCCGCCATCGCTACCGCTGCCTTTGCGGCCCCCGCGCCCGCCCACAACGCGCCCTTCCTGCGGCTGGCGCGCAACCGCCGCTTTCTGGCCTTGTCCATCCTGTCCGGCGTGCCCGCCAAGTTTCTGTATTCGGGCTTCCTGATTTTCCTGGTGCCGCTGCTGCTGTCCAGCCTTGACTGCACCAAGTCCGAGATCGGCCGCTACACCATGTTGTATGGCCTGAGCTGCCTGGCGCTGGGGCCTTTATTCGCGCGCCTGGCCGACCGCTACAACGCCTACGCCGCGCTGGTCGCCACCGGCGGCCTGTTGACCGGCGCCGGCATGCTGCCCATCCTGCAAGGGGCCAGTGCCGATCTGGTGATGCTGGGTGTCGCCGCGCTGGGCATCGGCCAAGCCATGAGCATCTCCGCCCAGCTGGTGCTGGTCGCGCGCGTGACGCAGACGGAGGCGCGCGACTTGGGCACCGGCCCGATCGTCGGCATGTTCCGCCTGCTGGAGCGCTTGGGCGCGGCGGCCGGCCCGGTCGCCACCGGCGCGCTGGTGGCCCGCTTCGGACCGCAACAGGCCATGGCCGCCCTAGGCGCGTTCGGGCTGGGGACCTCGCTCTTGTTCATCCTGGCATTCCGGCACGGCGCTGACGCTCCGGACCTTGCGGAAGGAGCGAGAGCATGACCGAGCGCCGACTGCTGCTGCGCTATGCCGCCGCCACGCTGGCGGCCAGCGTGTCCGGCGCCGCCAGCCTGTCTTGGGCTCTGCCGGTGACCAACGCCAGCAGCATGGCCAGCGCCGCTGCTGGGACGGCGCCGCGCCGGCCGCGCATCTACATGATCCTGTTCCGCGGCGAGACGCCGGTGGAAAAAGGCTTCCGCGACTACTTCGCCGTCAACGGCCTGACGCCGGAACTGATCGTGCGCGACGTCGCGCTGGACGTCGGCAAAGTGCCGCAACTGATCGCCGAAGCGCGCGCCATGCAGGTGGACCTGATCTATACCTGGGGCACGCCCGTCACGCTGGCCGTGGCGGGCAAGACTGCTGCTGTCGATCCAGGCCGACACGTCACCGACATCCCGGTGGTGTTCACCATGGTCGCCGCGCCGCAGGCGTCCGGCTTGGTGAACTCGCTGGCGTCGTCGGGGCGCAATCTCACCGGCGCCAGCCATGTGGTGCCGAACAGCCAGCAGCTCAGTGCCATCCGCGCCTATCGCCGCTTCGAGCGCATCGCCATCATCTACAATCCGGCCGAACCGAATTCGGTGCTGAACGTGAAGGAATGGCGCGCCTTGGCGGCATCGGAACGCTTCCAGCTGATCGAACAGCCGGTCCCGCTGGACGCCAGGGGCCAGCCCAGCGCCGCCGCCCTGCCCGCGCTGGTGCAGGCACTGGCACAGCACCAGGTGCAGCTGCTTTACATCGGCCCGGACAGCTTCCTCGCCGCCAACCGCATGGAGCTGACCGAAGCCGCGCTGGCAGCGCACCTGCCCACCTTCTCCGCCACCGAGGTCGCACTCCGCGAAGGCAAGGCGCTGTTTGGGCTGGTGTCCGGCTACGAAAACGTCGGCCGCCTCACCGCGCATAAGGCCGCGCAGATCCTGTACCAGCATATCGCCCCGGCGCACATTCCGATCGAGACGCTGGCGCGCTTTTCCTACCTGGTAAATATGTCGGTGGCTTCGCAGCTGCAGATGTACCCGCCGCTCAAGGTCATCAACTACGCGGAGCTGATGCGATGAACTGCAGTGACGACACCATCTTCACCTGGCGCGTGATCCGGCCCGGGGAAGCCGCCGCCGTGCACGCGCTGCATGCGGCCGTGCTGGCGCGCACGCCATCCGGCATGGTGCGGCCGGACGAGCTGGCGCACTTTGAGCAGCACGCCGAACAGCTTGGCCGCATCCTCGGCTGCTTTGCGGAAGATGAGCTGGTGGCCTACGGCGTGCTGGGAATCCACTCGCACACCGTGCAGCATCTGGCCGACTTGCTGGGTTTATCGACGCAAGACCGCGAACGCGTCTGCGTGCTGGATGGCGCGGCGTCCCTGCCGGAGTGGCGCGGCCACAGCCTGCACTGCGTGGCGATCGCGGAACGCAGTGCATTGGGCGCAAGCCTGGGACGCTCGCTGATTACCGCCACCTGCGCGCCGGAGAATCTGCGCAGCCTGCGTGGACTGCTCAAGGAAGGATTTACGATTCACGCCTTCGCCTATGTGTACGGAGGTCTGGCGCGCCTGATCGTCAAGCACGACCTGCAGGCCTCATACGCGCCGTGGCAGTTGGTGTCGCGCGTGGCGGCCTCGGACCATGCCGCGCATCAGGCCGCGCTCAAGCAAGGTTTGGTCGGCTACAGCTGCACACAAGGCGAGGACATGAGCTGGCATATCGAATACGGCCGGCAGCCTTAGTGTACATAGCGGGCAGTAAAATAGGCGGCGCTCATCGCCAGCGCGATCACTCCGTACACCCGCCAGGCCAGCATGGAGAGATGCAGATAAATCTGCGCCTTATCTTCCTTGATGCTGGCGCCTAGTACCGCAAATTGCCGAAGCACGTCTGCCTGCTGTTCATGCATGCGGCCTAACAAGAAAGCATGTTGCTCATCCATGCGACGCAGCAGCGAAGCATGTTGCTCATTCATTCGCTCAAGCAGCTCAACCCGCAGCTTGTTCGTTTGCTCAAGCGACTCAATGTGCTGACGATTCATTCGTTCAAGCAGCATCGCCACATCATCCTTGGTGGCACAGGTCGCGCGAATGACTGCGATATCTTTCTCCACCGTCGTCATACGCACCTCAAGCCCATGAACACG
>Ga0213872_10000717_pt1 | contig 24884 bp, 17 predicted proteins | sample VelepicomBERX_R2_FD_160071 | JGI IMG/M metagenome (GOLD analysis project Ga0213872, IMG submission 160071) | Rhizosphere microbial communities from Vellozia epidendroides in rupestrian grasslands, the National Park of Serra do Cipo, Brazil - RX_R2 | ecosystem: Host-associated > Plants > Roots >...
GTTAATTGCGACGAATAAAACCGTTAAGCCATGAATTGCAAGGGAATTTCCGAAAGGGCATGCTAAAAACCCTGATCAACAGGGCGCTTGCAGCCATTCATCTGTCATGGCGGCTAGCACGCTTCCGCTGCTTGTATCGGACCGTGCTGGCGTAGAATGTCGCGATTACGAAAGCCACTGACCATGTACACGACCGCTCACCAATCCCTGCTGACCCTGCGCGACCTGATCCGCTTCGCCGTCTCCCGCTTCAACGAGGCGAAGCTGTTCTTCGGCCACGGCAGCACGTCGGCATTCGACGAAGCCGCCTACCTGGTCCTGCACACGCTGCATCTGCCGCTCGACCGGCTGGAACCCTTCATGGACGCACGCTTGACGCCAGAAGAGATCCGCAACGTCATCAGCATCGTCGAAGCGCGCGTCAACACGCGCAAACCGGCTGCCTACCTGACGCATGAGGCATGGCTCGGGCCTTATCGCTTTTATGTGGATGAGCGGGTGATCGTGCCGCGCTCCTTTATCGCCGAGCTGATGCCCGATGCCCTGGAGCCCTGGATCGAATACCCGGAGCTCGTGCACCGCGCGCTCGACTTGTGCACCGGCTCGGGCTGCCTCGCGATCCTGTTGGCCGAGCACTACCCGGACGCAATGGTGGACGCAGTCGATCTATCGGCCGATGCGCTTGAAGTTGCGGCGCGCAATGTGGCGGATTATGGGTTGGAAGAACGCGTGCGATTGGTACAGTCTGACATGCTCACCGCACTCGCGGGCGAAACCTACGACCTGATCGTCTCCAACCCGCCCTATGTCGATGCGCCATCGGTCGCAGCCCTGCCCGACGAATACCTGCACGAGCCGGAAATGGCACTGGGTAGCGGTGAAGACGGTCTCGACGCCACCCGCATCATTCTGGAACAGGCCAGCCAGTTCCTGGCGCCGCAAGGCGTACTGGTGGTCGAGATCGGCCACAACCGTGAGATGCTGGAGCCGCAATTCCCCGAACTGCCCTTCACCTGGCTGGAGACCAGCAGCGGGGATGGCTTTGTGTTTCTGCTGACGCGGGAAGAACTGGTCGAAGCCGGTTATTGACTCAGTGTCCGGCAAACTCACAAAGCCTGAACAGCGGAATCCCTTCCTTCTCGATCAGGCGTGAGCCACCGAGCTCGGGTAGATCGACGATGGTGGCAGCCTCGAAGACTTCGGCCCCCAGGCGGCGAATCAGCTTGGCCGCTGCGATCATCGTGCCGCCCGTCGCAACGAGATCATCCATCAACAGCACGCGTTGCCCGGCATGCACGGCATCGGAATGCAGCTCGACCGTCGCCGAGCCATATTCCAGCTCGTATTCTTCGGCCACCGTATCAAACGGCAGCTTGCCTTTCTTGCGCACCGGTACAAAGCCCCGGTTCAGCTCATAGGCCACGACCGCGCCGAGGATAAAGCCACGCGCGTCGACACCCGCCACCACGTCGATCTCTTTATCCATATAGCGATGGACAAAGCAGTCGACCAGCACGCGGAAGGTCTTCGGGTCTTGCAGCAGCGGTGTGATATCGCGGAACTGCACGCCAGCCATCGGCCAGTCGGGTACGGTACGGATACGGTCGCGAATGTAGTGGGTGTCGATCAGCATGATGGGCTCTCGGTTCTGGCGCATCATTGCGATGCAATAGGGTGTAGGCGCCTGCCCACACCCGGTTTTCAAATCTGTATTTTGCTGCGGCTCAAAACAGTGCGAACTTCACGATCCACAGCGCAGCAATCAGCAGTACGGTAGGCGACAGCTCGCTCCAGCGCCCGCTCAACGCCTTCATGGCAGCATAGCTGATAAAGCCAAACGCAATGCCGTCGGCAATCGAGAAGGTGAAGGGCATCGCCAACGCCGTCACAAAGGCCGGTGCAGCTTCAGTCAGGTCGGACCAATCAACTTCGGCCAACCCGCGGCCCATCAATACGGCCACATACATCAGTGCAGGGGCCGTCGCATAGGCGGGCACTGCGCCGGCCAGCGGCGACAGGAAGAGTGAAGCCAGGAACAACAACGCCACTACGACTGCCGTCAGGCCTGTCTTGCCGCCGACGGCGGTGCCTGCGGCAGACTCCACGTAAGCCGTACAGCTCGACGTACCCAGAACTGCGCCCGTGACAATCGCCGTCGAATCAGCCAGCAAAGCGCGCTTCAACCGCGGCAGGCGGCCTTGCGAATCGAGCAGGCCCGCGCGATGGCAAACGCCGATCAGCGTGCCGGTGGTATCGAACAGGTCAACAAAGAAGAAGATGAACACCACGCCGACGAGGCCGGCATTCAGTGCACCCTTCACGTCCATCTTCATAAAGGTCGGCGCCACGCTCGGCGGCATCGAGGCAAAGCCGTCGAACTTCTGGTAACCCAGCAAGATCGCGAGGATGGTCACCGTCAAAATGCCGATCACCACACCGCCCGTGACCTTGCGCTGCTCCAGCGACACGATCAACAGGAAGCCCAGCACCGCCAGCAGCACCTTCGGATCGTGCACATTGCCCAACGTCACCAGCGTAACCGGGTGGCCGACCACGACACCGGCGTTCTTTAAAGCGATGATCGCAAGGAAAAGACCGACACCGGCCGAGATCGACAGCTTCAGGGCGCGTGGAATGGCGTTGACGATCATCTCGCGCACCTTGAAGAGGCTGACGAGGATAAACACCACACCCGACAGGAACACCGCCCCCAGCGCTGTTTCCCACGGCACGCCCATGCCCTTGACCACGCTGAAGGTAAAATATGCGTTCAAGCCCATGCCGGGCGCCAGGGCGATTGGGTAGTTCGCCACCAACCCCATCACCGCCGAGCCGAGTGCGGCCGAAATACAGGTGGCGACGAACACGGCATTGAAGTCCATGCCCGTCCCGCTCAGGATGGATGGGTTGACGAAGACGATATACGCCATCGTCAGAAAGGTCGTCAGACCGGCGAGCACTTCCGTTTTCACGTCGGTGCCGTGGTCGCGCAGTTTGAACAGCGTGTCGAGCATCAATGGATTCCTGATCTGGGGTTGAGCATATGGGGCGTGAGTGCGGTCCCGTCTAGATTTCTATGATAGTGAGCCGCGCGCGGTTTCGTCGGCGGCATGCACGGCGAGCAGCAATTGGTCCACCGCATCCTCGATCAAATCGAGCACACGTTCGAAGCCTGCGTCGCCGTCGTAGTAAGGGTCTGGCACATCGCCGTCGCGATCCAGGGTCGAGTAGGCCAGGAGCCGCTGCAGTTTGTGGCGATGCGCGGCCGGGCAGCCTGCTTCCAATAGCGCAAGGTTTCGACTGTCCATGGCAAGAATCAGATCAAAGCGGGCATAATCGCGCGCCTCGACCTGGCGTGCGCGCTGGGCTGACAGATCATAGCCGCGCCGCAGGGCATGCTGCTGCGAGCGCCGGTCGGGCGGCTCGCCGATGTGGTAACCGTGCGTACCGCATGAATCCACATGGATCGACACGCCCGCCGCCAGGGCTTTGGCTCGCAGCACACCCTCGGCAGTCGGTGAGCGACAGATGTTGCCCATGCAAACCATCAACACAGATTTTTGTTTATTATTTTCAGACACTTAAATTAACCTATCGCGAACATGGCACGCATCGGGCAGGACTGTAACATTTGTGCCGGGCGGCCGTCATCTGGGCGTAATCTAGAGGCCTGCATGGCGTGTCATGAAGACCTGCCCCTATATGTTCGCCATCGACCACTGACTTGGCCCTCACCACTGACTGCCGCATGCTCACGCGACTGATCTTCATCTTTATCGGGCAATCGGCCCTGGCGTTTTCCGTCGTATTTGTGAACCCAGGCAAATCGACCGAAACCTACTGGGTCTCCGCCAGCCAGGCCATGTCTGCGGCGGCAACCTCGCTTGGCATCCAGCTTGACGTGCAATATGCCGAGCGCGACCCGATGCGGCTGGAAGAGATCGTGCGAGACGTTGTCGCAAGGCCCGCGAATCGGCGCCCCGACTACCTGATCATCACGGACGAGCGGGGCATGGGCTTGCCGCAATTGAAGGTCGCCGATGCGGCAGGCATCAAGACCTTCTTTGCCTTCAGCAGCCCGCTGGCCGAAACGCGACAGCAGGTTGGCTACCCGCGGGGCCGCTACCCGCACTGGATTGGTTCACTGGAACCCGACTCGACCGAAGCCGGCTTTCAGACCGCCATTGCCTTGATCCAACGCGCAGTACGTGAAAAGCGCTATGGCCCGGATGGGCGGCTGCATCTGATCGCCATTTCGGGCGACCATGCCACCAGTACCTCGATCAACCGCGAAATGGGCTTGAAACAAGCACTGGAGCGTGCACCCAATGTGACGCTGGATCAGGTCGTCTATGGCGACTGGGCCCGCGACAAGGCCCGGTTGCAGGCCGATGTCCTGTTCAAGCGCTACCCCAGCGCCAGCATGGTCTGGGCAGGCAACGATCAGATGGCCTTTGGCGCCATGGAAGCACTAGAGGCTTCAGGCGGAAGCCCGGGCAAAGACAAGTATTTTTCCGGCATCAACACGTCGGAAGATGCCATGGCCGACGTACGGAGCGGCCGGATGGAAGCGTTATCGGGCGGGCATTTCATGACCGGCGCCTGGGCCCTCATCATGCTGTACGACTATGAGCACGGCAAGGACTTTGCAAGCGAGGGCCTGGAGCTCAAAAAACCGATGTTCATGCTGTTCGATGCCCAATCGGCAGCACTCTACAAGACCCGCTTTGGGGAAGGTATCCGAGACGTGGATTTCATGCGCTTTTCGAAGGTGGGTCGCCCCGCGCTCAAGCAGTATGACTTTCGCTTTGCGCAGTTGATGATCGGGCCAAGGTGATGCCTTCCACCCCCGGTCAACCTGCACCTTTCCAGCCGATCATGCGGCGCCTGGTCAGGCTGACCATTCTGGTTGGCCTCGCAGCAACGCTGCTCGCGGCACTGGTTGAGTTCGGCCTGGGCTATTTCACCGCCGACGCAGCCTTCCATGCCGAAGCGGACGAGATCGCCGACAGCCAGCTTCCGCTCCTGTCGATTGCGCTATGGGAGATCGAACCGGAAGCGCTGCAAGCCCAGATCGACCGGATTGCGGCGCGACGCCAGATCCTGTGGGTGCGACTCGTGTCGTGGGAAGGACGCATCTATGTCGCGGGCGAGCCGATCAAGGACCAGCATGCCGATGTGGTCATGACGATTCCCACGCCGCGCGGCAATACGCCGCTAGGCAAGCTCGAATTCAGCTATGACCGGGCCTATTTCTACCATGATCTGGCCAAGCAGATCGTCTCTACCGTGATCGTGCTGGTCGTGCTGACCAGCATCATCTGTCTGATGCTGATCAAGCTGCTGCGCCGCGAGCTGCAGCGTCCCCTGGAACGCATTGCGGATTTCAATGCCCGCCTCTCGCCCGCCAATCTGACCGAACAGCTGACGATTCGCCGGGCGCCAAGGGCCTGGCGCGATGAAATCGACTTGCTTGCGGAAAGCTTCGACATCCTGCGTGCCGGCATCAAGCGCTACGTGATCGAGCGGGACGAGGCCACCGCCAAACTGGCACAGCAACGGGACGATCTCGACCGGGCGGTCAATGCACGTACGGCTGATCTGATCCGGCTGAATGCCTTTCTGGAAACACTGTCGCAGCTATCGACCCGCTTTATCCATCTCGAACGGGATCAATACCCAAGCGCCCTCCGCGATGCGCTCGAAACCATCACGCAGCAGCTCGATATCACCGCCTGTGGGTTGGCGGAACGCACGGCGACCGGCGCCTACCGATGGCGTTTCATCTATCGCCGCAAAATGGCCTCGCTGCCCACATTCGCTGAAGATGAAGTCCTCGCGGCCCTCCCCTGGAACGAGCACGCCGAATGGACTGCGCAGTACTGGGACACAGTGCCCGATGACCCGGCCGTTGCCCAATTCATGGCCGGCTACGCCGCGCAGGCGATGGCCGCTTTCCGCAACCGCGACGGCGAGCTTGGCCAACTGATGCTGTGTGTCTGCGCATCGCCACATGACTGGGCGCGCAGTGGCCTTCGCCAGATTGAAATGGCGGCGGAGATGATGTTCACCACCCTGCTGCGCTGGCACGACCTCGCCGCGCTCGACGAGACGCGCCGCGAGCTTTGGTTGCTGTCACGCAGCGATTCGCTGACGCGGCTGCCGAATCGCCGGCATTTCGATGAACGCAAGATCGAGGAAGCCCGCAGGGCGCTACGCGAAGGTACGCCGCTCGGAATCCTGATGATCGACGTGGATTTCTTCAAGCGCTACAACGATGGCTACGGCCACGGTGCCGGTGATGAATGCCTGATTGCCGTTGCCGAGACCTTACGCACGACCTTGCATCGGGTGGGCGACTTCCTTGCCCGCCTCGGAGGCGAGGAATTCGTGGTACTGCTGCCCAATACCCATATCGACCAAGCCCAGCAGATTGGAGAGCGGCTACAGCAGGCAGTCTTTATGATGAATCTGCCGCACGAACACGCACCGCTGGGCAGGGTGACGGTAAGCATTGGCGCTTCGGTGATCGACATCGACCCCAAGCACGTCGCCACCGCCGAGCAGCGCTTCGACAACGCGCTGCTGCGCGCCGACGATGCGCTCTATATCGCGAAGGCCGGCGGACGCAATCAGGTCACATCGCTGCGAATGACCACATCTGACCGCTCCAACCTCGATCTCGACACCGATACGCCTGCCCTGTAGGGCAGCCGCAGGCTCAGTCCTCCAGCCCCGTTACCTGCGCGTCCTTCGGGTAGTTCACGACATAGTCAGCATTCAATTGCAGCGCCTGTGCCGGTGCCAGGGTCGATTTCCATGCGACCACGCCTTCAAGATGCGACCAGTTCCGCTCGGTCGGCAAGGGCAGATACGTCACCGCCACCTTGACTTCGTCCGTCACGCTGACCGGGCTCGCCTCCAGGACTTCCACGTTGATCGTATGCTTGTGGCCATTGGTGACGGTATACCGCGTGTTTACCCGCTCCTCGGCCCGGCTACCGGTAAAGCCAACCTTGCTGGCTGATTCGGTGTGACGGGTACCTTCCACCTTGACCAGCTCATCCTGCCCAAAAGGCAGGCGCATGACCTCGTCTGCCGCCGGGTTCCAGGCGGCATGGCCAACAGCGACGCCATCGCGTTGTAACGCCACCTCACCTGCCAGCCACACACCTTGTGGCCGCGGCGCTTCTGCCAGCAGGTAGGCCGCTTTTGCAACAGCCGGTGTTGTGCGAATGATCAGCTTGGACGCCAGATCGAGCCGCTCGAGGCTCAAGGTGATCCGCTGACCATTGGCGGCCAGGTCGGCCGTTCCGGGTACTTCGAAGCGCGTATCGAATGGGGCATCGATGATTGCCGTGACCGGCAGCGCTGCGGCCGGCTCGTTGGCCGTATCCATTCGTTCCGCACGCGCCATGGCCGGCGCCACCAACGGCGGCGGTGGCGCTGCTGCAAAGGCCCCCTGCGGCATCGGGCGCATCACGTCGATCTGCCAGGGCGAAGGTGCTGGGGCCTGAGGCGAGCGCTGGGGTCGACTCGTTGCCAACGTCAGCCGCACCGCCGCCCAGTCCTCGCCGGTCGATTGGTACACCACCGCCTGGCGCTCAAGTACCAGGGTGGTCTTGACCGTATCCAGGCTGGCCCGATAGCCGGGCCCCCAGCCGGCGCCTGACACTAAGTAGTCCAGCCGCAGGTCTCCAGCGTGTGTGGCATTGACGGCGACGCGTACGGCATGAAGCCCTTGCTTCGGATTGGCGACCCGGTCACGCTCGGCGCGCAGCGGGGCCAGCTCCTTGTCCAGATCGGCGATTTGCCGGGTCAGCCGTCGCGCGGTCAGAAACACATCCTGGCCATTCTTGCGCAGCGTATTGGCCACCTCCTGCACCGTTCGGCCATCAGGCACCGTCACTGTCTTGACCTCCGTCTTGCCACTGCTTGGCGCAACCAGGCCCTTCAGATAATCGCTCGCCAGATTGTTGGCGTCGCGTTGTGCTTCCAGCTCGGCACGCCGCTCTTCCAGCCCCTTGATCTTGTCGGCCAAGGGCCCCTGGCGGCATTCATCGGCCCGATCGGCCGGGAGCGGCACGATGCTGACATCGCCAAGGCGAATCCCCGAGTCGGCCTCGGCTCTCAGGCTTTGCGCGTCGATCCGCCCAGGCAGGCAGGTGAACTCCGCAAACGTGGCACCCGCGGCGACATGGGTGGTGCGCTCGATATCGGCAGCGTCAGGATAAAGCGTGACATGGGTAATGCGCGCGTGCCCGTCTGCCAGGCAGCTCGCCGCCATGCAGGCACTGATGATCCATTGGTAGGTATTCATCTCCATCTCTCCTCAGTGGGGTCGTGCAAGCGCTTATTTGCCGCCGAGCATGGCAGACTTGAGATCGACGCTGACCGGCTTCTTTCCGAACCAGACCTTCAACAGCGCGCGCGAAAAATCGTCGCCTGCGATGACATCCTTCAGCTGTCCGCGCACCGTGATCTGCGTACCTTTGCCAGGGATGAAGTCGAGCGTGATCACATCGCCCGCGTTGACGCTACGCACCGCCTGGAAGATGCCGTTGAGTTCCTTGAGCCGTGCGTCCAGATCCGACATCTCGGCGCTGGTGCAGTTTGCTTCCAGCCCGTCCATCAAGGACTCGTGCAGGTGGTCGGCATCAAGCGTACGCAACAGCGTGAGCGTCATGCGGCGGGGATGGGCATCTTGCAGGACGGCGTCACCGGTCTTGGCTTTCTGCTCGGTATAGAGCGCGCCAACATACATCTTGATGAAACCCCATTTGACGCGCACACCGGCACCATTGAGGGGGATGTCTTGCCCCGCGACGTGGGCGGTATCGTCCACATGGGTGCCCGCGACGGTGGCGGCGGCAGACATCAGGCTGGCAAGCGCCAGCAAGCAGGCTATCAAACAGCTTTTCATGAGTTCCCTTACACGATATGGCAAGCGACACCGAACACACTGCAGTGGCGCATGATAAACCAAGGTCGGCTCTGCAAAAGGTGAAAACTCAAAATGTCAGTTCCTCGCCCGGCGCAGCCGGGCGCAAGCGGGCATTCGAAAAACAATCAGTTTTCCAAGACCGTGCAACTTGGACCTTCGCTGATTGATTCCTCTCCCCCCGCCCTCGTTGCGCAGTTGCTTGTGCCCTTTGGGTATTGCCGCTTTAGCGGCTTACAATCCGCGGCACACCCTTTACGGGTGCCGCCGCGAGTACCCGCGAGGGGTAGGCCGTGGGTCTAAGCCGCTAAAGCGGCAAGAGCCACGCACGGTGCCTCGCTAGCGCTCGAACGTGGACATTTGCAGGGGCTCCCAAAAAACGCACGGGGCGGGTCTGCATCCGTTCACCGCAATGAAAAAGGGCCGACCCGTGGGTCGACCCTTTCGCACAGCCTGCCAGAACGCTTACAGGGCTTGCAGGATGCCTGCGGCGCCCATGCCGGTACCGATACACATGGTGACCATGCCGTACTTGTTCTGCATGCCGTGGCGGCGCATGCCGTGCACCAGCGTGGCCGTGCGGATCGCACCGGTGGCACCCAGCGGGTGACCAAGGGCGATGGCGCCGCCCAGTGGGTTGATCTTGCTGGTGTCGAGGCCCAGATCGCGGATCACGGCCAGGGCTTGGGCCGCGAAGGCTTCGTTCAGCTCCATCCAGGCGATGTCGTCGTGCTGCAGGCCGGCGACCTTCAGCGCGGCAGGAATCGCTTCCTTCGGGCCGATCCCCATGATTTCCGGCGGCACGCCCTTGACGGCAAAGCCGACATAGCGGGCCAACGGCACCAGGTTGAATTGCTTCAGGATCTTCTCGGACACGATGACCACGGCACCTGCGCCGTCGGACATCTGCGAGCTGTTACCGGCCGTGACCGAGCCCTTGGCAGCGAACACCGGCTTGAGCTTGCCGAGACCTTCCATATTGGTGCCGGCACGAGGGCCTTCGTCGGTCTTCAGAATCTTCTTGACGATCTCGACTTCGCCCGTCGACAGGTTCGGGTTGCGGTAGATCGCTTCGATCGGGCTGATTTCCTGCGTGAACTCACCGCCTTCGATGGCAGCCAGCGCGCGGCGGTGCGATTCGACTGCGAACGCGTCCTGGTCTTCACGGCTGACCTTCCACTGCTCGGCCACCTTCTCAGCGGTGAGGCCCATGCCGTAGGCGATACCGACGTTCTCGTCTTTTTCGAAGATGGCCGGGTTCAATGCCACCTTGTTGCCCATCATTGGCACCAGCGACATCGATTCTGCGCCACCGGCGATCATCACATCGGCTTCACCCATGCGGATGCGGTCCGCAGCGATCTGCACAGCGTTGATGCCCGAGGAGCAATAACGGTTGATCGTCAGACCACCCGTGGTATACGGCAGGCCGCCCAGCAGCGCGGCGATCCGTGCGAAGTTGAGGCCCTGCTCGGCTTCCGGGAACGCGCAGCCGGCCACCACATCTTCAACCAGGTTCGGGTCGAGCGAGGGCACCTGGGCCATGGCTTCGCGAATGCAGTGCGCCAGCATGTCGTCCGGGCGGACGAAGCGCATCATGCCGCGCGGTGCCTTACCTACTGGCGTGCGCGTCGCGGCGACGATGTAGGCTTCTTGAATTTGCTTGGTCATTTCTTTTCTCCAATCGGTTGGCCTGCTGCGACACTCCGGTGTCGGCTTCAGCAGGCTGGAGCTGTATTGCATCGTGTTCGCCGGCCCAAGCCTGGGCCGGCATCAGTCCCTGACGGCAACAGCCCCGATCAGTTACGCAGTGGCTTGTTGTTTTGCAGCATGTAGGCGATGCGCTCCTGGGTCTTTTCGTTCTTCAGGAGCGACATGAACCCTGCGCGTTCGAGCTTCAAGATCCACTCTTCATCGACCAGCGTGCCGGCTTCGACATCGCCACCGGTGATCACGTCGGCGATCAGCGCGCCGATGTGGTAGTCGTGTGCCGAGATAAAGCCACCGTGGAACATATTGGTCAGCTGACCCTTGATCGACGCAGCACCCGAGCGGCCGGCCACCGGGAAGCCCTTTGGCTTCATCGGTGCGCGGTAGCCGCTCTCGGCGAGCGCCAGGGCTTGCTGCTTGGCGACATGTAGCAGTTCGTACTGGTTGAACACGATCACGTCGGACGAACGCAGGAAGCCGATTTCCTTGGCTTCTTCGGCGCTCTTCGCAACGTTGGCGGTCGCAATCGCCATGTAGCGGTCCTTCAGTGCGGCGAAGATATCACCACGTGCTTCTTGGGCTGCACGCAATGCGAATTCCTTGGTACCGCCGCCACCAGGCAACAGGCCCACACCAACTTCCACGAGGCCGATATAGCTTTCGAGGTGTGCCACGACGCGGTCGCAGTGCATCGCGAGCTCACAGCCGCCGCCAAAGGCGTAGCCACGGGTGGCCGCAACCGTCGGCACCTGGCTGTAGCGCAGGCGCATGGAACCCTTCTGGAACTGCTCGATCATGTTTTCGATCGAGGCCCAGTCACCCGCCATGAAGGCCGGCAGCATCGACGACAGATCGGCGCCGACCGAGAACGGCTCTTCCGGGCTCCAGATCACGACGCCCTTGAAGCGCTCTTCGGCGATATCGAGCGACTTGTTCAAGCCTTCGAGCACGCTTGGGCCGATGGCATGGGCCTTGGTCAGGATTGACAGCACCAAGACGCCGTCGCCGGTCGTCCAGGCACGCAGGCCTTCGTTTTCGAATACGGTTTCGCCATAGACCGGTGCGGCTTCACCGACCAGATGAGCCGGGAACAGCTGACGCTTGTAGACGTCGAGCGTCGAGCGGGCGACCTTGGCATTCTTGCTGGCGCTGTAGGAGCCATCCGCAAAGTGCACGCCTTCGCGGCCGTCGAATACCCAAGCGGGCAGCGGTGTGCTGCTGATTGCCTTACCGGCTTCGATGTCTTCCTTCACCCACTCGGCAACCTGCTTCCAGCCGGCGGATTGCCAGGTCTCGAACGGGCCTTCGTTCCAGCCGAAGCCCCAACGGATCGCCAGATCAACGTCGCGGGCGTTGTCAGCTACCGTGTCGAGGTGGAAAGCGATGTAGTGGAATACGTCGCGGAAGCAGGCCCACAGGAACTGCGCTTCCGGGTTCTGCGATTCGCGCAGCTTGAGGAGACGCTTGCCCGGGTCCTTGATCTTCATCAGTTCCTTGACCGCGTCGTCGCCCTTCTGATTGGCTTCGACATAGGCACCCGCGGTCGGGTCCAGCACCAGCTTGGTCTTACCTTCCTTCTTATAGATGCCGACCTTGGTCTTGGCACCCAGCGCGCCCGCTTCGATCAGCTTTTGCAGCCATTCGGGCGATTGGAACAGACCATGCCACGGGTCGCTCGGCAGCGTGTCCTGCATCGTCTTCACAACGTGTGCAAAGGTATCGAGACCCACCACGTCGGCCGTGCGGAACGTCGCCGACTTCGGGCGACCCAGACGCGGGCCGGTCAAATCATCGACTACGTCGAAGCGGATACCGAACTTCTGCGCGTTGTGGATGCACGCCAGCATCGAGTACACACCGATGCGGTTGGCGACGAAGTTCGGGGTGTCCTTGGCGCGTACGACGCCCTTGCCCAGCGTGGTGGCCAGGAAGACTTCGAGCTGGTCCAGCATCGTCGCATCGCTGCTCACGCACGGGATGATTTCCACGAGGTGCATGTAGCGCGGTGGGTTGAAAAAGTGGATGCCGCAGAAGCGTGCGCGCATCGAAGCCGGGCAGCCCTCGGCCAGCTTGTTGATGCTGAGGCCGGAGGTATTGGTCGCGAAAATGGTATTCGCACCGAGGAACGGCGCAACCTTCTCATAGAGGCCTAGCTTCCAGTCCATACGCTCGGCGATCGCTTCGATCACCAGATCGCACTCCTTTAGGAGCTCCAGGTGTTCGTCGTAGTTCGCAGGCGTAATGAAATCGGCGCGGGCTTTGCTTGCCAGCGGTGCCGGATTCTGCTTCTTCAGGGCTTCGATCGCCTTGAGCGCGATACCGTTCTTCGGGCCTTCCTTGGCCGGCAGGTCAAACAGGATGGCTTCGACATTGGCATTGGCGAGGTGTGCAGCGATCTGCGCACCCATCACGCCTGCGCCGAGCACGGCCACCTTGCGGACGATAAATTTGGACTGTGACATGGTTTTCCTCGATGGGAGAGTCGATCGGGGGCTCGCAAAATTCAACCGCCGGAAGTAATAGTGTAGTCGCTGCTGCGGCACTCACATCCAAACGTTCGTTTTAGCCTAGCGCTTGCTTGGTAAATTGACAAGACTACGCGATTGAATTTTCCCAGCCGTCCGTTTCCGATTCGTGTCTGACTAACTAGTTCAAAAAAACCGGCGCGGATTCAAACCCGCACCGATCCTTATACTCAACAATCTTAACAACGCTACAGCTTCAATCCCTAGCGCTCACTCGGTACCTTTGCAGTTTTCGCAAAACCACCCACGAGCGCAGCGAGGCTCCCTCGCGGCGGCGAGGGCGGGGGGAGTGGAATCAATCAGCGAAAACACGGTGATTGAACCACTATCCTCCCGCGCCCGGCTCCGCCGGGCGGTGCACTGCCGCCTCAAACCTCTATTACGTCAACTACCTGTTAAAAGTGGTAGTTGTACTGCAAACCCACCAGGTGCGAATACACCTTGTCCTGACCAATCGTGGTCGAGCAGCTCGACGTGTTCTTGGTCTGGTCACACACTTGCTGACCCGAGGCATTGGTGACGCCGCCGTTGTCGAAGTTGTGGACGCCGACCGTGCCGATCTGCACGTAGGAGTACGCGAAATCAACCGAGCTTGCCTTGGAGAACGCCCAGTTGAAGCCCAGCGATACCCACTTGCGGTCACCGTCCGGCAATGCAGGCGTACGGTTGGAATCAGACACTGGCGATTGGTCGTACATGAAGCCGGCACGCAGCTTCAGCTGATCGGAGTACTTGTAGGTACCACCGACCGAGTACTTGGTCGTGTCTGCCCAGTTTTCCGGAATGTTCGCAGGTGCGAGGCCATTGGCGAATTGAACGTTGATGGCTTGCAGGCGCGAATGCTTGGTACGCGTGACATCAGCCATCAAAGCCAGCTTGTCGTTGATGTCGCGGTAGACCGACAGCGACAGCGATTCGGGCGTATCCACCGCAATCGACGCGCCGCCATTGCTGAAGGTGCTGTTCAGGCTGTTCTGAACCAACTGGCCCAGATTGCCGACGTTGGTGCCGAGGGCAGCCAGCGTAGCGGATGCCTGTGCGTAAACCGGCGAGCTCGCGAAGGTCTGCGGCACGGTCCAGTTGGCGGTGCCGTTCAGCTTGTGCTGGATCTTCGAGCGGTATGCCACGCCCACGCGGGTATGCGGGTCGATATCGAACAGCACGCCCATGTTGAAGCCGTAACCCCAGTCGTCGCCGTTCACGTCCACTTGGCCGTCATAGGTCGGGTTGCCACTCAGGTTGGCGACCATGCTGGAATTCAGGCCAGTCAGCGCCTGCACGGCAGCAGCGGCTTGTTGGTACTGGGCGCTGCTCGTGCCAAATGTGGCTTGCGCAGCGGCGGCCAGGCCTTGTGCCTGAGTCAGCGCGCCTTGCAGCTGCTGAGCGAGCGACGGACCATTGCCATTCGGAGCGATCATCGACACGGTACCGAAATCAGCGCCCTTGACCAGCTTACCCTTGATGTACTGAGCGGTGATACCACCACCGATGCTGACCGTTGGGTTCACGCGCCATGCGAACGATGGGTTCAATGCCAGCGTTTCCAGCTTGGTCTCGAGCACATCGTAACGGCCCGCCCAGTTGGATGCGTATTCAACGTCCGAGCCAAACGGCACGAAGGCACCGAAGCCCACCGTCAGGTCCGAATTGATCTTGTGCGACAGGTAGGCGTGCGGCACCACCGTCGTCTTCGTGAAGTTACCACCCGATTGACCACCCGTGGTCTGGCCCAGGTAGGTATGGCTGCCGCCATCGGTGAAATCACCGTGCGGAACAACGATATCAAGCACGCCAGCGAAATTGTCGCCATCAATGTGCGTGAGGCCTGCCGGGTTGGAGAAGATCGTCGTAACGTCGTCGGCAGCGGCGCCGGATGCATTGGCCGTACCTTGCGCGCTGACGGACTGCGTACCGAAGTGATAGCCCGAAGCCCAAGCCTGCTGAGCCAGTGCTGCGCCAACCAACAGCGCGGTAATACGGAGGGCGTGCGTCCTCATATTGTGTCTCTCTCCTATTTTAGGTGATACGGAAAATCGAACTCTTGGGCCAATCGGTTTCTCAACGCTCGCTAGCAATCCTATACCGACGAAACGATCTGTCTGATCCGATAAAACCGCAGTTTCTCGCGAAACGGCGGTGAGGCAAGATTAAAAGGTGCGGGATGATGCCAAAGCGCCCCGCACTCTCCAACCATTCAAGCGCTCGGCCGGGTTGTGCGCAGCATACCACACACCCGTTGATGAGCTGATCGCAAACCACGTCGATACGCTGCCGGCGTGGCTTGCTGTCTCGTTTTAGACGGGTTCGCGCTGGCTGATCCCGGTGTCGTGTTGCTGCAACATCTTATCGAAATCGTCCACCATGATGACTTCGCGCTTCAAGCGGCGGGCGCGTGCAACGATGGCTTGCTCGTCGGCCGTGATCAAGCCCGTCGCCACGGCCTCATCCAAACGGCCACGTGCATTCAGGGACTTGAGCTTGCCATCGCGCTGGGCGCGGCGCAGCTTGCCCTCGATCGGCTCGGCCTCGATGTGGGCGTTCAATGCGAAATTGAGCACGCCAACCGAATCGGTCTCGACTTGGGGCACGAACACATCACGCGTCAGGCGATCACGTGCTGCACCCGGTTGCATCAGGAGACGTGCAATCTTGGTGCCCAGGCGATCGCGCGGCGTCGTGAAGTGGCGACCCAGCGGGAACACAACCCAGCCCAGCACAAAGGCGAGCGGGCGGTTCGGCAAGTTAGCCAGAAAGCCGATCATAGCTTCTTGCGCATCGTGCAGCGCCTGCAACACCGACCACTTCAGGAGCGGCAGGTCTTCCTTCTGCGAGCCTTCGTCTGCAAAGCGCTTCAGCGCGGCAGTGGCGATGAAGAGGTTGGACAGGACGTCACCCAGACGCGCCGAGATCTTTTCACGGAACTTCAGCGAGCCGCCCATGCTGAACATGGCCATATCGGACAGCAGCGCAAAGGCAGCCGCCAGGCGCTCGACATCCTTGTAGTACTGGGCAATATCGCCACCCACGGGTGCCGATGCGATCTTGGAGCCCGTCAGCCCCAGCACGAAGCTGCGGATCGCGTTGTCGACCACGAAGCCGATGTGGCCGGTAAAGGCTGCATCGAATTCAACCAGGTCGTTGGCCATGGCCGCCTTCATTTCGCGCAGGACGAAAGGATGGCAGCGGATAGCGCCCTGACCGTAGATGATCATCGAACGGGTCAGGATGTTGGCGCCTTCCACCGTGATGCCGACCGGAATCGTCTGATAGGCATTGCCCAGGTAGTTGCGTGGGCCGAGCACCACAGCCTTGCCGCCGTGGATATCCATGGCGTCGTTGATCACCTTACGCATGCGCTCGGTGTTGTGGTACTTCAGGATGGCCGAGATGACCGAAGGCTTTTCGCCCATATCGAGGCCAGCCAAAGCGAGGCGCTGGGCCGAATCCATCTGATAGGTAAAGCCACCGATACGCGCCAGGGCTTCGTCCACGCCTTCGAACTTGCCGATCGACAGGCCGAACTGCTCGCGAATACGGGCATAGGCACCGGTCACGAAGCTGGTGAACTTGCCTGATGCAACTGCCATGGCCGGCAGGGAAATCGAACGTCCAACAGACAGGCACTCAACCAGCATGCGCCAACCCTGGCCAACGTATTCCTGGCCACCGATCACCCATTCCATTGGAATGAACACATCGCGACCCATGGTCGGGCCATTCATGAACACCGAGCCCGGTGGTGCATGGCGACGGCCGATCTGTACGCCTTCGTGCTCAGCTGGGATCAACGCGCAGGTGATACCGATGTCTTCCTTGTCACCCAAGAGGTGATCCGGGTCGTACATCTTGAACGCGAGGCCCAGGATGGTGGCGACCGGCGCCAGCGTGATCCAGCGCTTTTCCCAGTTCAGGCGAATACCCAGTACGTTTTCGTGGCGTTGGCCGGTACGCGGGTCGGTATACGAGCCACGGCAGACGACGCCGAAGTCGGGAATCGCACCGGCATCCGAACCGGCGTACGGGCTGGTCAACGCAAAACACGGGATATCCAGACCCTTGGCAAGACGCGGCAGGTAGTAGTCCTTTTGCGCTTCGGTACCGTAGTGCTGCAGCAGTTCTCCAGGCCCGAGCGAGTTCGGCACCATCACGCTCACCGCAGCCGAACCGCCGCGCGTGGCGATCTTGGTTACGACACGGGCGTGTGCGTAGTTCGAAAACTCGACGCCACCGTACTTCTTCTTGATGATCATGCCCAAGAAGCCGTTGTCTTTGATGAACTGCCACACTTCAGGCGGCAAGTCCTTCAGCTCATGGACGATCTTCCAATCGTCGATCATGCGACACAGCTCTTCGGTCGGGCCGTCAAGGAAGGCTTGTTCTTCAGCCGTCAGCGATGGTGCCGGGAAACTGTGCAGCTTCTTGAAATCGGGCTTGCCGGAGAACAGCTCCGCATCCCACCAGACGGAGCCCGCGTTGATGGCTTCCTGCTCGGTGGTCGACATGGAAGGGGTGATCTTCTTGAATACCTTGAAGATCGGGCCAGTGATGAGCGCACGGCGCAGAGGCTTCAGATTGAATACCAGCGCCACGACCACCGCGCCAATCAACCAACCTTGGTGCAGGCAGTGGGTGTATACGCCATAGCCGAAGCCGGCCAATGTCAGGACCGTCCATGCAATCAGCGGCGCGCGCAGATAACCGAGCGCCAGGATTGCCAAGATGACGATCAGGATAGTGAGTGCCATGAGCTCATTCCTTCCCAGATGGGGTTACAGGTACTTCGCCCGTCGTTGCCGGGGCCACGAGGCCGGCGGTCACGAAAGGCACAAGATAGGTTGCGATCACGCGCGGGTCGCGCGCGTTGACTGTCGTATCACTGACGAATAGACGCAGGATGTTATTGCCGGCAAATGCATTGAAAATAGCCGAGAACCCAAAATGCAAACGCCAGCGCAGCTCGGTCTCACCCAAATGCGGCAGTGCGCGCGTCAATGCCTTGCCGTAACGAGCAACCAGTTGCTCGTAATGACGTGGCAGCGAATCGCGCAATACCGGGTGCGGTTCGATAAAGGTACGGCTCAAAAGCCGTACAAAGATCACACCGCCCCGCTTTGGGTCGTGCGCGATATCGAGCGAAGCATCGATGAAGGCCTGCACGATGATGCGCACATCCAGCACCTTGCCCTCGGCCTGGGCTTCGAGCCGATCAAGGTTCTCCACCGCCAATTGCGTCAGCGGTGTGAGCCGGCGGGTGAACACGCCTTGGAACAAGGCATCCTTACTGCCGAAGTGATAGTTCACTGCCGCAAGATTGACCTCAGCCCGCTGCGTAATCATGCGCATCGAGGTGGCTTCGAAACCGTGTTCGACAAATAAGGCTTCCGCCGCATCAAGGATGCGGGTCGCCGTATCGACCTGCTTGGTGTCGCCGATTTCGTTCATGTGCCTAGTCGTCATTGATACGCCGCTGTGTGATACGAGGCTGGATTATAGACCATCGATCAAACGGTTGTTTGAAACATACGTGTCAATGCGCAAACTGTCAAGCAAGCGCTCGATTGTTGCAGTGCAATAACCTACAGGCACGACAGGCAAAAAGAAAGGCAGCCCAAAGGCTGCCTTTCTTTTGTTGCGTCTCATTGACCGCAATCGAACTCACTGACGAGCATCAGCGAGGCTCCGTGCGTGGTTCTTGGTGCTTTAGCACCTTAGAACCACGGCCTACCCCTTGCGGGTACTCGCGGCGGCACCCTTAAAGGGTGTGCCGCGGATTGTAAGCCGCTAAAGCGACAACAACCGCGCAACGAGGGCGGGGGGAGTTGGGCTCAATCAAGCGAAAACCCGGCGATAATCCACTACCCGCCTGCACCCGGCTCTGCCGGACGGTGAGCTGCCGCTCACCCCCTTACCAATGCCAATCATCATTCAGCGGCGCGCATCGCACGCTTACGATCGTGCTCGTTCAGGTGACGCTTGCGGATACGGATGCTCACAGGTGTGATCTCGACCAGCTCGTCGTCGTCGATGAACTCAACCGCCGATTCCAGCGTCAGCTTGATCGGGGTCGTCAGGCGTACCGCTTCATCGGTACCGGAAGCACGCACGTTGGTCAGCTTCTTACCCTTGATCGGGTTCACGATCAGGTCGTTGTCGCGGCTGTGGATACCAATGATCATGCCTTCATACAGCTTGTCGCCTGGGCTCACGAACATACGGCCGCGATCTTCCAGGTTCCACAGCGCATAGGCTACGGCTTCGCCGTTTTCCTGGCTGATCAGCACGCCATTGTGGCGGCCCGGCAGGTCGGCCTTCACAGGGCCGTAGTCATCGAACACGTGGCTCATCAGGCCCGTGCCGCGCGTCATGGTCATGAAGTCAGACTGGAATCCGATCAGGCCACGTGCCGGAATATGGTATTCCAGACGCGTACGACCCATGCCGTCGGATTCCATATTGGTCAGCTCGCCACGGCGGCGGCCGATTTCTTCCATCACCGCACCTTGGTGACCGTCTTCCAGGTCAATCGTCAGGTTTTCATACGGCTCGCACTTCTCGCCGTTGATTTCCTTGTACACCACGCGCGGCTTCGCGACGGCCATTTCAAAGCCTTCACGACGCATGCTTTCCAGCAAGATGGTCAGATGCAGTTCGCCACGGCCCGATACACGGAAAACGTCGGCGTCGCCGGTGTCTTCCACGCGCAGTGCCACGTTGGTCAAGAGTTCCTTGGTCAGGCGGTCGCGAATCTGGCGGCTCGTGACGAACTTGCCTTCGGTACCGGCGAGCGGCGACGAGTTCACCATGAAGTCCATCGTCAGCGTTGGCTCATCGACCGTCAGCATCGGCAGGCCAACCGGGTTTTCGCTATCGGAGATCGTCACGCCAATACCGATTTCTTCGATACCGGAGATGATCACGATATCACCCGCTTCGGCGCCATCCACCGGCACGCGATCCAGACCCTGGAAGCCCAGCACCTGGTTGATGCGGCCCTTGGCCACTTGCTCTTCGTGGTTCATCACTACCACAGCCTGGCCTGGCTTGATGCGGCCATTCAGCACGCGGCCAACGCCCAGGCGACCGGTATAAGTCGAATAGTCGAGCGCAGCGATCTGCAATTGCAGCGGTGCATCTGGGCTGCCAGGTGGCGTCGGCACGTGGGCCAGCACGGTTTCGAACAGTGGGCGCATATCGCTCGACTCTTCAGCCAGCGTCATCTTCGCAAAGCCATTGAGGCCCGATGCGTACACAATCGGGAAGTCGAGCTGCTCGTCGGTTGCGCCAAGCTTGTCAAAGAGGTCAAACGTCTGGTCAACCACCCAATCCGGACGTGCGCCCGGACGGTCAACCTTGTTGATGACCACAATCGGGCGTAGGCCCAGGGCCAACGCCTTCTTGGTCACGAAACGGGTTTGCGGCATTGGGCCTTCGACCGCATCCACCAGCAGCAGCACACCATCTACCATGCCCAGCACGCGCTCCACCTCGCCGCCGAAGTCGGCGTGGCCGGGGGTATCGACGATGTTGATGTGGGTGCCTTCGTAGTCAATGGCGGTGTTCTTCGCCAGAATCGTGATGCCGCGCTCTTTTTCCAGATCGTTGCTGTCCATCACGCGTTCATCAACCTGTTGGTTGTCGCGGAAGGTACCGGATTGGCGGAGCAGTTGGTCGACGAGCGTAGTTTTGCCGTGGTCGACGTGGGCAATGATGGCGATATTACGAAGGGCGCGGCTCATGGCGGGAAACCTGTAGGGGCGGATTCAGTTAACGTTAAAGTATAGCATGAATCCATAGTGCACCGCAGCACGGCGCGCCGTACGTTTCTCTCCCTACTCAATACAGCGAGGGGTAGCGGCTATTCGCCCCCTCCCCTCCGCCACAAGGCGCTGGCCATGCTGGCGCAGCGGCCAGCCAAGTCAAGGCAACATTTCAGCCAGCCTGACACGCAGGTCGTGCACCGCATTATCGCGCCGTACTGCCAACCGTACCTCTGTGCCGACAGGCTGGATGAATTTATCGAGCAGGTCTCGACCGCTCAGCGCCGATGCTGCAACGGAATCGACTGAGATAATCGTGTCACCCTGCTTCAAGCCCGCCAGGTCGCCCGGCGAACCCGGATTGACCAGCGCGACGTGGAACGTATCAGGCTCGGTCTTGCTGGCACGAATCCCCGACCGATTGTACGGTTCGGGCACGTGGCCCACCTGGGGCTCCAACCAGACCACGCCGCGACCGTAGTCAAACTCGACCGCGAAGTTCGACAAGATGTCGGTGCCGATATTGGCGGCCTCGGTACGCGACGAGAAGGCTCCTGCCGAGTCTTCTGCATACCGGCCAATCGGATGGTCAACGGAAAGCCCACCGATTTCGACCTTGCCCACTCGACTCGACCAATTCGTCGATGCGCCGCCCGTGCCGTAAGAGACCGTCTTGAGGCCAGCCTTAAGCTGATCGGCAATGCCTTGCTGCTGTGCCCAGATGCCCTGCACGATCATCGTCCCACCGTTACCCGTATCGACCGCCGCAACGCCATCGTGACCGTCAATGCGAATATCGACCAGCGGCATATCGTCAAAGAAACGGATCGGCACCGCCACGCCCCTGCCACTGTAATGATATTGATCGAGCTTCGTCAGCGTCAGGCTACGTTGGGCGTAGTCGATCCGTGTAGCGAAGCGCTCGAACACTTCAAGACCCAGGATGCCGGCAAGCGGCGGGCGACTCCCTTGCTCCACCGTGTTGTATTGCAGTGGCAGCACATAGAAGTGCTGGTTCAGCATACTGGCGGCGCCGATATCCAACCGATCAATGCGCACGTACTGCTCGGCAATCTGCTCGCTGCCCGCACCGCCACTTGACCCCGCCCCGACCGGTTTGACGCCCAGCGCCTTCGCCACCGCAGGCGTGATGATGTTATGCCCGCCCGTATCGAGCAGGAATTCGAAGTCTTGGCCATTGATCTTGGCCGGCAATACGATGAAGCCCGCCATACGAATGGGGACGGTCGTGCTACCCGTCAAATTTGCGTCGGCTGGCGGCGTCGGGGCGCGGAAGTGCGCATCGTCGATCGGCCTGTTCAGCTGCCAATGATCGACAGTGACACGATCCATATCGGGCGAGCCGGATTCCTGCGACTCAATACGGAACGGCAGCCACACGCCCGCGACCTTGCGATAGTCCCCATACCGCACCGTCAGGATGGAAGTCGGCATGGCGCGGACAGTGCGCGCCAGTTGATGACTCACCCGATCAAACCACAGATCGACTGGTTGCCCCGCCTCTGGCGTGGCCTGGATCACGACATAGTGCCGTCCTTCATCGGTCCGGTTGGCAATAGCGCCGATCTTCGCACCCGCCAGGTTGGTCGCCAGCCACCCGCGTCGGTTCAACCATCGCTGCGTCACGGTCACCTGCTGGGCAAACGCCGAATTCAGCGGATGCACACCACCTGACGGGTCTTGCCGCCAACGGCCATGCCCATCGTCGCCTTCCGCCGAAGTCGACACACCAAGATCACTCGCTTCGCGCACGCGGCCAGTCAGGACATCCTCTTGTCTGTCCCAACGCCCTGCAAGCCCGGCCGTCTCGATATGGCCGCTGGCGGACAAGGTCATCACCGCACGCCAGTAATGGCCGCCCGCCGCTGATCGAGCCTGCGCCAATTCATGTTCGCCCATCGTCGCAGCCACCACGCCGACAGACGACGCAATGGTCATTGCCAGTATTGCTGCATGTGGAATCAGATGCATGTTCGAATCCTCCCTCATGGATGATGGAAGGCAGTCTAGGCTGCGCGATCAAGGCGCGTATTGAACGACAATGGCGGCTTTTGAACTAGGCTTGCATCGCTCGACGTGCCGCACCTGGCGAAACGCCAAAATACTGGCGAAAGACCCGCGTGAAGTGGGCCTGATCGGCAAAACCCACCTCAATCGCAATATCGGCGAGCGACTTGTCGCTTGCGAGTACACGCTGGGCCATCTCTACACGGCGGCGGCGCACATACTCGCCAATCGTCTCGCCGTAAGCCTGGCGAAAAGCACGCGCGGTGTGCGCGGGGTCCATCCCGACCTCGCGCGCAAGGTGGTTCAAGGTCGGCGCATTGGCAAGATCGGCTTCAATGATATCGACAATGCGCCCCAGCCAGGCGGCGGGCCCCGAGGCATCCGCCAGGCGCATGGCGTCGGCCATCAGCTCGATCGCAGCCGATGCCACCGCCAGGGGTGCTGCGTTGTCGTGCGCAGCCACCTCACGCGCAAGCCGCATGACGGCGTGCGCCGAAGGCGGCAGCCGCACTTGGCGACAATCCGCCAGCCACCGCTTCAGCATCGGGTCGTCGAGCCAGCGATCGGAAAGATGAATATTGACGCAGCGCGAGGGCGCCTCAAAGAAACGATTGGCATGAACATGCCCTTCCGGATAGCTGATGACAGAACCCGCCGGGCAGTCGAGCACTTTGTCTGCGGTCAACTCGAACGCCCCGGCCACAATGACGCAGAGATAGGCGTTGGCATGTTCATGCTTGGGTACGATCATGCGCGGCGCATGGTCAGCCGTATTGACGACCAGGCCGCCCCCTGTGATCACACCGGTCATTTCGCCGAAATTCTGCCCATTCGGCAGCAAACCAGCACGATCAAATCGGGTCGACGGCTCGCCCGCTCCTACCTCGCCTTGCTCTGCCGATGTTGTGCCCACAAGATCCATGCGATGAGATCAATCCGCTCAATGACAAGGTATCAACCAGAATGCGCTCGCATATTTAGCATTGCCTGATCGCCGCCGCAACGGCTTTAATCCACCCCACCGCTAGTCCATCCCATCGCGCGCCGCGTCGATCAACCACGCGATGACGCTTTCGCGCGCCTGACGCGCAGCCTCATTCAAGGTGTCGGTTTCAGGCGTCACGATCCAGTGCATCATATCCAGGTCGATTCGATCCTCGCCGAGTCGCACCAAGCGCCCTTCCGTGATGGCGCTGCTTACCACCCGATGCCGCATCAGGCCAATGCCGTAGCCACGCTCGACTGCGTCGAGCATCACGGATGCATCGTTAAAGCCGCACAGCACCTTGGGCATGCCGACCTCCCGCTCGGCAAACCATTTACGCCAGGGTGCGTGGATATCCTCAAGCAGCGGGCAATGCGACCACGCACCCGCCTTGGGCAGATGCGCGGGATCAAGCTTTGGGCTGTAAACCGGATAGAGCCAATCCTGAAGAAAGGGGCGTGCTTCGGTCTGCGGCCAGTTACCCGCCCCATAACGCAGGGCGATCTCAGGCGTGCTCTCGCGAAAGCGCGTAAATGCGAGCGAACACAGGATGCGAATACGCGTGTCAGGACAGGCCTCAGCCAATGCTGGCAGGCGCGGAAGCAGCCAACCGCGCGCAAGCGACGGCGTCGTATTGAGAATCACCGTCATGGGCGACGTCGACGCCGATTCAGGCAAGAACAAGGCAGCACGCTGTGTGAGCAAGATCTCAGCCTTGGCGCGCACCTCATGCCCCAATGTGGTCAATTGCAGCTCACGCCCAAGACGCTGAAAGAGAGGCCCACCCAAGCGCCCTTCAAGCTGCTTGATGCGCTGCGAGACCGCACCTTGCGTCACATTGAGCTCGGCCGCCGCCCGCGTCAGATTCAAGAGGCGCGCCGCCACGGTAAAGGTATGCAGCTCATCGAAGTCCGGCAGCGTTGCATAGCATTAATTTT
>Ga0213872_10000718_pt1 | contig 24873 bp, 18 predicted proteins | sample VelepicomBERX_R2_FD_160071 | JGI IMG/M metagenome (GOLD analysis project Ga0213872, IMG submission 160071) | Rhizosphere microbial communities from Vellozia epidendroides in rupestrian grasslands, the National Park of Serra do Cipo, Brazil - RX_R2 | ecosystem: Host-associated > Plants > Roots >...
AGCTCCTGCCACACCTTGCGCTGCGTGGGCGGCAGGTCGCGGATGCTGAGCAGGGCCTGCATCAGCGTGTGGGTGGGCGTGTCCATGTAGTCGGGCGACTGGCGCCACCAGTAGTTGCACAGCACATTCAGCGGCTCCAGCGCTTCGATGTGATGCCACCACATGGATGGGATGAAGACGGCGTCGCCCGGTCCCAGCTCGGCCACCTGCGCATGCTTGAGCGCTTCGGCAAAGCGCGGGAAGCGGTCGTAGTCGGGATGGGCAAAGTCCACCAGGCTGATAGGCTGTCCGGCGGGCGTAAAGTCGAGCGGGCCGATATACAGGTTGTTCAGCTGATCCGGCGGGAACAGGGTAAAGCGGCGCCGCCCCACCGCCACGCAGGCGATATTGTCGGGCATGTCGTAGTGGGCGGCGATGCGGGTCTGGTTGCCGATCCAGATGCTCATCAGGGCATCGCGCGCACCCAGGCCGATATCGTTCTCGGCGCGGAAAGTGGGGAAGATGGTGTCCACCGTGGTGGCGCCGACGTAGATGGCGGGCGGCTGCGGATTGGCGCGGTGGCCTTCCATCTCGGCCAGCACCTGCTCCAGCATGGCCTTGGCGGTGAAAAAGTTAAAGCCGCTCAGGTCTTCGTTGTAGAAGAAGCGGCCGTTGATCTCCGGTGCGCCCAGCATTGCCACAACGGGCGCGCCCTGGCGGTAGTGGCGGCGCAGGTAGGCGTCCGCATGGGCGGGCGATTCCAGTCCGGCGCGCACCAGGCCCCAGTGTTCCACCAGGCCGCGCAGAATCAGCGGCTCGGTGGAGGTGAGGATGTCGTCGGTCAGCGCGTGCGGGCCAACGCCTTCCAGTTCGCGGATCTTATTCGGGACGGCCAGCAGGGCTGCGGTTCTTACGCTCGATCAGTTGACGGAATTGCGACAGCGAGGCCACCGCCATGTAAATCGCCTGCAGATAGCCGGTGCGGTACAGGCGCGCCACGGCGGCGTCGTCCAGCTTGGCCAGCTTGTCTTCGTTGATGGCGTAGAAGCCCATCAGGCGGTTCTGCGAGCCGTCGCTCAGCTCCACATCCAGCACGAAGGATTCCAGTAGCTCATGCTCCACCAGCGCGTTCATGAAGGGACGGCAGGCTTGCAGGTGCTGGTGGATGGTCATCAGCAGGGAGTTGGCACGGTCGAGGAATTCGCTGCTGCCGCCGTGGGGCAGGAACACCGCTTCGCCTTCGCTGCCACCTTGCCGGACGCGCGGGTGGTCGAGGTCGATGTTGATCATCATCTCTTCGCCGGAAACGCCGATCAGGAAGGGCTGGCGCTCATGCAGCATGGGCATGTAGGCCGCGTCCCAGCGGGCGCCGTCGAGGAACAGGTTCTCGCCTTCCTGGAAGCCCAGCAGGGCCACCGCTTCAAAGCTGCCGTCGTCGCCCTTGCGGAACACGATGGGGTAGTAGCTTTGCAGATTGCGGAATTCGGCCGGAAAGGTCGGCACCAGCATCACGTTGTCGCCCAGGTGGGCGCCGTGGCCGGTGGCGATCCGCAGATCCTTGTGGTCTACGTTGTTGAGCATGACGTGCTTGGTCATAAAAACCTCTGGTTACTGCGTCAGATCCGGGGCAGGCCGTGACGCTGGATATGGTTGATCAGTTCGCGGTTGGTGGGCAGGGCGGCCAGCATGCGGCCGGTCAGCGTGCCCGCTTCGCGGAAGAAGCCGTCCGCCAGCTGCTGCGGTTCGGCGCGGCGTGTGACTTCGTCCAGCGCGCTGCGGAAGCCCATGCCGTACAGGATGTACTGGTAGCTGGCGGCCGGGAAGACTTCCTCGATGCGGTAAAAGTCGCTGCGCGAGGGCGGACGGTGGCGCCACAGGGCCAGCAACTCGGCCAGCTGCTCCGGCACCCTTTCGGTGTTATCGCGCCAGTAGGCGCTGTCGCGGCGCTGGCTCAGTACATAGTGCAGCTTGAGGAAATCAATCACGCGCTGCCAGCGGTAGCTGAAGCATTCGTTGAAGCGGCGCGCCACGATGTCCATGGATTCGCGGGTGGCGGGCATGTCGTCGCTCAGCATGGCGGCTGACAGCTCCACCAGCGCGAGCGCCGAGGCTTCCAGCGGTTCGATAAAGCCGGCAGAGAGGCCGATGCCAACGCAGTTGCGGTGCCAGAATTCGCGCCGGTAGCCGGGCTGGAAACTCAGCTTGCGCGGCTTGGGAATATCGGCCGGGCCGCCGGTCTGCACGATGTAGTCGCGCAGCTCCTGCTCGGCCTTGTCGTCGCTCTGGTGGCTGCTGCTGTAGACGTGGCCGATGCCGCGCCGGGTCGGCAGGCCGATGTCCCAGATCCAGCCGGCGCTCTGCGCGGTCGATGAAGTCTGCGAAGCGATCGGCGCATCCTCTCTGGCGTAGGGGATCTGTACCGCCAGCGCGGTATCGTTGAACAGCACGTGCTGTTGCGGCAGCAGCGGCACGCCATAGTGCTGGCCGAGCAGCAGTGATTGCATGCCGGTGCAGTCGATGAACAGGTCGCCTGCGAGCAGGCCGTGCGTCTGCGTGCGCAGGGCGGCGATGTCGCCGTTGGGGTGCGATTCGATGCCGACCACATTGTCCGGCACGTAGTGGACGCCCAGCTTTTCCAGGCAGTGCTTGCGCAGGAAGACACCGAACTTGCCCGCGTCCAGGTGGTAGCCGTAGTTGGCCACCGAAGCAAATTCCGGGGTGGCGGCCTGCTTGGGCGCCTTGCCCTGCGCGCACAGGTGCGGCTGCGGGCTGGCCAGGTCGGCAAAGGGGATGTGGCTGTACTGCTGCTGCCAGCGCGCGGCCAGGTTGGCGTCGCCCCAGCCGTGCGGCAGCATGAAAGGATGGAAGTAGACGTCGTCGTCCGCGCCGGTGACCCAGCGGTTGAAGCGCGAGCCCTGTTTGAAAGCGGCGTCGCATTCGCGGAAAAAGTCGGCCTCCGACACGCCGATCTTGCGCAGCGTGTCGCGCATGGTGGGCCAGGTGCCTTCGCCCACGCCGATCGGCGCGATATCGGGCGATTCGATCAGCGTGACGCGCAGTCCAAGGCCGCTTGCTGCCTGGTGTTCTGCGGCGATCACGCCGGCGGTCAGCCAGCCGGCTGAACCGCCTCCTACAATTACGATATGCCTAACCATGCGTTTTTTCCTGCTGAGACGTTTGCTGCAAGTCTAACTGAAATTGGATTCCCGCCTGCGCGGGAATGACGTCTCTTAGAACTTGTAACGTGCGCCCAGCATGTAGCGTGGTCCCGACTGCGTGACCGACAACACTTCGTTCTTGGTGCGGCCATGCACGCGCTGGATCTCGTTGGTCAGGTTGATGCCTTCGAACTGGATGGTCAGCTTTTCGTTCACGGCATAGCCGACGCTCAGGTCGAACTGTCCATACGCTTCGGTGTACTGCGGGTTAGGCCCGGAGCCGTCGAAGGTCGAGGACAGGAACTCGCCGCGCCAGTTGTAGGCTGCGCGGACGTTCCACTTGCGGTCTTCGTAGATACCCACCACGTTGGCCGAGTTGGACAGGCCCACCAGCGCAAACTGGTCCACCGTCGAGTAGTTGTTGTAGGTCAGGCCCGAATGCACATAGGTGTAGTTGGTCGAGACGCCGAAGCCGGTATCGCCGAACATGTGCTGCAGGTTCAGCTCCAGGCCGCGCAGGCTCGCATCCTTCTGGTTGGAGAAGGAGTTGATGCGGAAGTGCGCGATCGGGTCGCTCGGCTGGCCGACGATGGTGCCGGCGTAGTTATCGTTCGCACCGGTCGAGACGTGCGTCACCGTCACGCCCGGCGCGTTCGGATGGTTCTTGAAGATGTAGTTACGGATGCAGGTGGTGTCCGCGCTGGTGCAGCCATTGGCCACCGCTTCGTTCCACAGCGCGCCGCCCGCCGGCGTGTGGATGTTGAACGGCGTGGCGTCGAACTGCGACTGGCCCGCGTAGTCGCTCAGGCTCTTATGGAAGAAACCGGCCGAGAAGAAGTCCTGTTTACCGTAGTACCACTCCCACGACAGGTCGATGTTCTTCGACTTGACCGGTTTCAGCGCCGGATTGCCCTGCGAGCCGGTGCCGCCGTTGACGCGGGTCAGCGAATCCAGCGTCTGGCCGCCCTGGATCTGGTCGTAGCGCGGACGGCCGATGGTTTCGCCGTAGCTGAAGCGCGCCTTCATGTCCGGACGCAGTTCGATGTCGGAGTCAAAGCTCGGCAGCACGTTGTGGTAGCTGCCGGTCAGGGTGGTGAAGACCGGCGCGCCGAAGGTGATCGGCAGCTCGTTCTGCGACACCCAGCTGATGGTCTGCGCGCTCGGCACCAGTGCGGTGGAGATCACGTCGGTGGTTTCGTAGCGTACGCCGATGCCGGTGTGGATCGGCAGTTTGGTATCCCACTCGGTATTGAACTGCAGGTAGCCGCTCTTCGATTTTTCCACCGCGCGCATGTCGCTGTCGAAGGTCGATTTGGGCAGGTACAGCGCGGGCAGGCCGGAGGCGTTGGCCGCGATCTGGCGCACCTGGGCAAAGTTAAAGGTGTAGAAGGTGTTGAACAGGTTCGGATTGCTGCTGCCGTCGATCTTGTCGAAGTACTGGCGCAGGGTTTCCGGATGCCACACGCTGCTCGGATAGTCGGCCGCGCTGGTGGCGCCGCCCCAGGTGTCGCGCTGCTGGTTGGAGAAGGCGGAACGGTTGCTGGCGCGGGTCACGGCCAGGCCGAAGTTCAGCTCGGACGCTTCCAGCACTTTCCAGCGCGCCTTGGCCTGGGTCTGGTCGATGGTGTCCTTCATGTACTGGTTGGTGAACACCGAACCGGTGACCTGCTGGCCGGCGTGCACGAAGTCGGCGCCGGCAATGCTCAGCACAGGGAAGTCGTGGGTGAAGTCGGCGCTGGTGTCGCCACGGCTGAAGCTGGCGGTGCCCAGGGTGTTGCTGGAACCGAAGGGGCTGTCCGCGCCCGATTCGGCGGTGGAGTGGTGGGTATCCAGTTCCAGTTTCAGGTCGTTGCTGACCTTCCAGGCGGCGTTAAAGCCCAGCGACTTGTTCTGCGTCTTGGTGGCGAAGTCGGCGCCGCCCATGGCGATGTCGCTGTTGTTGCCAGGGATGAGTTCGGTGTACACCAGCGGGCCGGACACCGGACCCTTGGACCAGCTCGACACCGACGGGCCAAAGTTGAACCAGGCCGAGATGTCGTTGCGGCGGGTGTGGATCTTGTTTTCCGAGTAGGTGTAGTCCAGCGTGGTGGTCAGTGTGTCGACCGGCTTGTACTGCAGGGTCAGCTGGCCGTTGGTGCGCTCGCGCGTCACGCCGTTCATGTTGTAGTTCAGGTTCTGCGGCACCGAGTAGATATCGGTGGCGGCAGGGTGGTTGGTGACGTTCTTGGCGCCGTCGGTGCCGATGTTGGGAATGGTGCCCCAGTTGTTCTCGTCGCCCTTGAACGGACCGCGCCAGCCGTTGGACACGGCCGCCGTGTTGAAGCCCAGGTTGCGTTCCTGGTAGGAGCCGGTCAGCGAGACGCCGAACTTGCCCTGGTCAAAGGTGTTGGAATAGATGCCGGATACTTCCGGGGTGACTGACTTCTTGCCTTCCTTGACGTCGCTGGGCAGGTTGTTGTGCGAGGTGTCGTCCACCGCCTTGATGCCCAGGCTGGCGTGCAGGCCGGGACGGTCGAGCGGACGCGCGGTCATCACGTTCAGGGTGGCGCCGATGCCGCCAGTGGGGGAGTCGGCGCGGCTGGTCTTGTACACCTGGATCTGCGAAACCGCTTCCGATGCCAGGTTGGCGAAGTCGAAGGCGCGGCCGTTCAGGTCGCCCAGGTTGGAGGTCGGCATCTGGCGGCCGTTCAGCAGCACCAGGTTGAAGTCGGGGCCGACGCCGCGCACGGTGACTTTCTGGCCTTCGCCGATATTGCGGTCGATCGACACGCCGGAGATGCGCTGCAGCGCTTCGGCCAGGTTGGTGTCAGGGAACTTGCCGATGTCCTCGGCCACGATGCCGTCCACGATACCGTCCGAATTGCGCTTCAGGTTCATGGACGAGATCAGGCTCTGGCGGATACCGGTGACCACCACCGCCTGGACGTCGGGCGTGGCCGGATCGGTCTTGACCGCGGGTTCTTCGGCCCAGGCCGGCAGGGTAAGCGCCGCGCAGGCGCCGGCCACGGCCAGACTCATGAGTGTTTGCTTCGCCTTGGGATGCTGCATTTCGTCTCCTTTTGTCATTTTATGGATACTGAACTGCGGTATTGCGTTTTTTTTTGATACTTGGAAACGTTTCCAGATCGATTGGTTTGAATAGTAGATTTCTTATAAAAATCTGTCAACGAAATAAAATCGACCAGTGTTGCGAAAAAGCCAGCCTGCGGCCGCGCCTTTTTCGTTGACACTCAGCAAGCGCAAGCGCACACTGCCCCGAATTCTGGTAACGTTTCCATGGAGACAGTGATGACCCTGCATTTCCTGGCGACGGGCGTACTGTCCACCGCCTTGCTGGCGTCCGCCGCGCAGGCGGAAAACTTCCACTGGCCACAAGGCGCGCAGGCCGCCGTCAGCCTGGCCTACGACGATGCGCTCGATTCCCAGCTGGATAACGCCATCCCCGCGCTCGACCGGGCCGGACTGCATGGCAGCTTTTACCTGCAGCTGTCCAATCCCAGCGTGGCGCGGCGCATGAGCGAGTGGCGCGCCGCCGCCGCGCACGGCCATGAGCTGGGCAACCACACCCTGTTCCACCAGTGCTCGCATGCGGCGGCGGGGCACGAGTGGGTCCAGCCCCATCGCGACCTGGATAGCACCGGCGTGGCGCAGATGGCCGACCAGATTTTGCTGGGCAATACCATGCTACAGGCGCTCGACGGCAAGACGGCGCGCACCCTGACCGTGCCATGCGGCGAACGGCTGGCGCAGGGGCAGGACTATCTGCCCGCCGTGCGCGCGGGCTTTGTCGCCATCAAGGCGGGCGGCGGACCGGCGGTGATCCCGTCGATGGCGGCGCTGGATCCCTATGCGGTGCCGGTGCTGGCGCCCGTCGGCTTGAGCGGCGCGGAACTGATCGCCATGGTGAAGCAGGCCCAGGCGCAGGGCAGCATGGTCAACTTCACCTTCCACGGCGTGGGCGGCGACTACCTGAGCGTGTCGCGTGAGGCGCATGAGGAGCTGCTGCGCTACCTGGCCGAACACCGCGCCGAGATCTGGACCGATACCTTCCTCAACATCATGCAATACGTCAAAACTCAGCGTTAAGGAGCACTGTGGCCACCATCAAAGACGTTGCCCGCCTGGCGGGCGTAGGACTGGGCACGGCCTCGCGCGTGGTCAGCGGCAAGGGTTCCGTCTCGCCCGCCACGCTGGCCAAGGTCAGGCAAGCCATTGCGCAGCTGGATTTCCGCCCCTCGCACGCGGCGCGTACCTTGCTGTCAGGCAGCAGCCGCATGATCGGCGTGTATATCCCGGTGCTGAGCGGCACTTTCTATACGCCGATTCTGCAGATCATCGATACCGAACTGCGCGCCGCCGGCCTGCACATGGTGGTGGCGTTTGGCGTGGGCGAGGGCGATGCGCGGCGCCAGGCCATCGAGGGCATCGAGTTCCTGGTCGAGCGCGGCTGCGATGGCCTGATCGTGATGAGCAGCGCCCTGCTGGAGGAAGACGTGCTGGCGCTGGGCGCGCGCCAGAGCGACCTGGTGATGCTGAACCACGGCTTCGACAGCCTGCCCGGCCAGTGCTTTACCGTGGACCACCAGCTGGGCGGGCAGATGGCCGCGCGCGCCTTGCTGGAGCACGGCCATCAGCGCATCGCGCTGGTGTCGGGACCGCCCACTTTGCCCGACAATGCGGCCCGTATCAGCGGGTTTTTGGCGGAGTTGCAGCGGGGAGGGCTTAATACCACTTCGCTGTGGCGCTGCGACGGCGACTTCTCCCCTACGGGCGGCTGGAACGCGGCCAAGGCCTGGCACGAGTCCGGCCATGACGCCAGCGCCATGTTCTGCGCCAACGATGAAATGGCGGTGGGCGCCTTGTCCTACTTCCAGGAAGCCGGCATCCGCGTGCCGCACGAGCTTTCCGTGCTGGGCTATGACGATACGCCCAGCGCCGCCTTCTCCGCGCCACGCATGAGTACGGTCCATATGCCCTGGCGCGAAATGACGCTAAACGGCATCAATGCCCTGCTAAATCGCTGCTATGACCTGGATCGTCCGGTGACGCGAAAGTTCCCTGTGAGTATCACCTTAAGGGCATCACTTACCAGAAGTAGTATCACTTAATACACTGCAAATGAATGTTACGTAATACCACTTAGGAATGTTGTATTTTTGCGCGGCGCGCAATCAAAGCAGGGGGAAATATTGGACTCTTAGCCATGTTATATATACATTCAATCTTGGTAATCCTGCTGTACGGTAAGACCTTGAATAACAATGTGGCACTAATACCAAGAGAGATGCTATGAAGATGAAGAGTCGCTTTCCGATTGCAATGTTGATGTTGTCCGCCAGCCCCTACATCCTGGCGGAAGAAGTGAAACCGGTCGATGCCGCGCCACAAGCCCAGGCTGCCGCCGCCTCCGACGCCCCTGCTAGCGACGATATCCAGAAGGTTGTGATTGTTTCCACCGGTAGCCGCGGCGCCCAGCGCACCCTGGTCGATACCCCGGTGCCGATCGACATTCTCAGCACCCGCGAACTGAACAACACCGGCCAGAACACCCTGGACAAAGCGCTCGGTTTCCGCGTCCCTTCCTTCAACACCGTACAAACCCCGGTCAACGACGCCACCTCTCTGCTGGACCCATACGAAATCCGTAATATGGGCCCAAGCCGCGTCCTGATCCTGATCAACGGCAAGCGCAAAAACCAGAGCGCCCTGGTTTACACCCAGACCTCGCCAGGCCGTGGTGAAAGCGGCGCCGACATTTCGGCCATTCCACCGGACGCCATCAAGCGTATTGAAGTGCTGCGCGACGGCGCGTCGGCCCAGTACGGCTCGGACGCGATTGCCGGTGTGGTCAACATTATTCTGAAAGATGCGGCCGAAGGCGGTGCGGTCACCTTCCGTGCCGGCATGACCCACGAGCGTGACGGCAAGCAGGGCGGCGTCAGCTTCAACCAGGGCACGGCGCTGGGCGATGCTGGCTTCTTCAACTACACCGTTGATCTGTCCAAGGTAAACCTGTCCAACCGTCCAGGCAAAGTCGACGCCCGCGCGGAAGCGGATGGCGATATCGGCTTCGGCGCGCCACTGCCGCAGGTGCAGGCTTTCCTGGCGCAGCATCCGGACGCCGGCAACATCAACGGCTCGCCAGCGACCCAGGCACAGAAAGCGGAAATGAACACCCGCTACAGCCTGACCGACGAAACCAATATCTACGCCAACGCAGCCTACATCCACAAGGTGGTGGATTCCTACGCCAACTACCGTACCCCGTACTGGCGTCCGACCGACTACGGTCTGCTGACCCCGGCGGGCCAGCCATACCAGGGCTATGTGCCGACCTTCATCGGTACCCTGGATGACTACAACGCCACCGCCGGCATCAAGTCCAATATCGACGGCTGGGCAACCGACCTGAGCCTGACCTATGGCGGCAACGAGCAGCGCTACCATGTCGGCAACTCGCTCAACCGCGCCATGGCAGCGGCGTATGCGGCCGGCACCAGCAAGGTACAGTCGCCGACCTCCTTCGACGGCGGCGGCGTCAAGTTCCACCACTGGGTGCTGAACGGCGATATCTCCAAGCAGCTGACCCCGACCGTCAACGCCTACGCCGGTACCGAACTGCGCCACGAGAAATATGACGTGGTGGCTGGCTCGGACGAATCGTGGGAACAAGGCGGCGCCGACTCCTACGCCGGTAACTCGCCACAGAACGCCGGCACCTTCTCGCGTTCGAACTACGGCGTGTACGGCGGCTCGACCTGGGACATCACCCCGGAATTCCTGCTGGACGGCACCGTGCGCTACGAGAAGTACACCGACTTCGGCAGCGCCACCGTGGGCAAGCTGTCGACCCGCTGGAAGTACAACGACCAGATCACCGTGCGTGGTTCGGTTTCGACCGGCTTCCGCGCACCGTCGCTGGGCCAGATCTTCACCCAGAAGGCGCAGTACTCCTTCGTGGCGGGCGGCGCCATCCAGGTGTCCGGCCTGATCAGCAACGCCAGCGATGCCGCTGCCGCGCTGCAGATTCCGAAGCTGAAGGCCGAGAAGTCGGATAACGTCACCCTGGGTCTGGGCCTGAAGCCAGACAGCAACACCAGCGTGACCCTGGACTTCTACACCATCAAGCTGAAGGACCGCATCGTCCTGTCGACCGAGATCACCCCGACCGGCAATCCAGCCAATGCGCTGGACCAGCAGCTGGCCAAGTACGGCATCGTCTCGGCATCGTTCTTCGTGAACTCGCTGACCAGCCGCACCACCGGTGTGGACTATGTGGCGTCGCGCAAGAACATCGATCTGGCGGGCGGCAAGCTGACCCTGAACCTGTCGGGTAACTTCACCCAGAAGAACGGCCGTGAAGGCGACGTGAACAACCCAGCCCTGATCGCTGCGGCCGGCCAGTCGGTGACCAACCCGACCACCGAAGCGCTGATGTTCAGCTCGCGTCCGAAGTTCAAGACCATCTACGGCGGCGAGTGGGAGTACAAGCAGTACAACTTCACGCTGAACAACACCATGTTTGGTCCGACCCACTTCCGCAATGCGGGTCTGGATGAAAACCTGGAAGTGGCCTTCAAGACCAAGACCGTCACCGACTTTGCTGTGACTTACGCGGTCAACAAGGACGTGACCCTGTCGTTCAACCTGAACAATATGTTCAACACCACCCCGCAGTGGCACTTCAACGCGCTGAATGCCAAGGGCGCTGCGATCCTGGCCGACAAGACCGTCAACGGCAGCGGCATGACCCCGGCGGAAGTGCAGAGCAACCTGGTGACCTTCAACGGCCGCTACTCGATGGTGACCTACGATGGCTCGCAGTTCAGCCAGCTGGGCCGCACCTACGCAGCGTCGCTGAACTGGCGCTTCTAAGCAAAGCCGATGGCGCCTGCGGGCGCCACGTCAAAAGGGCCGCCCCGTGCGGCCCAAAAGAGCCGACATTGTCGGCTCTTTTTCATTTCTGCCACTTTTCTGGCTTGCAGATGGACGTGCCAGGTATCCGCTCCGGCAATTGCGCGTTTGCCAGATGCACAGGGCTGAGAATTTTTCCCCAAGATGCATATCGCATCAGAGAGCCGGACAGACGACGGTGATCTGTGCCTGGAATGGGCGCAACGATGCCCAGCGAAATTGACGGATGATGTTTTCGGATAACAGCCAACGCCGCAGTCATGTCGCCGTCGTTAGTACAAATCACCGCTTGCTCATACGTTCCTTGCCATGCACCAGTAATAAGGTCGGCAGCCAAATTCACGTCGGTATTTTTTTCCCGAAGCTGGCAAACCTGGATCCTTGAAATTTCGGGCGCCTGCGGAATTGGTTTGACTAACCTGAGAAAGGGTGTCGACATCACTATCTTCCCTTCAATGATGCGTATTTTCTGTGGCGGCATTTTGCGTAATGCTTGCAAATAAAGCCTTTGCCGTACTGGTGTTTCAGGATCGTCTGAGAGCCGGGCCAGCACAGGTGAAGTGTAGTAGCGTACCTCTGCTACATCGGAGCCCGGCCCCAGGACGTGCTGCTGAAAAAGGGTATATAAATCCAACCATTTCCAGCCCGAATTTCGTAGGAGACCGTAGTAGAGATTGTATCCATCCACATAAACAATGGTCTTCAAGGCGCCTCCCCCAGAAATGACAAAGCCGCCCGAAGGCGGCCTGTCGCCCTGAGAGCATCAAGCTGAACTTGACGGTCAAAGAGTGAGTCGTGGGTTTAGCATATGCCAAATCACCGCCCCGCGCAAGCAAACAGGTTGTTTGACCTCAGCAACTAATCAGACGATACTAGCTGCCATTTTGGCGCGTTTACTTTAAGTTCCATCTGTTTTGACTCAAGGAGGTTCGTAGTGAAAAAGACCATGCTGGCGGCCCTGCTGTTTGCCGCGTTTTCTGTCCAGGCCGACGAAGTGACCCATTTCGATGCCAAGCATCTGTCGCAAGACGTGAAGGTGCTGGCCTCGGACGAGTTCGAAGGCCGTGAACCGCATACGGCGGGCGAGACCAAGACCGTTGCCTACATCATCGAACAGTTCAAGGCCGCCGGCCTGAAACCGGGCGGCGATATGGTCAAAGGCCAGCGTGGCTGGACCCAAGACGTGCCGCTGGGCCGCTTCGAGATCAAGGGCCCGGTGCAGGTTTCCGTCACCAATGACGGCAAGACCCAGGCGCTGAAGCAGGGCGATGACGTGGCCTTCCGCGCCGCCCAGAACGGCGCCAAGCGCGTCGACTTCGACAAGGCGCCGCTGGTCTTCGTCGGTTACGGCGTCACCGCGCCGGAGCGCAAATGGGACGACTTCAAGGGCGTGGACCTGAAGGGCAAGCTGGCCGTAGTGCTGATCAACGATCCGGACTTCGAAACCGGCGTGGGTGATTTCGGCGGCAAGGCCATGACCTACTACGGCCGCTGGACCTACAAGTATGAAGAGATGGCCCGCCGCGGCGCACTGGGCACCATCATCGTGCACGAAACCGCACCTGCCTCCTACGGCTGGAACACGGTGAAGAACTCCAACACCAACGTCATGTACGACATCGTGCGCAAGGACGCCGCCAAGGTGCATGCGCCGGTGGAAGCCTGGATCCAGCGCGACCTGACGGTGGACCTGTTCAAGCGCGCCGGGCTGGATTTTGAAGCGCTGAAGAAGCAGGCGCAAACGCGCGACTTCAAGCCGGTCGAACTGAAAGGCGTGACCATGTCGGCCCGCTACGCGGTGGATGCGCAGGTGATCAAGTCGCAGAACGTGGCCGGCATCGTGACTGGCAGCGAGCGTCCGAAAGAAACCGTGCTGTATAGCGCGCACTGGGACCACCTGGGTGTCGGCATGCCGGACGCCAACGGCGACAAGATCTACAACGGCGCGGTCGATAACGCCACCGGCATCGCGGCCCTGATGGAGCTGGCGCGCGCCTACGGCAAAGCGCCGGCGCCCAAGCGCAGCGTGGTGTTCCTGGCCGTGACGGCGGAAGAGCGCGGCCTGCTGGGTTCCGAATACTATGCCGCCAACCCGGTCTATCCGCTGGCGACGACGGCTGGCATGATCAATATGGACGGCTTCAGCCCATGGGGCCCGGCGCATGACTTCACCATCTCGGGCAGCGCCAAACTGGGCCTGCTGGATGACCTGATCGCCAAGGCCAAGCAGTGGGACATGCACTACACGCCGGACCCGGTGCCGGAAGCGGGCCACTTCTTCCGCTCCGACCACTTCTCGCTTGCCAAGCGCGGCGTGCCGGCGGTGTCCTTCGGCTCGGGCAATGACCTGTTTGAAGGTGGTGTCGCTGCGGGCAAGGCCATCGACGAAGCCTACACCACCAACAACTACCATCAGCCGTCCGACGAATGGAAGGCCGAGTGGCCGTTCAGCGGCGTGGCGCGCGACCTGGAGCTGCTGTACGGTGTGGGACGCGATCTGGCCAACTCGAAGGAATGGCCGAACTGGTCGCAGGACTCCGAGTTCCGCGCCATCCGCGACAAGAGCGCCGCTGCGCGCAAGTAAGCCTTGCTGTTACAGGGAGAGTTCGTGAAGTTCAAGTTCACCGCTATTATCTTCGCGGCCTCCCTGGCCGCTTGTTCCAGCGTGCCGGTGGCGACGCCGCCGGCCGCGACCGCACCAGTTCAGGCGCCTGCCGCCGATCTGGTGTGGGAAAGCCCGGCGGCGGAATTCCCCGCCATGTGCATGGTGTTCCAGGCCGACGGCGAGCTGGCCTTCCGCGGCGGCTTCGCCTTCTATAACCCCAGCAGTTGGAAGCGCGGCAGCAATGGCGAGCTGTCGGTCACGCTGGGCAGCGACGGCGAGTTCCCGGCGCAGGTGCTGCGCGAAGCACTGGGACAGAAGAACGGCGGCCTGGTGGCGTATGAAGAAAAGACCCGTAGCCTGGTCTATAAAACAGGCGGCGAATACCTCAACTTCGGCAATTTCTATTTCTACCCCGTCGAGCGCTGCCACGCGGCGCAGTAAACCAATGGAAAAGGATCAAGCATGAAAGCAAACGCATTGCGCTGGGCACTTGCGGCAGCCGGCATCGTCGCGCTGACCGCACAAGCGGCTGAGCTGTCGCCGGAGCAGAAGCAGCTGCGCGGCATCTACCAGGAGCTGGTGGAGACCAATACCACCAACTCGGTCGGTTCCTGCACGCTGGCGGCGCAGCGGATGGCCAAGCACCTCAAATCGGCCGGCTACCGCGATGCGGACATGCAGATCCTGGCGCCGCCCGGTGCGCCCAAGAAGGGCAACCTGGTGGTGCGCCTGAAGGGCGATGGCTCGAAGAAGCCCTTGATGCTGCTGGCGCATATCGACGTGGTGGAAGCCAAGGCGTCCGACTGGGTACGCGATCCCTTCAAGCTGGTGGAAGAAAACGGCATGTTCTACGCGCGCGGTTCCTCGGACGACAAGGCCATGGCCTCGGTATTCGTCGATACCATGATGCGCTTCAAGAAGGACAAGCTGGCGCCCAAGCGCGACGTGATCCTCGCGCTGACCTGTGACGAAGAGACTGACGAAGCCTATAACGGCGTGTCCTACCTGATCAAGAACCACCGCAAGCTGATCGACGCCGAGATCGCGCTGAACGAGGGCGGCGGCGGTTTGCTGGACAAGAACGGCAAGCCGGTGCGCCACGGCGTGCAGGCGGGCGAGAAGGTATTCCAGAGCTTCCAGCTGGAAGTGACCAACAAGGGCGGCCACAGCTCGGTGCCGCCGCGCGACAATGCCATCTATCACCTGGCGGACGGCCTGTCGCGCCTGGGTAAATTCGATTTCCCCTTCCACCTGACGGAAGTCACGCGCGCTTATTTCGAGCGTATGTCTTCGATTGAAACCGGCCAGGTCGCGGCGGACATGAAAGCGATCCTGAACGACCCGCCGGATCCCGCAGCGCTGGAGCGTCTGTACGCCGTCAGCCCGGCCAATAACTCGACCGTGCGCACCACCTGCGTCGCCACCATGGTGGATGCGGGCCACGCCATGAACGCCTTGCCGCAGCGCGCCCGCGCCGTGGTCAACTGCCGCATCCTGCCGGGTGATCCGATCGAGGAAATCCAGAAGACGCTGGTGCGTGTGATCGCCGACGACCAGGTCAAGGTGACGCCGCTGGAAGCGGGCGTCATCAGCGACGCGCCGCCGCTGACGCCATCGCTGATGAAGGCCGTGGAGGAAACCAGCAATGCCATCTGGCCGGGCGTGCCGGTGATCCCGACCATGTCGACCGGCGCCACCGATGGCCGCTACCTGAACAACGTCGGCATCTGGACCTACGGTATTACAGGCATGTTCCATGGACCGGAAGGCAGCAATGCCCACGGCCTGAACGAGCACCTGCGCGTGAAGTCGCTGTATGACGGCCAGGAGTTCCTGTACCGCCTGAGTAAACGGCTGGCGACCGAGTAAGTTTGCTATGCTTACGCCTTTACGAAGGAGTAAGCAGCAATGGTGAATTTGCGCGATCAGCTGTTGAAAGCTGGCCTGGTCAACCAAAAACAGGTCAAGCAGGTCAACCAGGACAAGACCAAGCAGAAGAAGGAAGAGCGCCGCACCGGCGTGGAGGCGGTTGACGAAACCCGTCTGGCGGCGCAGGAAATCCAGCGCCAGAACGCTGAGCGTGCACGTGAGATGAACGCTCAGCGCGACGCCGCCGCCGCGCAGAAGGCGCTGCAGGCGCAGATCACCCAGCTGGTGAATCTGAACCGCCAGAGCAAGGGCAAAGGCAAGTTTGAGGAGGTTGCGTACAACTTCACTTACCTGAACAAGATCGAGCGCATCTACGTGTCGCCGGACGTGCAGGGCCACCTGGTGGCGGGCCGCCTGGCGATCGTGATGCAGGGCGAGACGGCGGAACTGGTGCCGCGCGCGGTGGCCGACAAGATCGCCGAGCGCGATGCTGCCATCGTGGTGCGGGTCAACAAGGCCAGCACCGAGGTGGAGGCGGACGATCCGTATGCGGACTTCCAGATTCCGGATGACTTTACCTGGTAAGTTCTTAAATCCAGGCCAGGCCTGCGCCGAAGACCAGCAGGCCGGCCGTCACCGTTGCGGCCAGTGAGCCCACTGCTGTCAGCTGGCGGCGCAGCGACGGCATGTCGTGAATCCAATAGGCCACCAGGAAGAAGGGCAGGTAGCCGATCAGCCAGATCAGCCACGGTGCGCCGACATTCCAGCCTTGCCATTCCCAGGTCAGCGCACCGACGTGGTTCAGCCACAGTTCCACCAATACGCACAGCACCGACTGCACGCCCGCCAGCAGCCAGCGGTTGTTGATGCCCAGGATTTTCATATGCCGGTCGGCCGGCAGCGTGCGCACGGCGAATAAGCCCATCAGCGCGAACATGAAGCAGATCTCGATATTCAATCCGATCAGGATCACATAGGCCGACGGTCCCGGTGTACCCCAAGCGGGTGCGAAGCCGGAGAAGTGGAACAGCAGGCCGTTCCAGATCTCGTTGATCCAGTCCATCAGCCAGAAGGCGATCCCGCCCAGGATGACGCTCCAGCGCCGGTGCGCGGCCTGCTCGCCGTAAGCGTAGATCACCACCAGTAAAAAGGTGATGGCATACCATTGAAAATGCGTGGGGTCGCGCACCAGCGCGTGGGCCTGGGCGGCGGAAGCGGGAATCATCGGGTCTCCTTGGTGTTGTTAGTGTGCCGATTCTAGGCAGACCAGCACCTGATGGCTTGACACCCCGGGCCGGGATTTTTGACAATTCAGGCCATGCATACGGAATTCGAGTCCAGCGGCGGCACTGTTCCCGCTTCCTACGTTGGCCTGCTGTTCGGCTATCTGGCCGCGCGCGGGCAGGATGCGGCGCGCCTGCTGGGGGAGGCGGCGCCGGACGTGGGCGCGGGTCTCGCCACGACGGTCGCTTATCCGGTGGCGTACTGGCGGCGGTTGCTGGAGAGCGCTGCTGCGGCCTTGCAGGAGCCAGCGTTAGGCCTACTGGTGGGAGCATCGATCACGCCCGCCCATCTGGGGCCGCTGGGCTATGTGCTGTCTTCCTCCAATTCGGTGGACGAGGCGATCGCCCGCTACGTCCGCTGCCAGCGCCTGGTGCATGATGTCAGCCCGGTGCGCCATGCCGTGCAGGATGGCCGCGTGGTGCTGGAGTGGAGTGAGGAATCGCGCACGGTCGGCCTGCTGGTCAACCAATGCGGCATGGCGGCGCTGGCGCGTTTTGCCGCCGATCTGACCGAAGGGGCGGCGCGTCCCAGCGCGGTGTATTTTGTCGAGCCGCAGCCGCCGGACGTTCAGCCGTATCAGGACTTGTTTGGATGCCCGGTGCTGTTCGGCCAGACGGCGACGCGCATGGACTTTCCCCTGGCAGTGCTGGCGATGCCGCTGAGGCGTGCGGATCCTGCACTGGCGCAGATGCTGGACCGGCAGGTGCAAGCCATGCTGGCGGCACTGCCAGCACGCAGCAGCGCGCTGGAGCAGTCGATTCGCCAGTCGCTGCCACGCCTGATGCTGAATGGTGAACCGGAGCTGGGTGCGCTGGCCCGGGAGCTGAATATGTCGGCGCGCACCTTGCGCCGCCGGCTGCACGAGCAGGGCCTGAACTTCCGCGCGCTGCTGGACGATACGCGCCGCCGCCTGGCGCAGGACTATCTGGTGGACGGCAAGCTGGCGCTGGCGGAAGTGGCGCTGCTGCTGGGGTACTCCGAGCAGAGCGCCTTCAACCGCGCGGCCTTGCGCTGGACCGGCATGACGCCGCGTCGCTGGCGAGCAACGCTGGCAAAATGCTAGTTTAATTATTTGTTAATTATTAATATAGTATGTAGGCTTTAATAACTTCAGGCGCTGGCCACCTTCAAATGATGTCTATCCCGTTCAAGCAAGTCCTTATGGCGGCGTTGTTTTCGCTCCCGTTGTTCTCGGTGGCGCACGCCACCGTGGTTACCATGCGTAGCAGCGGGACGATTGCTGAGGGATGGGACTATCCCGGCTTGTTTACATGGGGAGAGGATCTGGCAGGCCAGTCCTTCGAACTGTCCCTCACAGTCGATACCGCGACGCTGGATCCTATGACGGGTGTGAGCTTCAATGGGGTGGGCGGTGTAAGCCAGCTGAACAGTGTGGTGTATGGGAAGACCACTGTCGGCGGTGAAGTCTACAACTGGAGGTTGGACGGACAGGAAGCTCACGTTGCTTTATCGAGCATGCAGGCTTCGATGAGTATGCAAGGGACCAACTCCTTGAACGGCAATTTTACCGGCGGTCTGATCAACACGTTCTCCCAGACTGGTGCATTCCTCGATAATGTGGACTTTGCAAAGAACCGCAACTTGAGCGGCTTGCCGGGTGTGCGGACCTTTGTCATGTTTATGAACAATCAGCTGGACGGCAACCAGACCTACTTCGACGGCTTTGCCGATAACACGACATGGGAAGTCAGTGCGGTGCCGGAGCCCGATTCGGTGGCAATGCTGGCAGCTGGTATCGGCATGGTCATGTTCGCGGCACGTCGGCGCTCGCGTGTTAATGCTGGCGTAGCGGGTGCCCCTCGGTTTGATTGAGCGCCGCGTAGGCCTTGTGCACCAGCTCCACTGCGGAGTCGCCATCATCCGGCGACAGGGCGCAGCCGGATTGCAGCACCAGGCGCGTGCGGACGCCATCTCCTGACGGCAGCGGCTCGCGCGAAATGGCGTGGGAGATGCGCAGCAGCTGGCTGTTGACCACCGTGCGGCGCACCGCCATGCCCAGGATGACGGCAAATTCATGTTCCGCCACGCGCGCGATCACGTCGCCGCTGGCGCATTCGCTTTCGATGCGGCGCATGACTTCCGTCGCCGTCTCCGGCCCATGCGATGCCAGGCCATCAATGCGCAGCAGGGCCACACCGGCGCGGCCATGCTGCGCCCCCTCGCCTTTGAGGCGGATGCGCAGCTGTTCATAGAAGGAGGCGCGGTTGGCGGCGCCGGTGGGCGGGTCCACCGTCAGGCGCCGCTGCAGCACGTCCTGGCCTTCCAGCGCCGACTGGTGCATCAGCGCCGCCATCATGTTCGCCAGCAGCTGGGCGATCTCCACTTCATTCTGATCGAACTGGCGCGGCTGCGCCCATATCAGTTTCATCACCGCCGGCGTGCGGCCGCCGGAAGTCAGGGGCACGATCACCATGGCGCGCAGACCGACTTTGCGGCAGGCTTCGCGGTTGACACGGTCGTCGGTTTCGCTGTCGTTGCAGGCGGCGTGGGTCTGGTGCAGCACGCAGTGGCCGGACAGGCTGTTCGCCAGCGGCATGCGCAAACCCAGCTGCGCCTCGGCGATGCCGGAGGCGGAGCGGTAGACGATTTCCTCGCCTTCCACCAGTTCCACCACGGCGCCTTCGGCCTGGGTCAGGCGCACCGCCACGCGGGCGGCTTCGTCGATCATGGCGCTGAGGTTATTGCCCAATTCGACCAGGCGCACCTGGGCGTTGACGATGTCGAGCAAAACAGATGCGGCGATGGGCTCCATGCGTTCTCTCCCGGGATGAAATTCGGTTCGGCCATGATAGCAAATACTCAACCGTTGAGCTGATACATCACAACGTGATATATTTGCCGGATCATGAATAAAAAACAGCCAGCCCTCAGTAAGGCGGATTTTGCAACCTTGTCAGAATTCCGCTATCAGATGCGCCGCTTTGAGCGCTTTTCCGAAACCGCCGTGCAGGCCGAGGGCATCACGCCTTTGCAGTACCTGCTGATGCTGCACATTAAAGGCTTCCCTGGCCGCGACTGGGCCACCGTGGGCGAGCTGGCCGAGCGCCTGCAGGCGCAGCAGCATGGCGTGGTGGCGCTGGTGTCGCGCTGCGAAGCGGCTGGCCTGGTGGAGCGCCGCGCCAGCGCGGAAGACCGCCGCCGGGTGGAAGTGCATCTGCTGCCGCATGGCGAAGAAGTGCTGATCCACCTGGCCGCGCTGCACCGCGCCGAGCTGGTGGCGCTGCAGGGCAAATTTACCGTTCCATCCCTTGACCTCTCAAATGACCATGAAGCATAACGACCCCAATCGGCGCGACTTCAACCCCGAAGCGCGCCTGATGATGATGGCGGCCATCGCCGCCCTGATCGGCGCCGCCAGTACCGGCACGGCGTGGCTGCTGCTGCGCGCGATCCGCCTGTTCACCAACCTGTTCTTCTTCCAGACCTTGTCGGTGGCCGACGTCTCGCCTGCCACCAATACCCTGGGCGCATGGGTCATTGCGGTTCCCGTTGTGGGCGGCCTGCTGATTGGCCTGATCGCCCGCTACGGCTCGGAGCAGATTCGCGGCCACGGCATTCCGGAAGCGATTGAAGCGATCCTGTTCAAGCAGAGCGCCATGTCGCCCAAGGTGGCGGTGCTCAAGCCGATCGCCTCCGGCATGGCGATCGGCAGCGGTGGCCCATTCGGTGCGGAAGGTCCGATCATCATGACGGGCGGCGCGGTCGGTTCGCTGGTGGCGCAGCACTTCCACCTGAGCGGGGGAGAACGCAAGTCGCTGCTGGTGGCGGGCGCGGTGGCCGGCATGACGGCGGTGTTTGGCACGCCGGTGGCGGCGGTGCTGATGGCGGTGGAACTGCTGCTGTTCGAACTGCGTCCGCGCAGCCTGCTGCCGGTGGGCGTGGCCTGCGCCGTGGCGGGCTTCCTGCGCACGCTGGTGATGGAACCGGGCCCGCTGTTCGCGCTGCAGACGGCGCCGCTGGCTCCCGCCGGACTGGCCTCCTGCCTGCTGGCCGGCCTGCTGTGCGGCGCGCTGGCCTGGACGCTTTCCACTTCGCTGTACAAGGTGGAAGACTGGTTCCAGCGCCTGCCAATCCACTGGATGTGGTGGCCCGCGCTGGGCGGCCTGGCGGTCGGTATCGGCGGCTACTTCCAGCCGCGCGCGCTGGGCGTGGGCTATGACGTGATCGGCGATCTGCTGCAGAACCATATGGCAGTTGGCGTGATCGGCGGCCTGCTGCTGGCCAAGGCGCTGATGTGGGTGATCGCGCTGGGTTCCGGCACCTCGGGCGGCGTGCTGGCCCCGCTGCTGATGCTGGGCGCGGGGCTGGGCGCCGTGCTGGCGCCATGGCTGCCGGGCGGCGTGAGCGGAGTCTGGCCGCTGGTATTCATGGCCGCCACCCTGGGCGGCATGATGCGCGCGCCGGTGATGGCGGTGGTGTTTGCCTTTGAACTGACCCAGGATGCCAACGCCATGCTGCCTGTACTGGCGGCCTCCGTGGTGGCCTACGGCTTTACCGTGCTGACCATGGGTCGGTCGATCCTGACAGAGAAAATCGCCCGCCGCGGCCACCATATCTACCGTGAATACGGCATCGATCCGCTGGAGCGCCACAACGTGGCCGAGGTGATGACGGCGCAGCCGCAAAGCGTGGACGCCACCGCCAGCATCGCCGCCACCCTGGCCAACGTATTCGGCGCGGAGCAGCGCCATCGCGCCTTCCCCGTGACCCGCGACGGCAAGCTGGTGGGCATGCTGGACCGCGAAGCCTTATCGCGCGCCGCGTCGCCGGAAGCGCCGGTCGCCAGCCTGTATGGCGTCAATCCGCCGCTGGTGGCGCTGCCGGGAGAAACCTGCCGTTCCGTCGCCACGCGCCTGGCCGTGCATGGCGTGGAGCGCCTGCCGGTGGTGGCCGATCCGCATTCGCTGGTCCTGATTGGTATCATCAGCCGCAGCGACCTGGTAAAACCCGCCCTGGGCCTGCACCAGGAGGAGCACGAGCGCCGTACCATGCGCCGACTGGGGCGCGGCCAGGGCTGATACCGGGTATGTCCTGCCCAAGCTGTTGCGAAATAGCTCCGCTGTAACAAAATCTTGTCTGGATTGTGGCATTTTCCAATCGAACAGTTGAAGATGAGAACCTGTCCCTTGCCGGGGACTTGAAAGGAGCACAGCATGAAGACGTCAGCTTGGTCGCGGCGCAGCTTCCTTAAGGTAGGCGCGCTGGCGGGTGTGGCCGTCTATGTGGCGCCATTGGGCAGCAAGGCGTTCAGCGCCCTGTTTGAAGAGAAGCTGCTCACGCCGATTAACTGGGACGGCAAGGACGGCAGCGTCAAATGGCGCATCGACGGCATGTCCAAGGTCACCGGCGGTAAGGTGTTTTCCTTCGATATCCGGGCGCGCGACCTGCCGCACTGGCCCGACCAGCAGGCCCACGCGCTGCTGCTGCGCGCCACCAGGGCGGATCGCAGCTATGAGGGCTTCGACCTGTCCGTGCTGGGTGAGGAGCTTAAACCAGACCGGGTGGTCACCGCCGCCGACCTGGTGCGCGACGGCGTCAAGCTGCCCGGCTTCTTTGGTGACGACATGCTGCTGCCGCAGGGGAGGATCCCAGCCTATCTAGGGCAGGCGGTGGCGCTGCTGATCTATCGCGATTTCGCCCGCTTCCGCTTCGCCAAGGACAAGCTGAAATTCCGTGACGGTGTGGTGCAGTACGGCGCGCCGGCCGCGCCGCTGCAGCGCGACCCGTGGGGCGTGTTCCGCCATGTGCGGGTGGGCGGCGATACGCCCTATGCGGACGATGTGTATTCCTCGCTCAAGGTGGCGCCGATCTTCCCGAGCGGGATGGATCAGCACCGCCCCGTATGGCCGGCCAGCGCGCCGGGCATCCAGCACGCCACCCAGATGCGCGCGGTGATGGACCAGCCGCCGCCGGAGTGGCTGGTATTCCAGCGTACCTATCAAACCCAGTCGGTGGAGCCGGGCGCGATGGAGCCGGACAACGCCAACTGCTGGTACGACGCCGACAAGCAGGCCTTGCACATCGTCGCCGCCAGCCAGGGGCCGCTCGACGTGCTGGAAGGCGCGGGCGAGATGCTGGCCGGCTTCAAGGCACACTTCCCGGTCAAGCAGATCTTCATCCATCCCACCCCGACGGTGGGCTATGGCTCCAAGGACCATCACCTGCTGCCGTTCTACGGCATCATGGCGGCGCTGTATGCGGAAGGGCGGCCGGTGCGGCTGGCCAATGACCGCTACGAGCAGTTCCAGTCCGGCCTGAAGCGGCACGCCTTCAAGATCGACTACCGCATCGCGGTGGACCGCAAGACTGGCCTGTTCCAGACATTCACGGGCGACTTTGAGGCCAATGGCGGCGGCCGCGCCAACTTCTCGGCGGTGGTGGCCAACGTGGGCGCGACAGCCTCGCAGTCGGTCTACTACTTCCCCAAGTCCGACCTGGTGGCGGTGGCCACTGCCTCGCGCGCGCTGGATGCGGGCTCGATGCGCGGCTTCGGCACGGTGCAGACCATGGCGGCGACCGAAATGGCGGTCGACGAAATCGCCGCGCAACTGGGCATGGACCCGATCGAGCTGCGCCTGAAGAATGTGCTCAAGGCGGGCATGAAGAACACCCAGGGCGCGGTGCCCGCCGGAGCGATCAGGGCCGACGAGATTCTGCTCAAGGCCAAACAGCATCCGCTGTGGGTCAAGCGTGCCGAGCGCAAGAAGGAATACGAGGCGCAGCATCCTGGCCGCCGCTACGGGGTCGGCTTTGCCTGCGTGCAGAAGGATTACGGCACCGGCGCCGAATCGTCCTTTGTGAAGGTCGAGCTGGCGCGCGACGGTGTGGTCAGCCTGTGGCACTCGGGCACGGAGATCGGCACCGGCATGAGCACCAGCCAGGCCGCCGCTGTCGCCAAGTGGTTGCCGCTGCCGGCCGCCAATGCGCACTTCCAGGTGACGGAGTGGGACGACCTGCCCATGGTCAGCAGCGGCATCCCGTGGATCATGTCGCAGGCGGAGCAGGACAAGCTGGCCGCCAATCCGCACTGGACGCCGTTCTATGCCTCGCCGGCGTCGGCCACCAACTCGGCCTATTACTACACGCACGGCACGCAGGAAGCGGCGCGCACGCTGTTCCTGTACGGCCTGTGGCCAGCTGCAATGGCTATCTGGAGCCAGGGTATCGCGGGCGGCCAGGCCGGTTCGCTGCTGGTGCGCTCCGAAGATGCGCGCTGGAGCGACGGCAAGCTGTCGGCGGATGGGCTGGAAGCGCTGCCCTATCAGCGCATCGTGGAAAAGGCCTATGACATGGGCTTGCCGACCGGTGTGACGGTGCATGTGTTTAACCGCTGGCGCTGGGCTGAAGCCGATTTCGCGCTGAACGGACAGACCGTGCGCCTGCCGCTGGATGGCCTGTCGCTGCGCAAGGGCGAAGGCAAGTATGAAGTGCAGGAACGCCGCAAGGCCTACTTCCCGGCGACGCAGCTGAACAATGCCGCCGTGACCTACTACACCGCCAATGGCGCGCTGGTCGAGCTGGCGGTGGACGAGGGCAACGGCAAGGTGGAGCTGCTGGCGCATCACACCATCATCGAATGCGGCACGCAGCTGACGCCGCAGCTGGTGTCGGGCCAGATCCAGGGCGGGCTGGCGATGGGCATCGGCCACGCGCTGCATGAATATCTGCCGCTGTACGAGGACGGCCCCGGCGACGGCACCTGGAACTTCAACCGCTATCACGTGCCGCGTGCGCGCGATGTGGCGGTATGGACGCAGACGGCGGAAGTGCTGCCGCCGATATCACCCACCGATCCTGCCAAGGGGCTGGCGGAAGTGGTGATGATTCCCGTGGTCGGCGCCATCGTCAACGCGCTGGCGCACGCCACCGGCCACCGCTTTACCGAGTTGCCGGTCACGCCGGAGAAGATGATGGAGGTGCTGGCATGAAGATCGAGAACATTCCACTGACCGTGTCCATCAACGGCAAGCAGGTCGGACCGATGCCGGTGCCGGAAGGGCTGCCGATGATCGACTTCCTGCACGAGTATGCGGGACTGACGGG
>Ga0213872_10000719_pt1 | contig 24811 bp, 22 predicted proteins | sample VelepicomBERX_R2_FD_160071 | JGI IMG/M metagenome (GOLD analysis project Ga0213872, IMG submission 160071) | Rhizosphere microbial communities from Vellozia epidendroides in rupestrian grasslands, the National Park of Serra do Cipo, Brazil - RX_R2 | ecosystem: Host-associated > Plants > Roots >...
CGTCTTGCATTTCAATGAATTGCCCCGCGCAGCGGAGCTTTAGGAGCCTGTCGGGAGGGATCAGAGACCTGCGGTCTGGACGCCCAAGCTACCGCTTAGCTCCTCCGCAAATCCGACAGGCTCCTAGGCTTTCTTGACATCGCACCTTCGGCGCTGAATCCCGAGAGCGAAGCCATAAATTGCCAAACTCCTGAGCATTGCAAGCAACGCCCTGCTAGGTCCCGTTCGCGGATCCAAACTGGCTTACGCCTGACTTATCGGAAGCTCACGACTTCGGTATTACCGTTGGCATGTCCGATGACCGAATCGGTTGCTATCCCGATAAATAGTCCATGTTCAACCACTCCGGGAATCTGGCTCAGCTCTGCCGCCAGGTTGTCAGGGTCCGGGATTTCTCGTAGATGACAATCGAGCAGGTAGTGACCACTGTCGGTAATGAGCGGCTTTTCCAGTCCGCCGCGCAAGTCGATTTGGACGTCAGATAACCCCGCATCCTTAAACAGGTTTCGCAGATTTCGTTCGGTGCTACGCCACGCAAATGGAATCACTTCGACCGCTAACGGAAACCGGCCGAGGTGCTCGACCACTTTAGATTCGTCGACGATGGCGACCATCTTCCGTGACGCATAGGCGACGATTTTTTCCCACAGCAAGCTCGCGCCGCCTCCCTTGATCATGCGACCTTTGGCATCGATCTCGTCAGCGCCGTCGATGGTCAGGTCCAATTGGTTCACGTCGTTCAAATCTGCCAGGGGAACACCGACTTCTTTGGCCAGGTCGCCGGTGGATCTCGAGCTCGGCACTCCGGTCACGCGGAGACCGCTCCCGACACGTTCACCCAGGATCCGAACAAACCATCGCGATGTCGTTCCTGATCCAAGTCCGATTGTCATTCCGTCCCGGAGGAAGGTCTCGATAGCCTTGGCGGCTGCGGCGCGTTTAGCCTCATCCTGTGCAGAGGTTGCTTGCATATGATGTTCTGAGCAGATTTTGATGGACAGTATACGACGACGACTGATCTAAAGCGAAGAGATAGGAAAAGAACATGAAGCCGAGCCATTCATATTTCTCTTTACACTTTGCAGCAGCTGCAGCGACCGCTCTGTTGTTCACCATGGTTCTTGCGCACAGCCAGTTCGTCGCTACCAACGGTCAAGATAATGCGAAATTGAAGAGCCTGAGCGGTATAACCAGCGAAAGTGAGACCAGGCGAGTTCAACTCGCTCTTCGACGGCTGGGATACTACACAGGCGCGGTGGATGGTTTTATGGGTCAAAAGACACAGGTTGCGATCGCAAAGTTCCAGGTGGACCATAACCTGCCGGTCAGGCCCAAGATAACGCATTCTCTCTTAGTTTCACTTGGGCTGGAACGGGGCCGCTCGTAGGCATCCTGCCTGTCGGGGCGCGTCGCGTGCGGCAACGTGGATACAGGCTGGAAGCCTATGGTACTTTGGGCGCCGGCAAGGTAGCATAGGCGTCCCGCTGTCGGGCGTCCAAAGCGGTCAAGGGCTTTTCGTCAACGTGGTACGGAGCCGCTCGCCGAGCGGCTTAAGGTCTACAAACTTGTAGGGATGATCGTCCAGGATGTTCGAATACCAGCCGAGGACGCTGGGGTGAAGCAAGTAAGCACTTGTGTACCAGTAAATAGGGATAACCGGCGAGTCATTCAGAAACAAATCCTCGGCCTGATGAAGCAGAGCAAGTCGTCTTGTCAGATCGCCGGCATGTTCTGCTGTATTGATCAGGTTGTCGTATTGTGCGTTCGACCAGCCGGCCATGTTGTTCGGGTTACCTGTCTTCCATATGTCGAGGAAAAAGGTTGGGTCGGGCGTTCCGATCCAGCCAATGCGACCGATATCAAAATGATGTTTTGTCAGGGTGTCCATATACACTTTCCATTCCTGATTTTCGATTCCGACATCGATATTCAATTCTTCGCGCCACATCTGCTGGATTGCTTCAGCGATCGTGCGATGAGTTTGGCTGGTATTCATGACGATACTGAGCTTTGGAAAGCCGCGACCGCCGGGATAGCCTGATTCCGCAAGCAGCTGTCGAGCTCGACCGGGATCAAAGCTAATTTTGCGGGCTACTGGGTAATCGCTTAGCCCGGGCGGGACGAAGCCGGTGGCCGGTTGTTGCTTGGCGCGCAAGACGTTCTGGACAAGCGCCAGCCGGTCGATGGAAAGGCTGAGTGCCAGCCGAACCTTTGGATTGTCCAGAGGTTTGCGCCCAACATTCAGATTGTAGAAATACACTCCGAGATAAGGAGCCAGCTGCAGGATTTCCGGCTCCTCTCTCCGGTAATAAGGGATCCTGTCCAGTGGCACCTGATCCGTCTTGTGTAACTGACCGGCGCGAAAAGCCCGATCGGCTGTATCAATATCCTGGATCGCGTAGAACCGGATGCCGTTAAGCTTAACTTTTGCTGCATCCCAGTAGTTTGGATTTTTGACCACCTCGATGACGTCGTTCTTCCGCCAGGTTTTCAGCACGAACGGTCCGTTACCTACGTAATTACCGGGCGCTGTCCATTTCGTGTCGCGTTGGCCGATAGTTCCAAACCGCAAAATGGTTGGCGGGTGAACCGGATAGAACTGCTGGGCAGCAAGCAAGGTCGTGAGATAGGGATCCGGGCCGATCAAATCGAAGCGCAAGGTATGTGGGTCAACGGCCTTTACGCCAACCTCGTCAAAATTTGTGATTTGGCCTCGCAGATACGCCTCGGCGCCCTTAAACACAAAAAAGAAGTCTGTATTGACCGAGCCCAGCTGCGCTGTCAGAACCCTCTGAAAGCTAAAAACGAAATCGTTGGCCGTAACCGGGTCACCATTGGACCATTTGGCGTCCGGACGAATGTGAAAGGTCCAAACGGACGCATCCTCGTTATGGTCCCAGCTTTCAGCTACCCCAGGGTCTTGTTTGGACGCGTCCTTCGGATCCGTAATGACGAGGCCTTCGACCAGTGCGGCAAGTATCCTTCCATCCGGGATTCCTTCTACTAGACTTGGGTCTAGGCTTTTGGCCTCGCTACCGACGGTTAGCAGCAGGATTTTGTTTCGGTTGGCTTCAATCAAAGTAGGACTTTCAGCAGCGGTCGGCGATCGCATGAACGCGACCAGACCGAGAGAAAAAATAATCCCGAGGGCACCCGCGAACCCCAATCGACCATAGCGCCTCATCCGAACACGAGGTTACCAGTAAGGTAGCATAGGCTTCCAGCCTGTACTACGGCGCGGTAGGGCGAGGACTTCGGCGAGCTCAGTCGAAGTCCTTGCCCTACCGCGACGCCACGAAAGAAATTGACAAACATTCGAGCCCCTGCGCAATGCTGTACGTAAATCTTTACATACCGGTTTTCCTATCCCCCTGATCCCTCGGTGTGTAATACGTGCAACCTCAACTAACCCAGAGTGAATATCCCGTCCCAAAAAGGAGTTAATATGCGGACCGCTATTAGTCATGCCATGGCGTTTCGAGCCGAACCAGTTGGCGGCGTCGAAACCGGCGTAATCCAAGAGATTGCGATAAAGACCAAGCAACCACGGGCTGGTGTCGGCAACCGGCGCTTCGCGCGTATCTGCGCATCTTTTGCGCTTGTCGCCTGCGGCATGTTCGCGTCGCTGGCCGGCTTTACACAGCGGGCCGACGCAGCCGGTGCATCCAAGGACGAGATCCTGGTTGGCCTCGTGACGAAGACTGAGGTCAACCCCTACTTTGTCAAGTTGCGGCAGGCAGCGACGGCGGAAGCCGAAAAGCAGGGAGCAAAGCTGATCTCACGTTTTGGCAAGTTCGACGGTGACAACGAGGGCCAGGTGGCGGCCATCGAGGACTTCATCAGCGCGGGAGTCAAGGGTATCCTGATCACGCCGAACAATTCCACGGGTGTGCTGGGCGCCGTGAAGAAGGCGCGCGACAAAGGCATCCTCGTCATCGCTCTCGATACGGCTACTGATCCCGCAGATGCTGTTGACGCGACTCTCGCAACTGACAATTTCCAGGCGGGCGTCCTACAAGGACAGTACGCGAAGAAGGCGCTCGGCGACAAGGCCCCGAAGCTCGCGATGCTCGATGGCACCCCTGGGGGCTCTGTTGACAAGCAGCGGCACGATGGGTTCCTCAAGGGTTTCGGTATAGAGGAAGGGGACGCTGCGATTGTCGGGAAGCAGAACACTCATGGCGCCTTGGACGAAGGGCAGACGGCTATGGAAAACCTTCTGACGGCTCACCCCGATATCAATGTCGTCTATACGATCAACGAGCCAGCGGCGGAGGGTGCCTACGCGGCGATCAAGAAGGCCGGCAAGCTGAAGAACATCGTATTGACATCAATCGACGGCGGCCGTCTCGGAGTTCAATATGTCAAAGATGGCAAGATCGCGGCTACGGTGATGCAATTCCCTAAAATCATGGCTACCCGCGGGGTCGACTACGTCGTTGACTTCGCGAAAACTGGAAAGAAGCCGAACGGATTCATCGACACCGGCGCAATCCTGATAACGGACAAACCGTTCTCGGACCTTCCATCGAAGGATACTAAGTTCGGGGTCGAAAACTGCTGGGGCTAATTAGTCCCTGCAATGGCGGGGAAGGGCCGCTCTGCAAATGGCGCAACCCTGGAATCTGCTGTGGCAGTCAATACCCTGGCTAAAATGAATCGTGGCGGCCCGATGCTCGGCCGGGTGTTAACCATGCCGACATTCGGGCCGCTGATTGTCCTTTTAGCGTTCTGCACCGTATTCGCTCTGACTACTCATACGTTCCTGGCTGCCGGCAACCTTTCGTTGGTTGTGCAGCAGAGCGTGATCGTCGGCACGCTAGCGATCGGTCAAACGATGATCATTCTCACGGCCGGAATCGATCTGGCAAACGGCGGGGTGGCGGTGCTGGGAACGATCGTGGCGGGTCGCTTGGTTAATGAGGGCCACAACGCGGGGCTATGCCTGCTTTTCGCGATTGTGTTGTGCACCGTCGTCGGTCTCGCTGCTGGTTCGCTAGTCAGCAGACTGATGTTGCCGCCGTTCATTGTTACACTCGGTTTGCTCGGGATTATCACTGCCGCTACGCGCTTGATTGCGCAGGGTGGGGCCTTTCCGGTCACGGACGACTTGCTTAGCTGGACCGGAAACACGCTCAACATCGGCGACACCGCGATTACTTACGGCATGATTATCATGTTCGGTCTCTATACGCTGGTGTGGTACCTGCTGACCCAGACGGCCTGGGGCCGGCATGTTTACGCGATCGGCAACAACCGTGAAGCTGCGCGCCTGGTCGGAATTCCGGTGCAGAACCGGCTTCTATCCGTCTACACTTTTGCAGCCTTGCTGTACGGGATCGCTGCGTGGCTGGCGCTGGGCCGTATCCCGAACGCGGATCCCAACGCGTTGCAGAACGCTAACCTGGACAGTATTACTGCGGTGGTCATCGGGGGTACGAGCCTGTTCGGCGGACGCGGGAACATCTGGGGTACGCTGATTGGAACCTTGATCGTTGCGGTGCTCCGGAACGGCCTGACGTTGACCGGGATCGATCCTCTATGGCAGGACCTTGTCACCGGGGTGCTGGTGATCGGCGCGGTCGCACTAGACCAGATCTCTCGACGGAGACAACGATGACGGCTGCAAGCGAACAGACCGGGTTGCCCGCGCCGGGCCAGATCGTGCTGGAGGCGCGCAGCATTACCAAGCGCTACGGGCACGTGACAGCGTTGGATAACGCTAATTTGGAACTGCGGGCTGGCGAAGTGCTCGGGATCGTTGGAGATAACGGGGCCGGCAAGAGCACGTTGATCAAAGTGCTATGCGGCGCAGTCGTTCCGGATGCGGGGCAAGTTCTGCTCGACGGAGTGCCGGTTCACTTCCACAGCCCGCTGGACGCACGTAAACTCGGGATCGAGACCGTTTACCAGGACCTCGCGGTGGCGCCTGCTTTGGACATCGCCAGCAACCTCTTCCTGGGTCGAGAACTGCGCTGCAAAGGGCCGATCGGGTCCTGGTTTCGGTTGCTGGATAAGCGGAGGATGAAGCGTGAGGCGAAGCGGGAAATGGACGAACTTAAATTCCATCTTCCCTCTATCGGCAGCGCCGTGGAAAATCTCTCCGGCGGACAGCGTCAAGGAGTGGCGGTGGCGAGAGCAGCCATATTCGCCCGTCGCCTGGTGATTATGGACGAACCGACCGCCGCTCTGGGTGTACGCGAATCCGGGCAAGTCTTGAACCTGATTCGGACAATCCGGGATCGAGGGCTTCCGGTAATCCTGATCAGCCACGATATGCCCCACGTATTTGAGGTTGCCGACCGCATTCAGATCATGCGCCTCGGCCGCCGGGTCGCACTCACGACGCCAAAGCGGCACTCTATGTCCGAAGTCGTGGCTATTATGACCGGCGCCGCACGCGGCGACGAGCAGCCACGAAGTCCGGATCCAAATCCCAACGGATGACGACCGGCTTTGTTTTGCGATGCCACCTTCGAAACAGACATCAGTTCAATGTCCCGATCGCCTCGTTCACAGTACCGCGCCCGCCGAACGGCCGCTTTTGATCTACGACGGAGAATGTTACTTTTGCCTTCGCTGGATCCGCCGCTGGCAGCAGACGATCCGTGGCCAGGTTGATGTCGCTTCTTTCCAGTCCGAGGGAGCACGCTTTGTTCGCGACATTCCCATAGAATGTTTTCAGTCTGCTGTCCGCCTGATTGAACCAGACGGCAATATCTATGGAGGCGCTGAAGCCGTTTGCAGGATGCTCAGCTATCGATCCGGAGCGGGGAGCGGGTTGGCCCTGTGGTGTTACCGGCATCTTCCGGGTTACGCGGCAATCGCTCGATTCGGGTATCGCGTTGTTGCACGGCACCGGGAATTGGCCTCCCTAGTGACGACCGCGCTTTGGGGTAGCGGTGAGGACGCCGTCTGCCGGTCGACTTACTATCATGCCCGGCGCTGCTTCCTGCGGCTGCTTGGCGCGATTTACCTCATCGCGTTTGTGTCGCTCTGGATCCAGGTCGACGGCTTGATTGGCCACAACGGTATTCTCCCGGTAGCGCCTTGGCTGGAGGAATTGCGAAACCGATTTGGGACCGAAGCGTATCGGCTATTTCCCACGCTGTGTTGGTTCAATCCTGGTGACTCGTTTCTCCACTTTTTATGTGTGGGTGGCGTTGTTTTTAGCTCGTTGCTCATTCTAGGAATCGCCCCGGTTCTCTGTCTGCTTCTGCTCTGGGCGTTTTACCTCTCGCTTTGCGTGGCGGGGCAGGTATTCATGAATTTTCAGTGGGACTATCTGCTCTTGGAAGTAGGCTTTCTCAGCATCTTCCTGGCCCCGCTTCGCCTGTTCCCATCGCGAGGCCGGGAGCACCGCTTGTCCCCTTGGGCGCACTTTCTTCTCCTCTGGCTCTTGTTCCGCCTGATGCTCATGTCAGGTGTTGTAAAGCTCACCAGCGGGGACGAATCGTGGTGGAACCTGACCGCACTCCATTATCAATATGAGACTCAACCGCTGCCCACGCCGCTTTCGTGGTGGGCTAATCAGCTTCCTCCATGGTTTCAAGCGTTCTCGACAATTGTGATGTTTAGCATCGAACTGGGAGCGCCGTTCCTATTATTTGCTCCGCGGCGACTGCGGCTGATCGGCGTTGCTGGTCTGCTCACGCTGCAGACGCTGATCGCGTTAACGGGCAACTATTGTTTTTTTAACCTGTTGACCGCTGGACTCTGTCTGCTTGCGATCGATGATGCGGTCTGGCCAAAGTTCGGTCGAAAACCGTCGGTGCCTCCGGAAATCCGCGGTGCCGGCTGGCCCTCCTGGGCCTTAATCCCGCTGGTCGCGTTTCTCTTTGTGATGACCGGGCCGCTGTTGTGGAGTGCGTTTTTTCCGGAAGCCGGCTGGCCGCAGTTTTTCAACGTGCCGTACGGCTACATCGAACCGTTCCGCTCGCTTAACGGGTACGGGTTGTTTCGCGTCATGACAAAGACCAGGCCTGAGATCATCGTGGAGGGAAGTCAGGATGGTGTGAACTGGCAATCCTATGACTTCAAATACAAGGCCGGTGATTTGCAGCGAGCGCCTCCATTGGTCGCACCGCATCAGCCGCGACTCGATTGGCAAATGTGGTTTGCTGCTCTGGACGACGTCCGAGGTGAACCCTGGTTCCTGAACTTTCTCGCTCGGTTGCTTCAGGGTTCTCCGCCTGTCCTTGGGCTCATGAACGGAAATCCGTTCCCGGATTCGCCGCCGCGCTACGTTCGAGCGAAACTATTTCAATACCACTTCACAAATTTCGCCGAGCGGGGTCAGACAGGCGCCTGGTGGAAGCGCGACGGAGAAGAAGAGTACTGCCCGGTCATAAACCTGCGCCAGTAGGAGCGCGGGTGTCATAAGTCCTATGGGTCCCATAGGTCCTATAGGTCCCATGGGAATAGGTCTATTTCTCGTTGGACCAGGAGCGCCCCTACCGCGTTTAAAACGGTATATCGTCCGGCTCCTGGTCGAGGTCCGGATCGCGTGGTTCCGGCCGAGAAGGCGGACCGGCGGGACTGCTGCGACGAGGGGGTGCGACAGGTGTAGCGCCTTCGGCGTCTTGGCGGCTACCGAGCAGTTGCAGATTCTCGCCAACTACGCGTAATCGAGAACGTTTCTGACCGGTTTGCTTATCCTCCCAACTGTCCAATTGGAGACGGCCTTCGATAAAAACCGGGCGCCCTTTTTTCAGATATTGACCCGCGACCTCCGCTTGCCGTGCCCAAAGCGTCACATCAACGAAAGTTGTCTCTTCTTTTCTTTCGCCGTCTTCCCCAGAATAGACTCGGTTTACCGCGAGACCGACCTCGGCAACCGCAGTGCCCTTGGGTGTATACCTTACTTCTGGGTCACGAGTCAGATTGCCGATTAACAGCACGCGGTTGAGGTTTGCCATAAGCCGAGTCTAGGGTTTGGGAGTTCGCACAGTTACCTTAACCGGTAACTGCTGGTAATGCTGCAGAAAAACGATCGGATCGAGTTTAAATTTGCTGCGCAATTTCGTGATCAACGAAGGCTCAGCTTCGAATACGAAATTGACGTAGTACGCAGAGTCAATGTGACGCGGGCTGTAAGCAAGCGGACGCTTATCCATCTTCTGGACTTGCTCGACTGCGGCACCCTCTTTCGTTAGTTCGGACTCGAGGCGTTCAATGATCTCTTTCACGCTGTCTTCCTGGCCGCGCGTATCCACAGCCAGCAAGCATTCATAACGATGTTTCATAATGTGTCAATATTATTCTGCTCGGTTATAATTGTTCATCGCGGAGGCTATCCCGTCGTGCGCAACATGTTCGATGGCTTCCGTCGCGCGATCGATTGCCTTATCCACGGCCGGTCTCTCAGTCCGGTCGAATTTTCCCAGAACATGGTCAACCAGCGGTTCGGCCTCAGCAGAAGCGCCGATCCCAATTCTCAGACGCATAAACGTTTCGCCTAGATATTCAATAATCGATCTCAAACCGTTATGACCGCCGTCACTCCCAGACGGTCGCAACCGGAGCCGGCCAAGCGGCAATGCGACATCGTCGACTACCACCAAAATCTCTTCCGGTTGGATCTTGAAATAATGCGCGAAACGACCAATGACATCACCGCTTTGGTTCATGTACTTCAGCGGTTTTACTAACAATGTGTCTCCCCATTTTGCCCAACTGGAGCCCCACGTTGCCGATCTTGAGAAGGTGACTCCTTTTTTCCCTGCCAGGCAATCAATGACCATGAACCCAACGTTATGGCGCGTATCGACATACTGCGAACCGGGATTGCCCAGGCCGGCCACCAGACGTAGATCCGCCATGGTTGACTAAGGCTGCGACGTTTCCGGCTTGGCTTCAGGCTTTTTCTCGGTGATGACTTCCGGCGTCGCCGCTGCTTCGACCGGTTCGGTGACCTCTTCACCCACGCGCGAAGCAACCACGCTCACAACAGTCAGGTCATCGTCAGTGATGGCTTCGACTCCTGAAGGAAGCTGGATATCGCGAACGTGGAGCGACTCGCCGATATTCAGATTCGAGACGTCTATCCGAACGATATCCGGCAGATCTTGTGGAAAACATTCAACTTCCAGCGTGCGTAAAGAATATTCGAGCAGCCCGCCAAAAGTTCTTACGCCCAAAGCTTCGCCGACAGCCTCAATCGGAACTTCGGAAGTAATCTTCTCGGTCGCCGAAACGGCATGGAAATCGACATGCACCAACGCGCGTTTCAAAGGATGATGCTGAACTTCCTGGATCAGAGCCAGGCGGTGTGTGCTCTCGCTCCCGTCAACGATCTCGAGCTCGACCAGAACGTGCTCGCTCGATGCGTGAGCCAGTACTGTCGTAAGTTCGCGCGCGTCAATTTGCAGAGTCATCGGCTCCGCCTGAGAGCCGTAGATGACTCCGGGAACCAACCCCTGTTCTTTGATTTTCTTTACGGCATTGCGACCAACCAGGGTACGCTTCTGCGCCTTCAATTTAACTTGTTGAGCCATGATTCTTAAGACTGTTTTGCGTTGATCTCGAAAAGCGAACTTACCGACTCGTTCGTGTAAATTCTGTGAATGCCCTCGCCGAGGACCTCAGCAATTGAGAGGACGGTAATACGACATTCCGGATGAAGTCTCACCGGTGTACTGTCGGTGGTGATCAGCTCCTGGATTTCCGACTTCTTCAATCTCTCGTGAGCTATATCTGTGAAAACCGCATGGGAAACGCCGGCATAAATGTCTTTGGCCCCATATTTTTTTAAGAGCGTTGCTGCACTGGTCAACGTGCCGGCGGTTTCGGTCAGGTCATCCACCATGATTACATTTTTACCATCCACGTCGCCGATCACCGTTAACGCCTCCGTCTCGGTCGGGCTCTTTCGGCGCTTTGCGACGATAGCCAAAGTTGCGCCCAAGGCCTCGGCATAAGCTGAGGCCAATTTCAGGCCGCCAACGTCCGGCGACACCACGACCAGGTTGTCGAGCTTCTTTTGGCGGATGTAGCGGATCAAGACGGGCGCTGCGTATAAATGATCGACCGGGATGTCGAAAAAGCCTTGAATCTGCTGAGCGTGCAGGTCGAGCGTCAGTACCCGGTTTGCACCAGCCGCGACGAGCAGATTGGCGACGAGTTTAGCGGTGATGGGAACCCGGGGCTGATCTTTGCGATCCTGCCGGGCATATCCGAAATAGGGAATAACCGCCGTGATGCGATACGCGCTCGCACGTCTGGCTGCATCAATCAGAATGAAGAGCTCCATCAAATTCTGATTCGTGGGCGGGCAGGTCGGTTGCACAATGTAAACATCGCGCCCCCGAATATTTTCGTTAATTTTGACCCGCGTTTCGCCATCAGGAAAGGAACTGACCACGGCGTCGCCGAGGGGAGCATGCACCCACTGGCAAATTCTCAAAGCGAGATCGCGGTGAGCCGATCCTGAAAAAATCTTCATCTCTCGATTGAGCGGGGTCATAGCCAGGCTAAGAGGAACCGAGACTGTAACGCCGAAATCCGTTTTTGCAAGGAGAGGTCACCAAGGGGGCGAAGGGCGCGGAGGTTGGGTTTTACCACAGAGACGCAGAGAACGCGAAGTCCCGATCTTGTTTATAAAGGTGGCGAAATCCATGGCGGCAGATCCCCGTTTTCTCCAGCCTCCGTGTTCTCTGTGCCTCTGTGGTAGAAATCCCTCTGTGCCCTTTGTTTCCACCTCCGCGCCCTCCCTTACGCGAGCAGCTCTGCGAGCTTTTCCCTAAAGGCCTCGTCATCCCGGACCGAATAATCTGCGTCTGCCTTTAACCGCAGTTCCCTTCCGTCAATCGTCCGGAATCGAAGGTAGAGTGGCTGGATCCCAGGAAACTGCTGGACCAGTTCGCGTATTGCCATCAGCCGTTGTTCGTCGGCTTTCTCCATCGGGATGTCGATAGTGAGCGCCTTGGCGGTTTTCCGGCGAGTGATCGGTCCAATCTCACTGGCTACCAGGCGGATGCTCTCGTCGCGTTTGTCCAGCTTACCGCTCACGGCGACGATTCTACCTTTATCAATCTCTTTGGCCGCCCTCGCGAACACGTCACTCCAGACCATGACCTCCACTGATCCGGTAAAATCTTCTATGGTTAAGATTGCAAACGGCTTTCCATCTTTGCGGGTATGCTTCTTGTCAAACGCGGAGATCGAACCGGCGACTTGAACGGTGACCTTGTCTTCCTGATGGGCCAACTCGCTCACCGCCACGTATTTGCCTCCCTCGATAATCTCCCGGTACGCGTCCAATGGATGGCCGGTGATGTAAAAGCCGAGCAGTTCTTTCTCGTACCCGAGCTTTTCACCGAGTGACCAGGGCGTGTACTGGACGGTGTCTCCATTTGTTTTTGGCGCCGGCGTCAGCTCGAAGTCGCCGAACAATGAGACCTGGCCGGTTCGCCGGTCTTTATGCGCCGAGGCCCCGGTCGCCAAAGCCTGATCGATTCGCGCGAACAACTCCGCTCGATCTCTGCCAGTGAAATCGAATGCGCCCGCGCGAATAAGGTTCTCAAGGGTTTTTCGGTTGACTGACTTCGAATCCAGACGGCTGCAGTAATCCTCAACTGACTTGAATGGGCCGTTCTGTTCTCTCTCGACGATGGCCGATTGCATCGCGCCTTCACCGATATTTTTGATGGCGGCCAGGCCATAGCGAATTCCGCGCTGTTCTCCTTGTGTTTCAGGGACAAACTTCAATTGGCTCTTGTTTACGTCCGGTGGAAGAATCATTACACCGAGCCTTTGACACTCTGCTACAAACACGGCGATCTTTTCCGTGTTGTTGATTTCGTTGCTGAGCAGGCCGGCCATGAACTCAACTGGATAATTGGCTTTCAGGTACGCCGTTCGATAACTGATTAAGCCGTAGGCGGCGCTGTGGCTCTTGTTGAAACCGTACCCGGCAAATTTCTCGAGGAGGTCAAAGATCGCGTTCGCTTTCCTTTCTTCGATCCCATTAACGCGTTTACAACCCTCGATGAAGTTGACGCGTTCCTTCGCCATCTTTTCTTTGTCCTTCTTGCCCATTGCTCGCCGAAGAAGGTCGGCTTGTCCGAGGGAATAACCGGCCAGGACGTTCGCTGCGCGTTGCACCTGTTCTTGGTAAATCATAATACCGTAGGTGTCTGCGCAGACCTCTTTCAGTAGAGGATGCTCATACTTGATCTTAGTCTGGCCCTTCTTGCGCTTGATGTAGTCCGGGATCAGTTCCATGGGTCCCGGACGATAGAGCGCGATCAAAGCAATGATGTCGTCAAGGCTGTTGACGTCGAACTGCTTACAGAGATTGACCATCCCACCGGATTCCAGCTGGAACACGCCAATCGTATCGCCGTGGTTCAGCAGATCAAAGGTAGCGCGATCGTTAAGCGAGATCGATTCGAGAGAGAAATCCGGCTGCCGATCTCGGATCAAAGCGGTCGCATCCTGCAGAACCGTGAGCGTTTTGAGTCCGAGAAAATCCATCTTCAACATGCCGAGATCGGTCAACGGTCCCATCGCATACTGGGTGACCACCTCGTTGTCATTGCCGCGGCACAGCGGGATATAATCGTCCAGCGATCGATCGCCGATCACGACACCGGCAGCGTGGATACCGGTATTCCTGGTCAACCCCTCCAGAACGATTGCGTAGTTCCAAAGTTGCTGGGTGTTCTCTTCCGTCTCCACCGCCTGTTTCAGTTCCGGGTTCTTTTCCAAAGCCCCTTTGAGCGTGATCCCGAGTTCATTTGGGATCATCTTCGCGATTCGGTCAGCGTCCGAATAGCTCAGACCCATCACCCGGCCAACGTCTCGCACGACGCTCTTAGCCCCCAGAGTACCGAATGTGATGATCTGCGAGACGGCTCGCGATCCATATTTCTGCCGGACATACTCGATGACTTCTCCTCTCCGGTTCTGACAAAAATCAACGTCGATGTCCGGCGGGCTGACGCGCTCCGGGTTCAAAAACCGTTCGAAGATCAATCCGAACCGCAACGGATCAAGGTCGGTGATCCCAAGCACATAGGCGGCCAACGAACCGGCTGCCGACCCGCGGCCAGGCCCGACCGGGATGCCATGCTGTTTCGCGTAATGGATGAAATCCCAGACAATAAGGAAATAACTCGTAAAGCCCGTCTTCTCCAGAATGGAGAGCTCGTATTCGAGACGCTGGCGAAGCTCGACGTCATTCTCCGCTCGCTCCCCATACCGTTCTCTTAATCCGTTGTGGCAAAGTTCGCGTAAATACTGTTCGCGCGTTTTACCTTCGGGCGGGTGGTAGGCCGGATACTTAGAAACACCGAATTCGAGTTCAAGACCGCACTTTTCGGCGACGCGCAGCGTGTTTGTGAGGGCATCCGGAACTTCGGAGAAGAGGGCCTGCATCTCTTCGGCAGATTTGAAATAGACTTCCGTCGGGTAATGCATGCGGCGCTCGTCATGAACCATCGCTCCGGTGCCGATACAGATCATTACGTCGTGGGCCTCGTGATGGGACCGTTCCAGAAAGTGCGCGTCATTTGCCGCTACGACGGGGATCGCAAGACCCTTGGAGAGTTCAAGCAGGGCTCGGTTGCATAGCTGTTGAGCTTCCAGCCCGTGGTCGTGGAGTTCCAGGTAGAAGTTTTCTGGTCCGAAAATGTCAACAAATTCGCCGGCAGATTTTTGGGCCTTTTTCAAATCGCCTGCCTGGATTGCAACATTGATTTCGCCTTTTAAACAGGCGCTCATGCCAATCAGCCCGGCGCTATGTTTTGCGAGCAGTTCTTTGTCGATGCGCGGTTTGTAATGGAAGCCTTCCAGGTGCGCGGCAGAGACGAGCTTTACCAGGTTGCTGTACCCGGTAAAGTCTTTCGCCAGCAGGGTGAAGTGGAAGGCCGCTTCCCGGGCGGATGACGCGCTTTTATCAATCATTGAGCCGGGGGCCATATAGACCTCGCAACCGATGATCGGTTTTACGCCGGCTTTCTGTGCGGCCTGATAGAACTCGATCGCTCCAAACATGTTTCCGTGATCGGTCATGGCCACGGCCGGCATCCCGTACTCCACCGCTTTTTTCATGAGATCCGGAATCCGGATTGCCCCATCCAGGAGCGAATATTCAGTATGCAAATGAAGGTGGACAAAGGAGTCAGTCGGCATCGCCTTCAAGTTACCCGTTGCCGGCCACTGCATCAATGGGAAGTAGTGGGGGAACGCTCGAGAACGCCGGGAACGCTCGAGAACGCCGAGAACGTCGGGAACGGTGAACGGCGAACGTGTTCCGTTGGCATTTCCGGAATTTGTGGCAAACTATTGCCTCCCAAGGCCGAGGTGGCGAAATTGGCAGACGCGCCAGACTTAGGATCTGGTGGAGCAATCCTTAGGGGTTCGAGTCCCCTCCTCGGCAAGTAATTCACATACAATTACTTAGTATGTAAAATGGCCTCGCATCTCAACGGTCCCTCTCAACAAATGCGAGTTTGTTTGGCTGTGTTTGAACGTGCATCTTCAATGGTTTGGCGCCACGCATGTGCAACCCAATGACATCATCTTGCAGATGGGGAAGGGAAGCTCTTGCTGGTGTCGCAGTCACTGATCTTGATCAAAACACCCGCATAAAAATCGGTTTGCCATTTTAGTTTGCCACTTTTACGGCCCCAAAAACCAGTATGTCCAGCCGTCAAGGACGGGCTTACTCGTCGACAATCCACGATCCTCAAGGGAGGTGAATGGAGCCTCGGCGATTACATCTGAGGCGCCGATTGCTGGTACGTTCGACAGCATCAGCGTTACCAATCGGCTGCGGCTGGGAACTTCGAGCTTGCGGAAGATAGAGTGGAGATGTGTTTTTACCGTTTCTAGACTCAAACAGGTTTCGTCGGCAATCTCCTGATTGCTGCGCCCATCGCACACCAAACGCGCCAGATCCTGTTCCCGACTCGTGAGGCGAACCAAATGCGGCAACGAGGAAGCCCTAGTTTGATATCCCGTTACTGCGCTCCCGTACAAGATCTCGAACTCGATAAGAAAATGAGGGCGCGCAACAGCCGCGGAACTAATCTGTGTCAAGCTAATAATCGCACGAAGGCCGCGTTGTGTCGGATGCCAAAGTATCTCGCTCCTGAAATCTGCCGGTGCAACGCCAAAGAACCTTTGCTGCACCCATCGTTTTTTAAGAACGCCACATCGATCGAGAATCTCAAGAGGAACCGGAGCCGTCAATTTTGTTAGGCGCGCCAGGGACGGCCCTTGTTGCCATAGAGCACAAAACTCCTTTGCGGCTTGATTTTGATAGACCAATCTCAAATTCCATTGCAACAGAATTGTTGGTAGCGGGACACGGCGCATGAATTGTGCAAATGCCACTAGCACGCCTCGGTCGCGCTCCTCTGAACGGATGCGGCGAAGTGCCGTTTTAAAGTGAGCATGCAAATTGCGAATCGCTCTCATTTCGTGCGGTGACGGCTCGCCCTGTTGCTGGTTACGCACCAGAATGATTGCAGCGAGGAGGCGCCCGATATCCCAGAAGAATAAGCCAATGGCACATCGGCCGTTTATCGGCGTCATACAACTCCTGTAGAACGAAGACCTCCTAAAATGACACTCGTCACGGAAAAAATCACTGATGAGTACAATGTTCCGGCGCGGATGGGCGCTGAAATAATTCTTGATCGGCATCGTCGGGAAAAAGCTACCTGGAAGTTTCTTCGTCGATTTGGTGATTCGTGGCGAAATCGGACTGTGCTGCAAGGTTAGGCCGATAAAACAAGTAGGGAAGGCCGCTCCAATTACATCTTGAACGGCTTGCCAAAACGAATCCACGTGCATCGCTGCATGCAGATGTAGTAGCGTTTTTTGATCCGGAACGAACTGCAGTCCGGCACTCGCTTTGGACCGCTCTTCCATCCTTTTCGTTGCCTCCTCGAGCATCAATTAAGCTGGGGCCAAATGTAACCACTGAACGATTCGGTTTTGACTGCGTTTAACACCACTGGAACACCAAATTCTTTGGCGGCTTTCGCCAGAAGCGTAACATTGTTCATTAGCGTTGCGCGGTCGATACTAGCGACCCCGAACGTCATTTGCGGCTGGTGATCAATGAAGGCAATGGCGCTGTCTTCCGGAGTGTAGAGTTTGTGGTATTGAGTCATAGTTTCTGTTTTCTTTTTGGTTCTATCTACGGGCGGTCTCCTTTACCGCTGTGACACACTCCGCGCTGTACAAACGGTTCATAGTAGATCACCCAATCGGTGTCTCTTCAGGAAACAGCTAAAGCAGCTCTGAAATAAGGCCTCCCTTTGAACCCCTTGCATTCGACCGATATAGGAGCCATTACCAGCAGGGAGGGACCACCCCCTCAGGCACCGCGGAAAAGCCCAAACGCCCCATCTTCCGAGAACATTTCGAAAGCGCATTTAGACCACTCCATGATTAACAAAGTTTTTACAAAATTCAACACGAATTTTAGCTTTTCGAAAGGCTCTAGCCGATTCGGTTTGGTCGCCATCACTAAGATTTTATAACCCGCGGGCGTGTATGAAATCAGGTCGCAGAGAAGCGTAATTTTATTACATTAGTCTGCTAAGAAATTAACATCGCACTGTGAATTTCTATCAACTAGATGTTATGGAGTGACAATAGGAGACCTGGGACGGTAAAGACTTTAGGTCCGGTTTTCCGCCCGCAGAAACCCTCACAGCCGTGCGTCTCAGCAATTCCATATACTCCAGAACAACGTCAATGCTCGGCCAGCTTTACGTCCACCCCCGTTCGCCGCAAAATAGCTACTTCTGCATGGCTCGCTTGGGCGTCGGTTATGACATAATTGATCTGCGAAATATCCAGCACCTTACTGAGAGCCCGGCGTCCGAATTTAGTATAATCCGCCAACAGAACTACCTCAGCGGCTTGTTTTACTGCAAGTTGCTTCAAGCGAAATATAGTAGGGCCTGACTCGAAGGTGCCTTCAGTGGTAATAACGCCAGTCGCGGAGACGAATGCGATATCCACGAATATAGACTGGACGAAGCTTTCTGTCTGTGGTCCGACGAAGCAGAGGCTCCGGGGTTCGAATTCGCCACCAGCACAGATAATGTTATTCCGTCCAGATCTCATGGCCAAGCAGATCTGCGCTGAGTGGGTGACGATAGTCAGGTTCTTATGTTCTACATCGAGCAATTTTGCAAATGCAAGGCAAGTAGTGCTGCCATCAAGGAAGATGGCCAAAGGCCTTTTAATCAACGACAACGCCTCTCTGGCGATCGCCCGCTTTGCGAGGGCGGTCGCGGCGATTCGTTCGTCTGTTGCCTTCTCGTGAACGCTGAACTCGCACTTTGTCTTACGTACTCCCCCAAGGACCTTAATGATGCTTCCCACACGAGAGAGCTCGTCACAGTCCCGGCGCATAGTCATGGTAGAAACGCGAAGGATGTTCGCGAGTTCTTCGTACGACATCATCGACCTCTCTCCGAGCAATTCCAGGATTAATTCTGATCGCTTACTCACGGCTTCCGTACATTCTGAGAAGAAAAAGGCGACACTAAAGAAGGAGATTTCGTTACCACTGCTGTGATAAAAATTCACAGGACTGGGAAATACTTGACCTTCAGGTGTGCCAAAATACCAGTTTAATATAGTCGTTTTTTAGAACTCGGATTTCGCGCCGGTACATTTTTGTAGACAGGGCGCTCAGAACTTTAACCAACTTCTCGACTTCGGAGTCCGACCTAACAGGGACTTTGAGGATCAAATTCGCCACCTGGGCCGCTCGGTTTTTGCCTACGCGCCGGCCCTCCTGGCGCAGCGCCCGCGTCACTTTGGGGCTGCCGTAGCACTGGGCATGGGCCTTAAAGACCTGCTCGATCTTTTCACTAATTCTCGTTGTTCCCTGGCTCGCCGGCTCTCCTGCCCGCTTCTCCGCCGATAAAAAGCGCTCCGAGATACAGTCAATGCCGCACAACTTTCCTTTACCCGTACTGAACCGATAATTGCTCGGGATTCGGTTCTTCCCCCAGGATGCTCATCGCTTTTTTAGGATCTCGCGTTGACTTTTCAGATGCAGAGCTTGGACGGCCTTCATTTACTGCACACCACTCTGGAGCCGGCTCGATGTGCCAAAGAGCAGGTGCTAGCAATTACAAAAAGCTCTTGGCCCTCGAAGAGGCCTTCTGTCAATTGAAGAGTTACATGGAGATCCGGCCGCTCTATCACTGGCGTCCAGATCGGGTCCGCAATCATGTGCGGCTGTGTTTTATTCGTCTCAGGAGCAGTGTGATATGTACGGAGGATTCTTGAGAATCGAAGGTAAGGAGTGCAAGCACAAATTACAACTTAAGATATCAAGCACTGTAGTTTTAACGGTGCGATAAATGCCTTGGATTTAAAAGGATCAACAAACAAACGCGCGGTAAAAGGCAAGTAGGCTCCCAGTTTGGCATTTAGATAGGACGTCAGACATATGAATCGAACCGTTGGAATTTCATCGGCGGCGGCTCTCGGTGTGTTCGCTGCCGTGCTTTACGTCGGACTGCAAGGCAGCGCCAACCCACAGACGGTTTCAAGCTCGCCTCCGCCGGCCGGCGCTCTTGGGAAATACGTTGATAAAGACGGCGCCATTCATCTGCCCGAGGACTACCGACTTAAATGGATCCATCTCGGCTCGTGGTATGTGGAAGGCAAAAATGGTGAGGCGGGGGAGGTGCATGATGTCTATGCCGAGCCTGAGACAGTGGCGGCATTCCGAAATACCGGCAAATGGCCTCCGGGTGCGACCCTCGTGAAGGAAATCAGGGCGAGTGAGAAGGGTAAAATGACCACCGGTAACGTCAATTGGGACGGCCAGATCAAGCAATGGTTCGTGATGGTCAAGGGCACCAGCGACCGCACGTTCCCGGAAAACGCAAATTGGGGTCTTGGCTGGGGGTGGGCTCTCTACAGTATCGACGATCCGAAGAAGAATATTTCCACCGATTACAAAATCGACTGCAAGGGTTGCCATATACCGGCGCAGCAGACTGACTGGGTCTTTTCGCACGGTTACCCGACTCTCTTCGAGAAGGAAGGGCCCTTCAAAAAGTACCCCAAGGAAAGCTACGAGGGGAAATGAACTGGCCGATAAGATGGTGCCGCTTGAATCCGTCACCGAGGAGCACTTCCATAAACATTTCGATTTGAATGTCCTGGGCGTGCTTCTTACCTCGCGGGGCGCCTTCAATTACTTCGATCCGAACGCCGCAGTCGAAAAGGAGAAATCAAGTTTGTAGGGTTTCTCCAATCAATCCGGTTCTAAAGAAAGGTGCACAAACTTGTCGATTTAATTACGTCGCTAAAGCTGACCATTGCGTGTCTTGCCGCGGCGATGGTGCTCGTTCTTGCCGGAACGTTTGCGCAAGTTCATTTCGGGATTCATCTCGTGCAGCAACGCTATTTCCAAAGTCTGTTCGTGTGGTGGCCGCCCGAGGGACGCAGTTTCAAAATTCCGATATTCCCCGGTGGATATCTTGTGGGCGGGTTATTGTTGATCAATCTGATTGCGGCTCATGTGCGCCGGTTTCAGTGGACCTGGCGCAAACTAGGTATTCATCTCATCCATGCCGGTCTCATCATCATGCTCGCAGGCGGTTTGTTTGCCGATTTGTTCGCCGTCGAGAGCCAAATGCGCCTAACGAATGGCGAAACCAAAAATTATTCCGAAGACACCCGGCGGGACGAGCTCGCCGTGATCGACACCACGAATCCGGAATTGGACCAGGTCACGGCCATTCCGGAAGCGATGCTGCGGCACACACGCGTGATAAAACATCCCAGTTTGCCATTTCAAATCGTGGTTCGGAACTTTTTCCAGAACTCCCGGCTCCAGATGGTCGACGAATCCATCAACGGTGCACAGGCGATCGCGGACCGCGGCGTAGGCGCTCAGGTGAGCGTACAACCGCTGTCGCGCGCGACAGCGCCGAACGAGCGAAACATTGTCAGTGCTGTCATTGAAATTGTTCCTGTCGATCCTGCCGGCGGCGCGACGCAGATCTCGTTAGGCAGGTGGCTCGTATCGGATGCAGTGGCCGCGCAACAAACGTTTTCATGGATGAACCGAACCTGGCAGTTGGTGATGCGGCCGGCACGCTACTATAAGCCGTACAGCATCACCTTGCAGAAATTCACGCATGAGCGGTACGCAGGTACCGAGATACCGAAAAATTTTGCAAGCCGCGTCACGCTCGTAGATCCCGAAAGATCGACCAATCGCGACGTGCTCATTTACATGAATCATCCCCTGCGTTATCGGGGCGAAACGTTTTACCAAGCTGCATTTGAAAAGGGCGACGCCGCGACGATTCTCCAAGTTGTCCACAATCCGAGCTCTCTCGCGCCATATATCGCCTGCATCATCGTGGCCGTGGGGTTGCTTGTTCAATTCGGTTATCACCTCGTCGGCTTTGCCCGACAGCGGCGAAGGGCAATCGCATGAAACGATTTTTTCCAGTATTTGTAGGTTCGTTAGGCGCGCTTTGGATCGCCGCGAGTTTGTTCCCACCCAAACCGCCAAAAGACGATGTCGATCTTGTGGGGTTCGGAAAAATCCCGGTGCAGGTGGGCGGCCGCGTGAAACCGCTCGATACCGTTGCGCGCAATTCGCTCTTGATCATTCACACGAAACAAACGCTGCGTCTCGCTGACGGCCAACAACTCAGTGCGATTAAATGGCTGGCCGACACGCTCTTTCGCGCGCAAGTGGCCGACGAATATCCCGCGTTCGTCATTCAAAACGCCGACGTGCTCGGTCTGTTTGGCTGGCAACAGAGCGAGCAAAAATATTTCAGCTTTGCCGAGCTGACGCCGTTCCTGAAACAAATTTGGGAACAAGGTGCGCAAGCGGAGAAGCTGGAAGCGGTCGAGCGTTCCGCCTATCAAAGCGCGATTTTGAATTTGCGGAATGCGCTCATGCTTTATCAACGATTGAAGAACAGCGTGCAGCCGGAAGGCACAGAGAACTTTGCGGCGGAGCTGGAGGCGTTTCAGCGCGGGATACCCGGTGCGGAAAAAGTCGCGCGCACGCGTGAGACGGGAGAGAACTTCAATCAGGCGGAGCTCGACCGCCTGGCCGAGTTAATGCAGCGATGTGAGAAGTCGGCGAAGCTGGCTTACATCCTGGCGGTTCCACCTGCGACGCCCTTAGCCGAATCGACGACCTCAGATCCAGCTAACGGCGACTGGCGCTCAATTGGTCAAATGCTGACGCAATCGATCGGAGCGAGGGAAATTGATCCGGTGGTGAAACTGTATTCGTCGCTAGGAGACACGTATCGATCCGGTGATCGCGACGCCTTCAACTCAGACCTCGATCTCCTAACAAATCGAATCACGCAAGCACAACCGATTGGAGCACGACACGCACGTTACGAATTTTTCTTCAATCATGCGGATCCATTTACCCATAGCATGATTCTATACGTGGTAGCGTTTCTGTTTGCCTGCCTTTCCTGGCTTGGCTGGAGCCGTCCATTGAATCGCACGGCGTTTTATCTCCTGCTCCTCGCTGTCACCGTTCACACATTCGGTCTCTTCTCGCGCATGTATTTGCAGGAGCGCCCCCCGGTGACGAACCTTTATTCGTCCGCTATTTTCATTGGGTGGGGTGCGGTCATTGTTGCGCTTATTCTCGAACGTATTTTCCGGGACGGCATCGGCGCAGCGTGCGCGGGCGCGCTGGGATTTGTGACACTGGTAATTGCGCATCATCTCGCCGGCAGCGGCGATACACTGGAGATGTTGCAGGCGGTACTGGACACAAATATTTGGCTCGCCACACATGTCGTAGCCATTACCACCGGTTACTCGGCCATGTTTCTCGCAGGGATGCTTGCGATAATCTACGTCATTCGCGGTGTTTTCACGCGCTCATTGACGAAACAAACGGCCGAGTCGCTAGCGCGGATGACGTACGGCGTCGTTTGCTTCGCGACGCTGTTTAGTTTCGTAGGAACCGTGTTAGGTGGTATTTGGGCCGATCAATCCTGGGGCCGATTTTGGGGCTGGGATCCGAAAGAAAATGGCGCTCTTCTCATTGTCCTGTGGTGCGCAATCATCCTTCATGCGCGCTGGGGCGGATACATCCGTCAGCGCGGCCTGATGGCGATGGCCATTTTCGGCAATGTCATCACGAGCTTTTCGTGGTTTGGAGTCAACATGTTGGGCATTGGACTTCATTCCTACGGTTTCATGCAAAAAGCATTTCCGTGGCTGGTTGGATTTATGTTAAGCCAGCTCGCGTTGATCGCGATCGCAGGGACACCACTCAAATGCTGGCGCAGTTTTCGAGCACCCACCAATTCATTTCTTCCTACTCCCGAAAACGCGAAGCTCGGCGTGTCCTGTTAAGTCTGAGGAGCAGTCGGAGGAGGCTGCTGTTGCGGTACCGGAGCCTGTCTCACGTACAGGGGAATGGAAGCCCCCTGCCGATTTTCAACCGCAAGATCAATCGAATACTCGCCAAAACGCGGTAACCGTAATTGCTGAATATTACGAGGGCAAGAGGGACGCTGGCATCTGACTCGTTTGGCCTGATCTGCACATTCAGTTGGGCGTTTAGCGTTGGCATAATCGCCCGTCCATCCGAGTCGATAATTGATACTCGGATATTTTTGTTTCCTTGTTCAATTTGTTCGAAGCGCATGAGTATTGCCAAGGCGCACAGCGGGGGAGAGGTTGGATAATCTCATCTAACGACCAAATGTGATCGGCAATTCCGGCCTCCATCGCAGGCGTGACACTACCGAAGGCAGATAATCGTCACTATCGCAGCCATCTCGTTGGTCGCCTTGTACTTTGACTGCTGGATCGCGATTCTACGAGCCATCAATAAGTGCGCCTCAAAAATACAACTTAAGATACTTAGCCAAGCGGGTAGAATAATGGGATAAAGACTCTTTGACAATAGTCGCCCCCGGTCGGGATTTTTCGAAAACGTACCGCAGGAGATCTAGTTATGACAAAGTATCTATTAACAATAATCATAGTCGTCGGAGTTGGTCTGCTTGCTACCACCGTGTTTTTCCCAAAGACGAGCTCCGTTGCCGCTGAGAGTCCGCCTTCGAGTGCAGTGTTCGATTCGGATGGCAAGTTGAAATTGCCGACCGGCTATCGCGGATGGGTGTTTGTGGGCGCTCCTCTAACGCCTAATGCCCTCAACGATGGAAAGGCTAACTTTCCCGAATATCATCACGTGTACTGTGAAAAGAAAAACGTCGATGCCTATCTGAAGACGGGCGAGTTTCCAGAAGGAACGGTCTTCGTAAAGGAGCTGACGCGGGTTCTTGATTCGAAGTATCCCGACGGCTCTCGCGATGAACCATCGGGACGCGGGTATTTCAACGGTGAGTACAACGGGATCGACGTAACGGTGAAAGACAGTAAGAAGTTTGCTCAGACCAACAACTGGGGCTTCTTCACTTTCGGGCATCATCCATTGCCGTATGCGGAGACCGCCGCTGAATCGCCGGTGACAACATGTGCCTTCTGCCACATCGCCTATGTCGCCAAAACCGACATGACATGGATTCAGTTCTATCCGTTACTGCGCGACAAAAAAGGGTATTAGGTGCCGGGATTTCTGGTCGTCAAATTGGTGGTACCGCAGTCGAAAACGTTCAGCGCGCACTCGCAATCCGGGCGAACGATGAGTTGCAGTTGCAGGTGGCCTCACTCGAAGGAGGTAGCGAGCATTACCCCTTCAGCAGCGTTATTAAATCTGGCGAATGTACGATGGCAATTTAGAGACAGCTGACGCGAATGTGGCGGGTAAACCAAATTCAATAACAATAAAAACACCTAACGAGAA
>Ga0213872_10000720_pt1 | contig 24747 bp, 21 predicted proteins | sample VelepicomBERX_R2_FD_160071 | JGI IMG/M metagenome (GOLD analysis project Ga0213872, IMG submission 160071) | Rhizosphere microbial communities from Vellozia epidendroides in rupestrian grasslands, the National Park of Serra do Cipo, Brazil - RX_R2 | ecosystem: Host-associated > Plants > Roots >...
CGCGCCCAAATCCCTGGCCGAGACCGCCAGCAACAAGGTGCCGAAACTCGGCATCCTGATCGGGTGCGGCGCCGGCTTCGCCGCGGCGCTTGCGCAGCTCTACCTGCGCGAGGACATCTTCACCCTGCTGGCCAGCACCTCGGGCGACATCATCCTGTTCGTCTATATGATCATCGCCTTCGCCCAGATCCGCGAACGCCGCAAGCTGGAAGCCGCCGGCATCGAGCTGAGGCTGAAGATGTGGCTGTTCCCCTGGCTATCCTACGCCGTGATCGCCGGCATCGCCGGCGTGCTGGTGCTGCTGTTCTTCATCGAGGACCAGCGCGAAACCTTGATCCTGAGCTTCCTCACCGTGCTGGTGGTGCTGGGCGCCCTGGCGGTGCGGAACCGCCGGGGCACGGCATAACCGGCCCTTTCACCTGGAGACGATCCGATGTCCGACACCAATCAGTCCCTGGCCCAGCGCCGTATCGACGCCGTTCCGCGCGGCGTGGCGCAATCGACCCAGATCTATGTGAAAAAGGCGCAGAACGCCGAGATCTGGGACATCGAGGGCCGCCGGCTGATCGATTTCGGCGCCGGCATCGCGGTCGTCAACACCGGCCACAACCACCCCAAGGTGCGGGCCGCCGCCGCCGCCCAGTTGGAGCAGTTCTCGCACACCTGTTTCCAGGTGACGCCCTACGAGGGCTATATCGCCCTGGCCGAGAAGCTGAACCAGCTGGCGCCCGGCCCGACGCCGAAAAAAACCCTGTTCCTGTCGACCGGCGCCGAGGCGGTGGAGAACGCCATCAAGATCGCCCGCGCCGCCACCGGGCGCCAGGCGGTGATCGCCTTCTCGGGCGGCTTCCACGGCCGCACCTTCATGGCGATGGCGCTGACCGGCAAGGTGGCGCCCTACAAGATCGGCTTCGGCCCCTTTCCGGGCGAGATCTACCATGTCCCCTTCCCCAACGCCTATCACGGCATCCCCGCCGACGACAGCTTCAAGGCCTTGGAAACCCTGCTGAAAGCCGATGTCGATCCGGCCCGCGTCGCCGCCATTATCATCGAGCCGGTGCAGGGCGAAGGCGGCTTCAACATCGCCCCGCCCGAGTTCCTGCGCAAACTGCGCGATTTCTGCGACCGGCACGGCATTCTCCTGATCCTCGACGAGATCCAGACCGGCTTCGCCCGCACCGGCAAGCTGTTCGCCCATGAGTACGCCGGGATCGAGGCCGATCTGATGACCTCGGCCAAGGGCATCGCCGGCGGGTTGCCGCTGTCGGCGGTGACCGGCAAGGCGGCGATCATGGATGCTGCCGCACCCGGGGGTTTGGGCGGCACCTATGCCGGCTCGCCGGTGTCGCTGGCCGCCGGGCTGGCGGTGCTGGAGGTGATCGAGGAGGAGAAGCTGGCCGACCGCGCCCTGGCGATCGGCGCCCAGTTAAAGCAGCGCCTGGCCATGCTGGCCGAGAAATCGAAAGGCGCCATCGGCGATATCCGCGGCCTCGGCGCCATGGTGGCGATGGAGCTGGTGAAAGGCGGCGACCCCGACCAGCCCGATGCCGATCTCGCCAAGGCGATCGTCGCCGAGGCGGCAAAGCGCGGGCTGATCCTGCTGTCCTGCGGCACGCGCGGCAATGTCATCCGCTTCCTGCCGCCGCTGACCGCCTCTGAAGCGCTGATCGCCGAGGGGCTCGACATCCTCGAAGCCTGCCTGGACCATCTGCTGGGATGAGCGAGCCGCACCTCAAGCAATCGCTGGGCCTGGGCTCGGTCGCGCTGTTCGGCCTCGCCTACATGACGCCGATGATCGTTCTGGGCACTTGGGGACCGATGGCGGTCACCAGCCATGGAACCGCCGCCACCGCCTATCTGCTGGCGGCGGCGGCCATCCTGCTGACGGCGATCAGCTATGGGGTGATGTCGCGGCTCTATCCGGTGGCCGGTTCGGCCTACAGCTACACGAGAAAATCGCTCAACGCCCATCTCGGCTTCCTGGTCGGCTGGGCGATCCTGCTCGATTATTTCTTCCTGCCGATGGTGATCTGGCTGATCGGCGCCGCCTATCTCGGCACGGCCTTCCCAGGCGTGCCCGGCTGGGTGTGGATCATCGGCTTCATCCTGCTGACCACCTTGGTCAACATCGCCGGCATCGCCGCCGCCGACAAGGTCAATATCGCGCTGATGATCCTGCAGTTCGGCGTGCTGATCCTGTTCGTCGTGCTGGCGGCCCACCATGTCGCGTCAGGCGGCGGCGCCGGAACGCTGGTCTCCGCCGCGCCCTTCACCGGCCATGGCGTGCCGCTGTCGGCCTCGATCGGCGGGGCGGCGCTGGCGGCCTATTCCTTTCTCGGCTTCGATGCCGTATCGACGCTTACCGAGGAAACGCGCGAGCCTGCCCGCACCATGCCGCGCGCCGTCATGATCATCGCCCTGGCCGGCGGAGCGATCTTCTGCGTCACCGCCTATGTCACCCAATTGGCCCATCCCGGCTTCGATTTCGCCTCGGTGGATTCGGCGGCCTTCGAGATTGCCCGGGACATCGGGGGAGACACGTTCGTCGCCCTGTTCGTCGCCACCCTGGTCGCCTCGCAATTCGCCGCCGGGCTGGCGGCGCAGGCCAGCGTCGGGCGCCTGCTCTACGCCATGGGACGCGACGGGGTGCTGCCGCGCCCGCTGTTCGGCACGTTGCATGCCAAATCCCAAACACCGGTGTTCAATCTGGTGCTGGTCGGCGTGGTCGGGCTGGCGGCGCTGGGGCTGGACGTCTCGACCTCGACCTCCTTCATCAATTTCGGCGCCTTTCTCGCCTTCACCGCGGTCAATCTCTCGGTGATCGCCCTTTATCTGAAGCGCCATCCCCTCGTCCGGCCGCGCGGCTGGCTGGGCGGTGTCGCCGTGCCGGCGCTGGCCGGCTTGTGCGATCTCTGGCTGCTGGCCAGCCTCGACAGCGCCGCCCGCATCCTCGGCGCGGTTTGGCTGGCTCTCGGCATTCTCTATCTAGCGGGTCTGACCGGCTTCTTCCGGCGCCGGCCGCCGGAAATGGACTTCGCCGAGGCCGAATGAGCCGCCACCCCCTCGATCTGCCGGCGAGGCGGTTGGCGAAAACGCTGCGCGCGGGCGAGGCAAGCGCCGAGGAAGTCGTCGCCGAATCCCTGCGCCGCGGCCGGGCCATCCAGGGCCGGCTCAATCCCTTCACCCTGCTGCGCGAGGAGCAGGCCATGGAGGCCGCCCGCGCCGCCGATCGCGCCGCCGCGCGGGGCCCTCTGCATGGCGTTCCCTTCGCCGCCAAGGACATGACCCCGACGGCGGGCGATCTCACCACGCTGGGTTCCTGGACCGAGGGCGAGCGCATCGCCGATCGCACCGCGCTCTGCATCCGCCGGCTGGAGGCGGCCGGCGCCATCCTGATCGGCAAGACCACCACGCCGGAATTCGCCTTTTCCAGCTTCACCCGCAGCCCGCGCTGGGGCATCACCCGCAACCCGTGGAACCCCGAGCGCACCAGCGGCGGCTCGTCGGGGGGATCGGGGGTCGCGGTGGCGGCCGGCGTGGTGCCCTTCGCCGAGGGCACCGACATGGGCGGCTCGGTGCGCATTCCCGCCGCCTTGTGCGGCGTGGTCGGGCTGAAGCCCAGCCTGGGCCGCATCCCGATGACCATCCTGCCCTCGGTGTTCGACAGCATCTCGCATTTCGGCCCGCTGGCGCGCAGCGTCGACGACGCCATCGCCTTCATGCAATTTGCCGCCGGCCCCAGCGACGAGGACATCCAATCGGTTCCGCTGCGCTTTTCGGCGGCGCGCGCCCGGCGCGGCAGCCTCGCCGGACGACGCTTCGCCTTGTCGCTCGATCTCGGCTATTACGCCATCCAGCCCGAGGTGGAACGGGTGATCCGCCGCGCCACCGAGGTGCTGCGCGAGGCCGGCGCGACGGTCGAGGAGATCGATCTCGGCTGGACGCGCGCCGTCAACGATCAATGGTTCGACCTCTGGTGCGTCTTCATGGCCGGCTTCTTCGGCGACCGCGTGGCGACCTTCCGCGACCGCATGGATCCCGCCGTGGTGGCGATGATCGGGCGGGCCGAGGCGATGGGCGCCACCGCCTATAAGCGCGTCGAGCTGCTGCGCACCGCCCTGTGGCGCGATCTCGCCCGCCTGTTCGAGCGCTATGACGCCCTGCTGTGCCCGACCTGCGCCCTGGAAGCGCCTCCGGCCGAGGATCTCGACAATGATCACGACGCCACCCGGCCCGATGGTCGCTATGCGGGTTTGGACATGACCCTGCCCTTCAACATGGTGCCGCAATGCCCCGCTTTGTCGCTGCCGGCCGGCTTCACCCGCACCGGCCTGCCGGTCGGGCTGCAGATCGTCGGCCATCGTTTCGCCGACGAGGCGATTCTGGCCATCGCGCGCCAGCTCGAACGGCGCCTGTCCCCCTTGCTTTCCGCCGAGACGCCGCCTATTTCAAACTGAGGTGGGGTCTGTCTTTGTGAAGGGAGAATCCTATGAGGATTCGTCTTTGGGCATTTGCCGCCGCGATGCTGGCCGCCGGGGCGTCGGCCCAGGCCGCCGATTGCTTTTCGATGACCGACTGGCATGGCTGGAAAGCCGCCAGCGACGATGTTCTCTACCTCAAGGTACGGCTGCACGACGTCTATCGCGTCGAGCTGTCCGAGAAGGAGAGCTTTCTCAAGGCGCCGGGCATGCATCTGGTGAGCCGGGCCTGGGGAAGCGAGCAGGTGTGCAACCCGATCGACCTCGATCTCAAGCTGGCCGACAATTTCAGCCCGGGCCTCGCGACGCATTTGTTCATCAAGTCGATCACCAAGCTGACCCCGGAAGAGGTCAAGGCGCTTCCCAAGGAAGATCAGCCCTGACGCACCGGGGCCCATAAGGCCTGATCCAGCGTATCGGCGCCGGTCAGCAGCATGACCAGGCGATCGACGCCGAGCGCGATTCCGGCGCATTCCGGCAGGCCGTGATCGAGGGCGGCGAGGAAATCCTCGTCGATCGGATAGCGCACGCCGTAGAGCTTTTCCTTCAGCGCCATGTCGGCTTCGAAGCGGCGGCGCTGCTCGGCGGCGTCGGTCAGTTCCGAGAAGCCATTGGCCAATTCGACGCCGCAGGCATAGAGCTCGAACCGTTCCGCCACGCGCGGATCCTTGGCCGAACGCCGCGACAAGGCGGCCATCGACACCGGGTAGTCGCACAGGATCAGCGGCACCCCGTCGCCGAGATGGGGCTCGATCTTCTCCATCATCAGGCGAAAGAAGATGTCTTCCCAGCTGTCATTCTCGCCGACATAGCATTCCAGGCGGCGCGCCTGCTCGGCCAGCAGGTCGCGCGACGGAGTGTCGGGATCGGGCGTGGTGGCCAGCAGATCGATACCGCAATAGCGCCGGAAGGCGTCGGCCACGGTGAGGCGCACCGGCGAAGCGATCGGATCGCAACGCCGCTCGCCGCGCTTGAGCTGCGCCGTTCCGACGGCCGAGGCGCAGGCGGCCAGCAATTCGTGGCAATCCTCCATCAACTGGGCGTAGTCGGCGCCGACACGGTACCATTCCAGCATGGTGAATTCCGGGTGGTGCGTCTCGGTGCGCTCGCCGTCGCGCCAGACATGGGCGATCTGGTAAAGCTTGGGCACGCCGGCCACCAGCAGCTTCTTCATGGCGAATTCGGGCGAGGTATGCAGATAGAGGCGCTGGCTGCCGCCCAGCGGTTCCCTCACCTCGGTGGACAGCGCCATGATGTGCGGCTCCATCCCCGGCGAGACCTGCAGGGCCGGCGTATCGACCTCGATGAACTCGTGTTCGCAGAACCACCGACGCAGCGCGGCGACGATCGCCGCGCGCTTTTGCAGGACAGGCCAGCGCGTCGCGAACAGCTCGGGACGCCACCATTCATTGCCGGACATCGAAAATCCCTTTAAAGAAACCGCCACCATGACTTCTAGACGCACTTTGCGCTTTGGTGAAGAGTTCGCGGCGGCCGGCCTGGCCGAAGCCGGCATCGTCGACCGCGTGGCCGAACGCTATGCGGTGGCGATGACGCCGGTTCTCGCTGACCTCGTCAAGCGCGACGACCCGGCCGATCCGATCGCCCGCCAGTTCGTGCCCGACCTGCGCGAATTGGAGACCGCCGCCATCGAGCGCGCCGATCCGATCGGCGACCACGCCTTCTCGCCGGTCAAGGGCATCGTGCACCGCTATCCCGACCGGCTGCTGCTGACGCCCTTGCTGCATTGCCCGGTCTATTGCCGCTTCTGCTTCCGCCGCGAGCGGGTGGGCGGCGCCGAGAAGGCGCTGGACGAGGCCGAACTGACGGCGGCGCTCGATTATATCCGCGCCCATGAGGAGGTCTGGGAGGTGGTGATCACCGGCGGCGACCCGCTGATGCTGCCGCCGCCCAGGATGGCGGCGCTATTGCGGGCGCTGGACGCCATCCCGCATGTGCAGATCATCCGCCTGCACAGCCGCATTCCGGTGGCCGATCCCGAGCGGATCGATCCGGAGATGATCGCGGCGTTGCGCCTCGAGCGCGCCACCTTGTGGCTGGCGGTGCACTGCAATCACGCCCGCGAATTGTCGCCGCCCGCCATCGCCGCTTTGCGGGCCCTGTCGGGCGCCGGCATTCCGCTGCTGGGCCAAACAGTGCTCCTGCGCAGCGTCAACGACACGACCGAGACGCTGGAGGCGCTGTTCCGCGCCATGGTCGCCAACCGCATCAAGCCCTATTACCTGCACCAGCTCGACCTCGCCGCCGGCACCGCCCATTTCCGCGTGCCGGTCGAGGAAGGCCAGGCGCTGATGCGCGAGCTGCGCGGCCGCGTGTCGGGGGTGTGCCAGCCGACCTACATCCTCGACATCCCCGGCGGGCACGGCAAGGTGCCGATCGGTCCGGCCTATCTGGAACAGGGGATCGTGATGGATTGGCAGGGCGGGGCGCACGATTACCCGCCCGACGGAGGCTAATCCGCATACATGCGGAAAGCCGCCTCGATCGCACCCGAATCCTGCATGGCTTTGAGCGCGGCGGTCAGACGAGCGGACAATTTGGCGTCATAGCCCGTCCGGGTCTGCCAGAGTCTGGCGGTCCAATGGCCGATCAGCAGCCCGTCGGCGACATGCTCCCTCCCGGCGAACGGAGAGGTCCGTAAGCCGTAGGCCAGCGCCTCCCGCACGCCGAGCACATAGTCGACCCGGCCGGCGGCGAGCATCTTGAACTGCCCCTCGGTGGATGGGGAGAATTCGAAGGCGATGCCGGGAATGTCCTTCAGCAGCAGGTGATGCTCGACGCCGCTCAGGGTGGCGATCCGTTTTCCCTGCAGTTGCGCCGGGTCTGTCAGTGCGGCTCCGCCGCTGCCGATCACCACGATGTCGAGCGGCCGCAGCGTCGCGATCGCGATGGCCGCGGCACGGATCCTATGGTTGTCGGACATCAGCGTGACCCGCGACGCGCCGCTCGCCATGTCCTTGGACACCCGGATGTAGGGCCTGATCGCCAACACCGGTTCGTAGCCGGCGGTTCTGATCAGCCTCTCCAGAATGTCGGAATAAAGCCCCGCCGCATGACCGGTATTCCGATCGGTATATCCCCACGGAGGGATCTCCATCACCGACGCGGAAAGCGTCTCCGCGGAGGCGCGATGGGCCGTGAGGCTCATCGCCAGCAACGCCATCAGGAAGGGCAAAGCTGCGCTGCGCATCGAACCTCCCTCGGCTGCGACGCCGGGTTTTGCCGGTCAGGCCGGGTTCTTCCCCAACTCCTGCGACGCGCTCATCAGCACGGTCCCGTGATCCTCATCCGCGCTGGCGCAGGCGCCGATCACCCAGGCCTCGTCGTGGCCGGGCGCCACCAGATAGGCGTGGCCCATGCTGCTGTCGAGATAGATCGACTGGCCGGCCTCGAGCCGCACGGCCTCGTAATGTTCGGTATGAACCTCGATGGAGCCTGAGATGACATACATCCACTCCTCGCCGGAATGGCGGACCAGCGGGCCGAATTCGGCGACCGACTTGGCCAGGATCCTGGTCAGGATCGGAATCATCCGCTTTTTGCGAAGTTCCGGGAACAGATAGTAGTAGTCGTAATTCGGCGTGTTGATCGCCACCGCCGTCTCGCGCGTGCCGATCGAGCGGCGCGCGGTGAAAGGCTGGTCGGCCGGCTCGGCGGTCTCGGCGAACAGCTCGGACATGCGCATGTTCAGCCGCTCGCCCAGCTGCAGCAGCTTGTCGTAGGTCAGGGTCAGGCGGTCATGCTCCACCTTCGACAGGGTCGAAAAGGGGATGCCGGTCTTCTCGCTCATCTCCTTCAGGGTCCAGCCATTGCGGGCGCGCAGCCCGCGGAGCAGCGACCCCAGGGTCGGCTTCTCCGGCTTGGTTCTGGAAGTACTTGTCTCAGTCAGGATGAATGACCCCGGCATTTGTCCGATTCTGCTGTCAAATCATAGGGCTGGAAGGGGAAATTGCAAGAAGGCAGCCCGTTTCTCCAAGGATTTTCACATTCGCATACGCATCGCCTTATCAGCTTATTGTTATCCTAATCAGGATATATTATTCTTTTAAGGCAATTAAAGGCCGTGTCGGGGGACAACATGGCCGTAACCGGAGGGGGATCTGGGCGATGCGGAGCGGGATGATTTCGAAGCGGATGTTGCTGTGCGGCGCGGCGCTGGCCGCCATGACCGCCGCCGGGGCGGGCCGGGCCGCCGACGATCAGTCGAGCATTTCCGAGATCATCGTCACCGCCAACAAGCAGGCCGAAAAGCTGCACGACGTCGCCCAGGCGGTCTCCGTCGTCACCGGCGCCGACATGGCGGCGCGCAACCAGACCGATTTCCGCGATTTCGCCGCCGAGGTGCCCGGCTTCCAGATCGAAGAGACCAGCCCGGTCTACGAGCGCGAGATCCTGCGCGGACAGAACTCCGGTGGCGCCGGCGCCACGGTGGCGACGGTGATCGACGACATGCCGCTCAGCTTCTCGGGGTCGGACAGCAACGCCGCGCTGACCTCGACCAATCTCGACACCTACGATCTGCAGCGCATCGAGGTGCTGAAAGGACCGCAGGGCACGCTGTACGGCGCCACCGCCGAGGGCGGCGTGGTCAAATACGTCACCAACCCGCCCAATCTCAACCAGTATCAGGGCGGGATCGAAGCCAGCGGCTATAACGTCGATCACGGACAAAGCTCGGGATCGGTGAAGGGCTTCGCCAATCTGCCGCTGATCGACGGCAAGGCGGCGCTGCGCGTCACCGGCTACGAGGAAGGCATCGCCGGCTATATCGACAATCCCAACCTGCAGCAGAAGAACTCCAACCAGGGATCGAAGAGCGGCGGGCGCGCCTCGCTGCTGGTCGAGCCGGTCGACGGCCTGTCGGTTCGCCTCACCGTTTCGCAGCAATTGACCCACACCGACGGGCTGAACGAAGTCGAGGTGGTCGGCGCCGGCATGTTCCCGGCTCTGCCGGCTCCGTCGAACCAGCTGTCCCTGGCCGAGGGTTACGTCAACAACGCCAATTACGAACAGACCCAGGATAGCCGCATCGGCTTCTATTACGGCGACATCGAATACGATCTCGGCTGGGCCAATCTGAGCTCGATCAGCAGCTATGGCACGGTGAAGGCCTCCTACATCACCGACGCCTCGAACATCAACGCCGCCCCCGGCCTGTCCTACCAGGCCTATCTGGCCGGCGCGCTGGGAACGCCGCTCGCCCTGCGCCAGACCCAGCTGGAATCGCTCAGCAAGGAAAGCCAGGAGGTCCGTTTGGCCTCGACGCCGGGACAGAAGCTGTTCGGCAACGACATCGACTGGATCGCCGGCCTGTTCGGCACCCGCGAATATGTCGCGTTCAACCAGTTCTTCGACTTCACCAACGTCCCCGGCCCAGGCCAGGCGGTGTCGACCCTGGCCGGCCTGCCGCCGGCCGGCGGGCAGAGCGAGCCCTCGCGCTACGAGGAATGGGCGGTGTTCGGACAGGTCGACTACCATTTCCTGCCCAATTTCGACATCGCCGCCGGGGTGCGCTATTCGGGCAACCAGGAAGCCCTGCACGCCACTTTCGCGCCCGGCGTGCTGGTCGCCCCCAGCCCGCCGATCGGCCCGATCGTCAGCGACGAGCATTCCACCACCTGGTCGGTGGCGCCGCGCTGGCATCTCAGCGACGACACGCTGCTCTATGGCCGGGTCGCCACCGGCTATCGTCCGGGCGGGCCGAACCTGATCATCCCCAACCAGCCGCCGGGCTATCCCTCGAATTACGGCTCGGATTCGACCTACAATTACGAACTGGGCGCCAAGAGCTACTTCTTCGGCAAGTCGGTCGATGTCGATGTCGCCCTCTACGACATCCAGTGGTCGCACATCCAGATCACCACGGTGGTCAACACCTCGACCGGCCCCTACACTGTGGTCGGCAATGTCGGTTCGGCCTCCAGCAAGGGCCTGGAATGGAGCCTGGGCTGGACTCCGCTCAAAGGCCTGCGCTTCAGCGACGCCGGCGCCTATACCGACGCTCATCTCAGCGAGGACGCGCCGCTTTTGGGTGGCATGAGCGGCGACACGCTGTCCTATGTGCCGCATTGGAGCAACACGCTGGACGCCGATTACGAATGGCCGCTGTTCGACGATTTCACCGGCTTCGCCGGCGCCGGCTGGACCTATGCCGGGTCGCGCTATTCCGACTTCTCGCCGGCCGGGACGCCCACCGAGTCGCACGTCAAGCTGCCGTCGTACCAGCAGGTCAACCTGCAGGCTGGCCTGCGCAACGGGCACTACACACTGGAACTGTTCGCCCGAAATATCGGCGACGAGAGAGGGATCTCCTATTATATCAATAATGGCGGATTCAATGAGACCGGCCAGGTCACCCTGATCCAGCCTAGAACCATCGGCCTCAGGATCGCGGCCACCTACTGAGCATCCGATCATGAACGCCCGTCCCTCTTCCGCCGCCATTTTGCCGCGGCCCTATCTTCTGTTCCTCGGCGACACCACGCATCCGGGGTTCGCCAAGACCGCCTTCGGCCTGAAGGACTGGGCGCCGGAATTCTGCGTCGGCGAGTTCGCCCTGCCGGGCGCCACCGTCACCACCGGCCTGCCGCGCATGACGCCGGCCAAGGCTCACGCGGCGGGGGCGCGCAGCCTGGTGATCGGCGTCGCCTCGGTGGGCGGCGCCGTGGCGGACAACTGGATCGACGCGCTGGTCGAGGCGATGGAGGCCGGCCTCGACATCGTCAGCGGCATGCATACCCGCCTGTCGGCCCTGCCGGCGCTGGAAGTGGCGGTGGCGCGCACCGGGCGGCACTTCATCGAGGTGCGCCAGGCGCCCGCCGGCCTGCCGGTGGGGACCGGGCGCAAGCGCAGCGGCAAGCGGTTGCTGACGGTGGGCACCGATTGCGCCCTGGGCAAGAAATATACCGCGTTGTCCCTCGCCCGCGCCTTTCGCGAACGCGGAATCGCCGCCGATTTCCGCGCCACCGGCCAGACCGGGATCATGATCGCCGGCGCCGGCATCCCGATGGATGCGGTGATCAGCGACTTCCTGGCCGGTGCCGCCGAAATCCTCACTCCCGACGCCGCGCCGGATCATTGGGACGTCATCGAGGGCCAGGGCTCGCTGCTGCATCCGTCCTATGCCGGCGTCTCGCTGGGGCTGCTGCATGGCAGCCAGCCGGATGTTATCGTCGTCTGCCACGAACCGGGCCGGACGGACATGCTGGGGACGGCCGGCTATACCCTCCCCACCCTGGCGGAGACCATCGACGTGACCCTGCTTCTCGGCCGGCGGACCAATCCCGCCATCCGTTGCGGCGGCATCAGCCTCAACACGTCGCATCTCGATGCCGAACAGACCCTGGCGGCACTGGAAGCCGTCGAACGAGAAACCGGTTTGCCGGCGGCAGACCCGATGAAAGCCGGCGGTGCCCTAGACCGCCTGGTCTCTTCGTGCCTGGCGTGACCCTGCCGGCAAACCGGTTTGCCCGCTATCTGCTGCCCGGGCTGGCCTTCAAGGCGGTGATCATCGGCGGCGGCTACGCCACCGGGCGCGAGCTGGCCGAGTTCTTCCTGCCGTCGGGGGCGCGCGGCGGCGTGCTGGGCATGCTGGTGGCGGCGGCCATCTGGAGCCTGGTCTGCGCCCTGACCTTCCTGTTCGCCCGGCGCAACCGGGCGCGCGACTACCGCGCCTTCTTCCAGGCTTTGCTGGGACCGGCCTGGGGGATCTTCGAAATCCCCTATTTCCTGTTTCTGATCATCATCCTGGCGGTGTTCGGCGCCGCCGCCGGCGCCATCGCCCAGGCCCTGTTCGGCTGGCCGCCGATCGCCGGCACCCTGGCGCTGGTCAGCCTGATCGCCCTGTTCACCGCCTTCGGCGACGGATCGGTCGAGGCCCTGTTCAAGGCCGTCTCGCTGCTGCTCTACTCGGTCTATGCGGTGTTCCTGCTGCTGGCGATCACCCGCTTCGGCCCGAAGATCGCCCAAGCCTTCGCCGATCCCGCCATCGGTCCGGGCTGGGGACCGGCCGGACTGACCTATGCCGGCTACAATCTGGTGGGGGCGGTGGCGATCCTGCCGGTGCTGCGCCATCTGCGCTCGGATCGCGACGCCGTCATCGCCGGCGTGCTGGCCGGTCCGCTGGCGATCCTGCCGGCCCTGATGTTCTTCGTCTGCATGGCGGCGTGGCCCGAGACCGGCGCCCTGACCCTGCCCTCGGATTTCCTGCTGGGCCGCCTCGACATGCCGCCGCTGCGCTGGGTCTTCCAGGCGATGATCTTCGCCGCCCTGCTGGAAAGCGGCTCTGGCTGCGTCCATGCGGTCAATCAGCGCATCGCCGCGGTGCGTCCGCTGTCCTGGCGCCTGCGCATGACCTGCTCGCTGATCCTGCTGGTGGGCGCGGTATTCCTGGCTGACCGGGTCGGGCTGGTGCGGCTGATCGCCCAGGGCTATCGCGCCCTCGCCTGGGCCTTCCTGGCGGTCTATGTGGCACCGCTTCTGACGCTGGGCGCCTGGCGGCTGACGCGTCGACATATTTCAATTGAAGCACCCGACGCATCCCCATAGGCTTGCAACCGCACGCTGAATAGGGGACGTCCATGGCGCGGATTCTGTTTGCCTTAGCCCTTCTGCTTTCGTTGGCTCAAACCGCTTTCGCCGCCCAGCCTCCGCTGATCGACCGGGAGGTCATGTTCGGCAATCCCGAGATCTCGACGGCCGAACTCTCTCCCGACGGCAAGTTCATCGCCTTCCTGAAACCGTGGCACGACACGATGAACATCTACGTGAAGGCGATCGATGCGCCCTTCGCCGCCGCGCGCCTGCTGACCTCCGAGACCAAGCGGCCGATCCCCGGCTATTTCTGGTCGCGCGACGGCAAGCACGTCCTTTACGTCAAAGACAATGACGGCGACGAGAACTTCAACGTCTACGCGGTGGACCCCGCCGCCCCCGCCGCGCCCGGCAGCGAAGCGCCGGCGTCACGCGACCTGACGGGGCTGAAGGGGGTGCGCGTCGCCATTTACGAGGTGCCGAAGGCCCAGCCCGACATCGTCTATATCGGCATCAACGACCGCGACAAAGCTTGGCACGACCTCTATCAGCTGCGGCTTTCCACCGGCGAGAAGACGCTGCTGCGGACCAATCAGGACCGCGTGGTCGGTTGGACCTTCGATCTGTCGGGCCGGTTGCGGCTGGCCAAACGGGTCAAGCCGGACGGCGAAAGCGAGATCCTGCGGGTCGATCCGGACAAGTTGACGGTCATCTATTCCTGCTCGGTGTTCGAGGCCTGCGCACCGATACGCTTCGCCAAGGACGGCCAGCGCTTCTATCTGCAGAGCAACAAGGGCGACGATGTCAATTTCACCCGGCTGCAGCTGATGGATCCGCAATCAGGCGCCATCGAGACCGTGGAAAGCGATCCGCTAGGCCGGGTCGATTTCGGCCGGGCGATCTTTTCCGTCCTGACCGACGAGTTGGTCGCCACCGCCTATGTCGACGAAAAGGTCCGGGTCTATTTCCGCGACAAGGCCTGGCAGGCCGATTACGAGTGGCTGAAGGCCAAATTTCCCGGCATGGAGGTCACCTTCTCCTCGTCGAGCGTTGACGAAACGAAATTGCTGCTCAGCCTCCATAGCGACGTCGAACCCGGTCAGGTGCTGCTGTTCGAGCGCCCGTCGCGCCGCCTGACGCCGCAATATCGCGTGCGCGAAGAACTGCCCCGCGCCTCGCTGGCGAACAGAACGCCGGTTTCCTATCCCTCCTCCGACGGGCTGGTCATTCCGGCCTATCTCACTTTGCCCAAGGGCGTGCCCGCCCGGATGCTTCCGACCGTGATCCTGCCGCATGGCGGCCCGTGGGGCCGCGACGAGTGGGGATATGACCGGATAGCGCAATTCTGGGCCAATCGCGGCTATGCGGTGCTGCAGCCGAATTTCCGCGGCTCGACCGGCTATGGGAAGAAATTCCTCGACGCCGGCAATCTGCAATGGGGCGACAAGATGCAGGACGACCTCACCTGGGGCGTCAAATATCTGGTCGGCAAGGGGATCGCCGATCCCAAGCGCATCGGCATCATCGGCGGCTCCTACGGCGGCTACGCCACCCTGGCCGGCGTCACCTTCACCCCCGACCTATATGCCGCCGCGGTCGACATCGTCGGCCCGTCCAATCTGCTGACCCTGGTGAAAGCGATTCCGCCTTATTGGGAATCGATCCGCGCCACCTTCGCCAAGCGACTGGGCGACCCGTCGACACCCGAAGGCAAGGCCCTGATGATGCGGCAATCACCGGTCAATTCCGCCGACCGGATCAAGACCCCGCTGCTGGTCGCCCAGGGCGCCAACGATCCCCGGGTCAACCGCGCCGAATCCGAACAGATCGTCGTGGCGCTGCGCGACCGTGGTTTCCCGGTGGAATACCTGCTGGCTCCGGACGAGGGACACGGTTACGCGCGCCCGGTCAACAATATGGCGCTGTTCCTGGCGGCGGAAAAATTCTTCGCCGACCATCTCGGCGGCCGCTGCCAGGACGGCGGCAGCAAGGCGGTCACCGACCGCCTGGCCGAGATCACCGTCGATCCGAAGAGCGTGGCGATGAGCACCGATGCCGGCGCTGCGGGGAAGTGAGGATTGAACTTCTGGCGAAATGCACCTATCTTAAGTGCGTTTCGCCAGAAGAGAGATCATGAGCCTTTCGCCCACCCTCGTTCACCTGCTGCAGGAAACCACCGGAGCCGCTCGGGCCCTCCAGTCCGGGCTCGATCTGGTGCAGGCGATCCGCGACGGCCTGCCCGCGAGCTCGGTCGATAATTTCGTGCGGATCGGCAAGCTGACCAATGCCGAGGTCGACAAGATCGTCCTGCCGCGCAAGACCCTGGCGCATCGCAAGGAGATCGGCACGCTGACCGCCGATCAGAGCGGTCGGCTGCTGCGCGTCGCCCGCGCCATCGCCCTTGCCGAAGACACCCTCGGCAGCACGGAAAAGGCCCGCTTCTGGCTGCGGCGCCCCACCGCCGCCCTTGATGGGGAAACCCCGCTCGGTCTTCTCGACACGGAAGAAGGCGCGCGGGAAGTGGAAACCCTGCTGACCCGCATCGCGCACGGCATCGCCGCCTGATGCGCGCCTGGCGCCTGGCGCGGCGCCCCTATGCCGATCTCGGCGGCGAGGGGGCTCGTATTGCCGGCGGGCGCTGGAACAGCCCTGGCCTGCCGATGGTCTATCTGGCCGAAGAAGCCAGCCTGGCGCTGCTTGAGGTCAGGGTGCATCTCGACCTGCCGCTAGACCTGCTGCCGGATGACTATGTCTTCTTGGACGTCGATCTCGGTACTCTCGACACCGAGGAAGCGGGTCTTCCCCCGTCCGATGACGAGTGCCGGCGGATCGGGGATTCCTGGCTGGCCACCGGGCGCACGCCCCTTCTGCGCGTCCCATCGGCGATCGTGCCGTTTTCCCGCAACCTCCTGCTCAACCCCCGGCATCCGGCCGCAGCCGGGGCCCGGATCGCAGCCTGGTTCAGACTAAAGGCTGCGCGCTCTAGCCTACTTCACCCAGGTCCAGTCTGACGCCGAGGCGCGGCAGCCGCCGCCCTTCTGCCCGGTCCAGGCGCGGCCATGGACGAAGCGGCCGGTATGCGCGCCAGTCGGTTTGCCGTCCTTCACCGCCAAGCCGCCATTGACCAGCACCTCCTCGACGCCGGTCGCCAGCTGGGCCGGATTGTCGTAGGTGGCGTGGTCGGCGATGGTGGCGGGGTCGAACACCACGATGTCGGCCATGTAGCCCGGCTTCAGCCGGCCGCGATCGGTCAGCGACAGGTTTTCCGCCGGGAAGCTGGTCAGGCGGCGGATCGCGTCGGGCAGGGTCGCGTCGTGATTGTCGCGCACGTAATGCCCCAGCAGCCGGGCGAAATTGCCATAAGCGCGCGGATGGTCCTTCTGCAGCAGGAACACGCCTTCCGGCACCGGCGCCGCCTCGTCCGAGCCGAAGCTCATCCAGGGCAGCGCCACCTCGCGCCGCACATTGTCCTCGCTCATCAGGAAATAGCCGACGCCGACACGGGTGCCGTCGGCGATCACCAGATCGATCGCCGCATCCTCCGGGCTGACGCCGCGCTCCTTGGCCACCTGGGCCAGGGTCTTGCCGGTCAGCGGCTTCAGATCGGGGTTCTTGAAGGCCAGCAGCAGCGTGCCTTCGGGACCGGCACCGGCATAGATGTTCTCCCAGTCGGCCGGGTGAGGATTGCGCATTTCGACCAGGACCTTGGCGCGTATGGCCGGGTCCTTCAGCCGCTCGATCCATTTCTCCAGCCCGCCATCCTGCACCCAGGACGGCATCGCCGCGTCGAGGCCGGTGGCGCCGGCGGTGTAGTTGTACATGTCGGCGGTGATGCGCACGCCCTTGGCCCGCTCGGCCTCGATCTTGGCGATGGCGGGATCGAGCTTGGACCAGTTGTCCTTGCCGGCCTGCTTGAAATGGAAGATCTCGGCCGGGGCGCCCGAGGCTTCGGCGATGTCGATGGTTTCCTGGATCGCTTCGAGGAAGCGGTCGCCCTCGCTGCGCATGTGGGCGATGTACATGCCGCCGCATTGCGCCGAGGCCTTAGCCAGGGCGATCAGCTCGGGCGTCTTGGCATAGGTGTTGGGGGAATAGATCAGCGCGTCGGTGACGCCCAGCGCGCCCTCCTCCATCGCTTGGCGCACCAGCTTCTGCATGGCGGCCAGCTGCTCCGGCGTCGGCTGCACATCGGCCTCGCCCAACAGATTGGTGCGCACCGTGCCGGCGCCGACGAACGAGGCGATGTTGGGCGAGATGCCCTTGGCCTGCAGCTTGTCGAGATACTGGCCCAGCGTCGTCCAATCGACGTCATATTTGATGTCCGACTGGCGCTGCGCCATCAGGCTCTTCATCTCCGGGCTGAGCGGACCCATGGAATCCTCGCCCAGCACTTCGAGGGTGACGCCCTGCACCAGGTCGCTGACGGCGCGCCCGTCGACCAGCAGGCTTTCCTCGACATGGGACAGCATGTTGACGAAGCCGGGCGACACCGCCTTGCCCTTGGCGTCGATCTCGGTCCTGCCCTTGCCCGTCACATGCGGGGCGATGGCGGCGATGCGGTCGCCCTTCACCGCCACGTCGCCCTGATAGCCGGCGCCGCCCGATCCGTCATAGATGGTCCCGTTGCGGATCACCACGTCATAGGCCGGTTCCGCGGCGCTGGCGCCGCCAGCCAGGAATCCCGCGAGGGCGATGGCGCTGACCTGTCTCATGATGCCTGCCTTTCCAGTCGGTAAAAAATGATCGACGCCAGAACCGCGATCCCGGCCATCCATGCGAAGAAGGCGGCATGGCTCATCCGGCTCCAGAAAGTCCCCAGCCCGCCGGCCACCAGATTGCCGGCGAAGGAGGCGAAGTACCATCCCGCCATGGTGATGCCCTTGCGCCCTTCCGGCGCCAGGCGGGCGAACAGGCCCAGACCCACCGGAATGATGAACAGTTCCGAGGCGGTGAACAGGAACAGGAACAGCATCAGCCAGCCCAGGGCGGCCTTGCCGCCGGACAGCGCCGAGACCGCCGCCAGCATCAGGAACGACGCCGCCAGCCCCAGCGCGCCGATGGTCATTTTGCCGGTCGGACCGGGCTCGCGCCCGCTTTTCGCCTGATGCAGCCACCAGCCCACGGCCACCGGGGTCAGCAGGAACACCAGCAGCGGATCGACCGCCTGGAACCAGCTTCCGGGGATCTCGAAACCGAAGGCGACCCGGTCGACATCGGCATCGGCCCACAGCGCGATGGTATTGCCGATCTGCTCGTAGGCGCCGCGGAAGATGATGACGGCGAGGCCGACGCCGAGCAGCAGCCGGCCATTGCCGCCGAACGACAGCGGTGCGGTCTCGACGCGCCCGCGCGGCGGTGACGGCGCCAGGGTTCCGGCTCCGGCGCGATAGACCACCAGCCCGAACGCCATGCCGATTGCGGCGGCGCCGAAGCCCCAATGCCAGCCATAAAGCTCGCCTAGGGTGCCGACCACGAAAGGCGCCATGAAGGCGCCGAGATTGATGCCGACGAAATAGATGTTGTAGGCCGATCCCAGCCGCGGATCGGACTCGGCATAGAGGCCGCGCACCTGGCCGGGCAGGCTGGGCAGGAACAGGCCGCTGCCCAGCGCGATGCAGCCCAGCGCCGGATAGAGGAAGTCGGGAAAGCCCATCAGCACATGACCGGCCATCATCACCACGCTACCGACCAGCACGGCGCGCCGCGCCCCCAGCCAGCGATCGGCCAGCCAGCCGCCGGCGATCGGGGTGAAATAGACGAAAGCGGCGTAGAGCCCGTAGACCAGCGACGCCTTACCCTGCTCGAACCCCAGCCGCTTGGTCATGTAATAGACCAGCAAAGCGCGCATGCCGAAGAAGGAGAATTTCTCCCACATCTCGGTCAGGAACAGGATGGTCAGCCCGCGAGGCTGGCCGAACCAGTCTTTCACCGCGCGCCCCAGACCTCGGCAGGACACCAGATGGCGCCGTCCTCGTAGCGCACCCCGGGAACGCGGTCCTCGGTCAGCACCACCGGCCCGTCGAGATCGACCACGTCGCAGAGCTGGCCCAGCACGAAGGCCGGCGCCATCGCCAGGCTGGTGCCGACCATGTTGCCCACCATCACCTTCAACCCCAGCTCGCGGGCGCGGCGCGCCATCATCAGTCCTTCGGTCAGGCCGCCGCATTTGTCGAGCTTGATGTTCACCACCTCGAAGCGACCCGGCAGCGTCTCCAACTCGTCGAGATCGAGGCAGCTTTCGTCGGCGGCGGTGGGCAGCGGCAGATCGAGTCCCTCCATGTCGGCCTCGGCGCCGCGCTTGAACGGCTGTTCCAGCAACGAGACGCCGCATTCGACCAGCACCGGAACCAGCGGCGCCAGGGTCGCCGGCGTGAAGCCCTGATTGGCGTCGACGCCGATCCAGACGTCGGGCCGGGCGCGGCGGGCGGCGCGCACCCGCTCGATGTCGGCATCGGTCTCGCCGGTCAGCTTGAGCTTGAGCGCGCGGGCGCCGGCATAATCCCCCAGCGCCTTTCCGGCGACGAACGCGGGATCCTCGGCGCCGATGGTGAAGGTGGTGAGACGCGGCGACGGCGCCTCGACCCCCGCCAATTGCCAGACCGGCCGGCCCAGGCGCTTGGAGTCCAGTTCCCACAAGGCGCAATCGACCGCGTTGCGGGTGCCGCCGGGCGGCAGGATTTCGCGCAGTTCGTGGCGAGAGACGCCGCTCTCGATCCGGGCTGTCGCCTGATCGAGAGCGGTCGCCATGCGCGGCGGCAAGTCATCGCGATAATAGACTCCCGCCGCCTCCCCCTCCCCGGAGATCGTGCCTTGCCACACCCGGACCTCGAGCACCGGAACGGTCTCGAAGACATGGCCCGAGATGCGGAAGGGTTCCTTCAGCTTGAGATCCTTGACGGTCCGCGTGAGGTCGTAGCCCATGGCTCAGAACTCGCCGCTGAAGCCGATCAGGTGATAGAACGCGGCGATCCACAGCAGCACCGCCAGGGACAGCGCCTGCAGGACCGCCCAGCCCTTGTTGTACCAGCGGGCCTCGGCGAATCCGCACACGGCACGGGCGTTCCACACCGTCACGGCAAGTCCGCCGATGAAGCCGACCACCGTCAGGACCTGCAGCAGATGCAGCCAGAACACCACGCGGGCCGACTCGGACAAGCCGCCGCCCACCAGCCAGACCACGAACCCACCCCAGCCGGCCGTCACCGCGACGGCGACCAGATCGGCGAAGCGGACCAGGCGATAGGTATGCGCGCGCGGCCTGGTCGAGCGCGGGAAGAAGATCGAGATGAACCATCCCAGCACGGTCAGGACCAGGCAACCCAACGCCACCACGACCGCCGGATGCAGCCAGGACGGCGCCTTGGCGGCGCTGAAGGGCTCCAGCATCATGAAGGGCGAGATCTCGCTGACCGAGAACCGCTTCACCGCGCCGTTCTCGACCACCGCCCCCAACAGGCTGTGACCGTCGACCTCGCGCCACAGCGACGGGGCGATCTCGCGGTAATGCTTGGGCTCGCCGCTGGCCGTGGTCAGGCCGCTGACAGAGACGGTGCCGTCCTGGTTGACGGTGACCTTGGTCGGCTGGATCAGATTCAGCAGATCGATGAAATTGGTCTCGGCGCGGCGGGTGTTCTCGTAGGACCCGGCCAGCAGCTTGGCGTCGTGGGCGGCGGTGGCGTCGTCGACCTTGCCTTCCGCCCCGGCGCCGGGGAAATAGCGGTCGCTGAACAGCTCGTAGAGCTGCTGGCGGATGACATGCGCCGCCCCTTCCTTGCCGGCGCTGTTCATCGAGATGAACAGACCGACATGGTCATCGGGATAGAGCCACAGATAGGAGTGGAAATATTCGGTGTCGCCGCCATGGCTGATCACCTGACGGCCGTTGATCGGCTGCTCGTAGAAGCCGAGATCCATGCGCGGCAGGTGCGGCACGATGGTCAGCGCCGTGGTGTGCATCATCTGCGCGGTGTTCGGCTGCAGGATCGTCTTGTCGCCGTAGCGGCCATCCTGCAGGTGGGCGATCATGAAATGCGCCATGTCGTCGCCGGTGGACGCCAGGCTGCCGGCGGGCGCCAGCGGAATCAGCTCATAGCCCTTGGCCGGCAGGTTGGCCTGCGGATAGCCCTGGGCCATGCCCGGCTTCAGCGCGTCCTGCAACGGCTGATGGAAGCTGGAATGCGCCATGTCGAGGGGCGCGAAGATGTGATTGTCGATATAGGTGTCGAAGGGCTCGCCCGACACGCGCTCGACGATGTAGCCGGCCAGGGCGGTGGCGTAGTTGGAATAGGCCGGCGTGCCGCCCGGCGCATAGATGCGGTCCGGGATCCAGCGCTTCAGGGTTTCACCCAGCCCGGTCAGCTCTTCGGGCTTTTCGGTGATCAGCCCCTTGATGCTTTCCTCGAAGCCGGCCGTGTGCGTCATGATGTTGCGCAGGGTGATCGGCTTGCCGTCGAAAGCGGGAATGGTGAAATCGAGGTAGGAATTGACGTCCTTGTCGAGATCGAGCTTGCCCTGCTCGACCATCTGCATCACCGCTGTCCAGGTGAACAGCTTGGAGGTCGAGCCCGGGCGGAACAGCGTGGCCTTGGGATCGACCGGCGTGTGCTTTTCGACGTCGGCATAGCCATAGCCCTTCTCGAACAGCAGCTTGCCGTCCTTGACGACCACCACCACCGCGCCGGCGACGTCGCCCCGCTCCAGCGCATACGGCACGAAGCCGTCGAGCCAGGGTTGCACATCCTCGGCCGTCAAAGCCGGCGCGTCGGCCAAAGCCGACGCGCCGATCAGAGCGGCCCCCACCGCTGCTGCCCACACCCCCCGCATGATTCCTCTCCGAGTTCTTATATCGAGCTTGTTTTATACAAGCAGGATTTTTACACCCGATAAAGAGGATTATGTCCTGATTGGAAAATTTTTGCCGGAAAGGGATTTAAGCAAAAAAAAGGCCGCACCCCGGAGGGTGCGGCCCTTTTTCTTAGAGACGTCCGACTGGACTTCAGCCCTGGCGGGCCTTGAAGCGCGGGTTGGTCTTGTTGATCACATAGACCCGACCCTTACGGCGGACGACCCGGCAGTTCTTGTCGCGCAGCTTGGCCGACTTAAGGGAGTTGCGGATCTTCATGGTCACATTCCAAATTAGTGGTTCGCCACCCGCGGCGAATTCCGGAGGCGGGAAAATACGCAACCCGCCCCTGCCTGTCAACGGGTAAAGATCACTCTTATTTTTCCGGGCGGCGACCGCCGCCCCGCGCTGCCGCTAGCCCAGGTCTCACAGGCAACATAGCTTGGCGCGATAGCCAAGCGCCCTGCATGCCTTGCATGCGAACATTAACCAATGTCGGCAAGGCCGACGTGACGCGCGCGCCCGGCGCCTGAGGGACAAACAAAGACTCAGCCGTTACTTACCGCGGGGGCGAATTTATAGCCGTATCCGTGGCTGGTGATGATGATCGTCGGCGCCTTCGGATCGGTTTCCATCTTGCGGCGCAGGCGGCTGACCAGCACGTCGATGGTGCGGTCGACCGGAGTCCAGAACTGGCTGCCGATGGCGTCCAGCAGCTGGTCGCGCGACAAGACGCGGCCGGCGCTGTTGACCAAGGCGGTCAGCAGATCGAACTCGGCGCGGGTCAGATTGACCTCGCGGCCGGTCGGATCGGTCAGGCTGCGCTTGGCGAGATCCATTTCCCAGCCGTCGAAGCGGCGGATGTCGTAGCCGTTGACCCCGTCGGTGCGGCGACCGCCGCGCGGCATCGACAGGCGGCGCAGCAGGTTCTTGACCCGGGCCACCAATTCGCGCGGAAAGAAGGGCTTGGTGACGTAGTCGTCGGCGCCCATCTCGAGGCCGACCACACGGTCGATGTCCTCCTTGCGCGAGGTCAGCATGATGATGCCGATATCGGACTTGGCCCGCAATTCGCGCGCGATATAGAGACCATCCTCATCCGGCAGATTGAGGTCGAGGATGATCAGGTCGAAGTTATAGTTTGCCGTCAGTTCCGAGGCCTGCGACCCCAGTTCGGCGGTGCTGACGCGAAAGCCCTCCGCCTCGAGCAAGGTCGCCAGCATGGCGCGGGTGGCTGGTTCGTCTTCCAGCACTAGAATGTGATAGTCCCTCACCAACTCTCCGACACTCCCGTCAGTGCCCGGCCGCCCGTCCCCCCAGGACTAAAGGCGGCCTGCGTTATGATTTATCCTGTTAGAGTTACTATGCCATCGGGAAAGATACATTGCAACATTCGTCACAATATACACAATTGGCGTTCAGTAAAGAAAACGGGTCTTGATGGTTCCTTCGATGGCCTGCAAATCTGCGATGATGTCGGCCTCGTCCAGATCGCCCACCACGTCGACCACCACATACCCCACTTCGGGGTCGGTCTGCAGATACTGTGCGGATATATTGAGGCTACGAGAGGAAAAGACTTCGTTAAGACGACGCATCACGCCCGGCACATTCGCGTGAATGTGCAGGAAGCGGGTCTCGCCCGCTTTGACGGGCAAAGCCGCCTCGACGAAATTGACGGCCCCGACGGTGGACCCGTTATCTGAATATTTGATCAGCTTTTCAGCGACTTCAATACCGATATTCGCCTGCGCCTCGACGGTCGAGCCGCCGATATGCGGCGTCAGGATGACATTCGGCAGGCCGCGCAGCGGGCTTTCGAAGGGATCGGTGTTGGCGGCCGGCTCCTTGGGGAAGACGTCGATGGCCGCGCCCAGCAGATGCTTGTCGGACAGCGCGCGGGCCAGGGCGTCGATCTCCACCACGTTGCCGCGCGAGGCGTTGATCAGATAGCCGCCCTTCTTGATGGCGCGCAGCTCGCGCTCGCCGATCATGTTCTTGGTCTGCGGCGTGGCCGGGACATGCAGCGAAACGACGTCGCTGACGTTCAACAACCCCTCCAGCGAGGCGGCGGCGCGGGCATTGCCGATCGCCAGCTTGCGCTCGACGTCGTAGAAGCGCACCTGCATGCCCATCGCCTCGGCGATCACCGACAGCTGCGAGCCGATATGGCCATAGCCGACGATGCCCAGCGTCTTGCCGCGCAGCTCGTAGGAATTGGCGGCGGATTTCTGCCAGATGCCCTTATGCGCCGCGTCGGACCGCTCGGGGATGCGGCGCATCAGCATGATGGCCTCGGCGATCACCAGCTCGGCCACCGAGCGGGTGTTGGAATAGGGCGCGTTGAACACCGGGATGCCGGCGCGCCGCGCGGTGTCGACGGAAACCTGGTTGGTGCCGATGCAGAAGCAGCCCACCGCCACCAGGCGGTTGGCGGCGGCCAGAACCTTGTCGGTGACCTTGGTGGTGGAACGGATGCCCAGCAGATGCACACCTTGGATGCGCTCGATCAGCTCGTCCTCGCCCAGCGCATGCGGCAGCCTTTCGACCGAGCTGTAGCCATGGCCGGCGAACTCGGCGAGCGCATTGTCATGCACCCCCTCAAGCAACAAAACTTTGATCTTGTCCTTGGAAAGAGAATGTTTGGGCACCGCGCACACCCCGAATTGAAATTAAACGGCGCCACCATAAGGAATGAAAAAAGGGCTGTATAGGGTAATTCCCCTACACAGCCCCATATGCCTGATATGCGTTATACCATGTCTCGGTGATGGGAACCCATCACCGAGCTTCAAGCGCCAGCGCCGCCTCCGGCGGCTTCGGCTCCCGCGCAACGATGCGCGCGGCGGCAGTCGCCGCCGATACCAAATCCTG
>Ga0213872_10000721_pt1 | contig 24739 bp, 19 predicted proteins | sample VelepicomBERX_R2_FD_160071 | JGI IMG/M metagenome (GOLD analysis project Ga0213872, IMG submission 160071) | Rhizosphere microbial communities from Vellozia epidendroides in rupestrian grasslands, the National Park of Serra do Cipo, Brazil - RX_R2 | ecosystem: Host-associated > Plants > Roots >...
GATCAGGTCGTCTTCGTATTCACCCGCCAAGAGTGCGTCGTGGTGGCGCATAAAGGCATTGGTCACTTCGCGCACGCAGCGGTCGATGGCCTTGGAGCGCAGCAGCGACATTTTGCGGCGCACGCTGGGCGCACCGGCCACTTCGAGATGCAGCAGGTCGTCATCCACCCCCGCGAGGCGGATCAGCATCGGGGCAATGGTTTCGAACGGCAGCATGCCGATCTCGACGCCGTCTTCGAGGTCTAGAATCGCATAGCAGATGTCGTCGGCCGCTTCCATCAGGTAGGAAAGTGGATGGCGCGCAAAGATACCCGCGCCTTTGTCGATCAGGCCAAGCTCGGCGGCGACTTCGACCAGCAGCGTGTGTTCGGACTGGTAGCAGCTGAACTTTTCCTTGGCGCCTGCATGGTCGCTGGTCCAGGGGTATTTGAGCGTAGCGCCGAGCGTAGCGTAGGTGAGCCGCATACCGCCGTCGAAGCGGTGATTCTCCAATTGAGTGACGACGCGGAAGCCCTGCGCATTGCCTTCGAAGGTCTGCACATCGCGGCGCTCGTCGGGCGTCAGGTTTTGCAGCAGAAAGGCATTGGCCGACTGGCGGAACCAGTCGCGAATCGCATATTCACCGGCATGGCCAAACGGCGGGTTGCCGATGTCGTGCGCAAGGCAAGCCGCCTGCACGATGGCGCCGAGGTCGTAGGGAATGATGTACTCAGGCAGATGGCCCGCCAAGGCCTGACCCACCATGATGCCGAGCGAGCGGCCGACGCAGCCAACCTCGATCGAATGCGTCAGCCGCGTGTGCACGTGGTCATTCTCGGTCATGGGGTGCACTTGCGTCTTGCGCCCTAGTCGCCGGAAAGGCGATGAGAAGGCGATCCGGTCGTGGTCTTTGTGAAAATCCGACCGGCCAATCGACGGCCCGGTTTCGGGCGGGCGGCGCGGGGCGCCCAGTCGATCGGCAGACAACAATTGCTTCCAGTTCATACGCGACATGCAAACAGCCTTCAAGGATTCAAGCGATAGACCATTACCTTAGCGGCTTTGGCGGCCGTGCGGTAGTCGGCGCGTGCTTTTTGAGACGGGCTCGCCCACAAAGCTTGGCAGCAAGCCAGACTCCGCTTAGGATCATCTGCCGACCACACTGATTGGCCGCCATGATCCGCATCGAACGCTACGACAACCCCGCCCAATTTGCCGCAGACTGCCGTGACTTTGTGATGCAGGATCTACGTGCACGCGATCGCAGCTATGTGTTGATCAACAACGTCGCCACTGCGGCCGAAGTAGGCCACAAGCGGCTCTATCGCATTGTCGAAAATGGAAAGACCGAGGGCGTCGCGCTGATTGTCACCCGTGCACCTATTCGCCGACTAATGCTCGACGTGACAGACGCGCGTTATGTGCCCGAGCTGATCGCAGCATTGCAGACTGATGGAGAGGCCGTGACCGCCGTCATGGGCAACGCGGCCGTTGCCAAGCCCTTCGCCGATCAATGGGGGCATCATCGCACCCATATGCAGATGGGCAGTCTGGCCCTCACCAGCGGGCCGCATCACCCCGCCGCCGCAGGCTGCGTTCGCCCTGCGACAGCAGCCGATACCGACCGTCTGCATACCTGGCTCGCGGCCTTTATCGTCGAATGCCGGCTGAATGAGGACCCAAGCCGCTTGCCACAGGACATCAAGGATCGGCTCGCAGCGCCGGAGCCCGTCTATTGGCTATGGGAGGTTGATGGCGAGCCGGTATCTTTGAGCCGCTGCAGCGGCGACACCAACGTGACGCGCATCGGCGCGGTCTACACGCCACCCGAGGCGCGCGGTCGGGGCTATGCCGGTACATTGGTGGCCGAGCTTTGTACGCGGCTCCGCTCGCGAGGCGTGCGCGAAATCTGCCTATCGACCGACCTGACCAACCCAACCAGCAATGCCCTCTACAAGCGCATCGGTTTCGAACAGATCGGCGAGGCAGTTGAGCTGGTGTTCGCCTAGCTCAAGGCGGCCGCAGACATTTTTCTGCGCCGCCTACTACATAGCAGGCGCATCCCTACCCACTTAGAATTGCCGGTCAAACTTACATCCGAGTTGCCCATGGTCCATATTGAGCGCTACGGCAGTCCCAACCGCTTTGCCGATGACTGTAGGGATTACGTGATGCAGGATCTACGCCTGCACGACCGCAGCTATGTTCTGATCAACAACATCAGGCATGCCGCCAAAGCAGAGCATCGCCTGCTCTACCGCGCGGTCGCCGCAGGCCGAACTGTTGGGGTCGCACTGGTGATTACCCCACCGCCGACCCGACGATTGGTCGTGGACCTTGAAGATACGCAATACGTACCTGCCCTGGTCCACGCCATGCGAGCCGACGCCCCGGCGTTGACCTCTGTCCTGGGGAATCTTGCTGTGGCCCAACCGTTTGCGGAAGCTTGGGGTGAATACCATCTCCACAAACGCATTGGCTGTCTCGCGCTGGTGGACGGGCCGCACGCACCCGCGGCGGCGGGCTACATGCGACCCGCGACCGATGCCGATATCGGCTTACTGAATGCCTGGCTAACGGGCTTCTCCGTCGAATGTGGGCTGAATGAGGACCCCCGCCAGATCGCCTTGGATATCCAGGAGCGCCTGATGGCGCCGGAGCCAATCTACTGGCTATGGGAAGTCGAAGGACAGCCTGTTTCCCTCTGTTCACGTAACGGCGATGCCAACGTGAATCGGATCAGCGCAGTTTTTACGCCGCGCGCGCAACGCGGTCGTGGCTATGCAGGCATTCTCGTCTCGCAGCTCTGTTCCCGGCTACGTGCACAAGGTGTACGCGAGATCTGCTTGTCGACCAATCTTAGCAACCCAACCAGCAATGCGCTCTACAAGCGCATCGGCTTCGAGCAGATTGGCGAAGCAGTCGAGTTAGTGTTTGCCGAGCTCAAGGCAGCACCAGGGCACGCGCCACAATCTGATCGGTGCCATGCTCGGGGGCCAAGCTACCAAAGACTAATCCTGCATCGGGGCCAAGCCGCCCAGCGCAGAATGCCGACGAGACATAGTCGGGGGCGTGCAGAATCAGAAGCGCCGCCTGCTGGGTCAGCACCAAGTCGCGCGTCAGGCGGCGTACGTCCGCTTCGTTGCCGATCTCTGCGCGCATGCGCTCGCTCAGCCTTCCCACATGCCAGTCATAGTGTGCATTGCGCCCCAATGCAGGTGCCCACTCGGCCGCCAGTACCTCGGCGGTGCGCGGGCTCTTGCCCAATGCGCGCAGCACATCAAGGCACATGATGTTGCCTGAGCCTTCCCAGATCGAGTTCACCGGCATCTCGCGGTAGATGCGTGCATGGGCGCCTTCTTCCACATAGCCGTTGCCGCCCATCACCTCCATCGCTTCGCCCGCGAGCTCGATGCCGCGCTTGCACACCCAGAATTTGGCGGCCGGGGTAAGAATACGGCGTAAGAGCAACGCGGCCTCGTCATCGGCGTCAAACGCCCGCGCCATGCGGAGTGCCAGCGTGATGCTCGCCTCGACTTCGAGCGCCATATCGGCCAGTACCGCCTGCATCAGCGGCTGGTCGACCAGACGCCGGCCGAATACCTGCCTATGGCGCGCATGGTGTACGGCCTGACTCAGCGCCTGGCGCATCATGCCCGCGGTGCCCAGCACACAGTCGAGTCGGGTATAGGTACCCATCTCCAGAATGGTCGGCACGCCGCGTCCTTCTTCGCCCAGCAAGAGGCCATAGGCATCGTGGAATTCGACTTCGGATGAGGCGTTGGACTTGTTGCCGAGCTTGTCCTTGAGCCGCTGGATGGCGATAGCGTTACGCTGCCCGTCGGGCCGCCAGCGCGGCACAAAGAAGCACGATAACCCCCCAGGCGCTTGGGCCAGCACCAAGTGTGCATCGCACTGCGGGGCAGAGAAGAACCACTTGTGCCCAGTGATGCGGTACGCACCGTCACCATCGGGCACTGCGCGCGTGGTGTTGGCACGCACGTCCGACCCGCCCTGCTTCTCGGTCATGCCCATACCGACCAAGCCGCCACGTTTCTCGGCAAGGGGCAAGTCGCGCGGGTCGTATTCGGTACTCAACAGCGTCGGCAGCCATTCACGCGCCAATTGGTCATGCCTAGCGAGCGCAGGAATGGCCCCGTACGTCATGGTGGTCGGGCACAGCGTGCCGGCTTCAACCTGGGCTTGCAGCAAGTAGCCCGCCGCTCGCGCCACATGCGCGCCGGCCTGGGGCTGTGTCCAGGGGCTGCCATGGTAGCCCCGCGCGACGATGCCTTGCATCAGCGCATGCCAGGATGGGTGGAACTCGACCTGATCGCGCCGCACACCCTTGGCGTCAAAGGCACGCAGCAGCGGTGGGTATTGGTTGGCAAGCCGGCCATGTTCGAAGACCTCCGCGCTGCCGAGCGTGGCGCCCGCCTCGGTCAGCGTCTGCTGCGCCCAGCCCGCCCCTTCGCGCACCGCCGCGTCGCAAAGCGCAGGGTCAGCTAGATAGAGGTTGTATTCGTTGAGGACCGGCGATTGATTGGTCACGTCGTGCGTCGGGGCGGCCATCGTTGTCTCCTTGTATTGCCAAGGAGACTAGTCGCCGCCTGCTCATCAAGCAAGCGCTCGATGCGCCTTGCGTCGCGTGTCGCTAATCCGGGATGTCGGCGTAGTCCATCCGCCGCAGGATGATTGCCGTACGACGCTGCAACGACTTGCTGTTGCGATGCGTGTCGTAAAACCGCGGGTTCGGCACCATGGCTGCCATGCGCGCCGCCTGGGCCTCGTTCAAGCTCGCCGCGCTGGTGCCATAGTAATGGCGTGCCCCAGCCTCGGCACCGAACACCCCATTGCCCCACTCGATCACATTCAGGTAGATCTCCAGAATGCGGCGCTTGTCGAGGATATGTTCCAGCATCACCGTGATGGTGGCTTCTTCAAACTTGCGGATATAGCTGCGCCGACCGCTCAGGAAGAGGTTCTTGGCCAGCTGCTGACTGATGGTCGAGCCCCCCGCGGTGATCCGGCCTTTCTTCTTGTTCTTCTCCCACGCCGCCTGGATGCCTTCCCAGTCGAAGCCCTCATGGTCGAGGAACTTGGCGTCCTCGCCTGCGATCAGCGCACGCTTCAGGTTAGGCGAAATCCGCTCATAGGGCACCCACTCGTGCTTGAGCTCGGCCTTCGGGTCTTTGGTCTGCAGCACGTCGCGCTGCTCGTCCATAAAGGCGGTGTCGGATGGGTTATGGTCGCGCCACCAGAGCACGTGGCCCAGCACCCACAGCTGATACGCGAGGAAGAGAAGGATCAGGACCAGCAGGATGCGGCCGAACAGGCGGAGGACTTTCATGGCCGCCAGATTATATTCACGCTATTGCAAACCTGCTGATTTCTTTGGCCGAAATGGCCGGATTACTCCTCTGTCGCCGACTTCCGCGCGGCGTCCTGCTTCGCCGCCTGCCGCAAAAATCGGCTTTGCGTGAAGAAATCGCTGCAGTAATGACAGATGAACAGGTGCATACGCAGTTGCATGCGCGTCACCAGATTGAGCTTGCGATCGAGACCGTCCGAGATGGCGCGCGCCGCTTCATTACACTTCATCATTCCCCTTGCGCCTCCATGCCAAACCAGTTCTTTTCCAAACAGTGCCGTAAGCCTAACCGCGCGCGATACAGCAGTACTGAACAATTAGTCGCGGTGATGTCAAGGTTCTGACATATTTCTTCAATGTCGTAGCCGAGCGACTCGCGCATGGCGAACACCATGGCGGTCCGCTTGGGTAGACGCTCGGTACACATCTCATACACCCGCCAGAAGTCGCCCTGCTCCAGTGCCGCTTCTGGGTTGGCCCAGGGGCGCGGACCATCCGAGCCCCAATGGCCGTTCTTGTCGAAGAGCGAATCCAGATCGCCTGCTGCATCGCCCTCTTCATCTTCGCGCGAGTCGAGCAGCAGCGGGTCGCGGCAGGCGCGGCGCTGGGCGTCGACGATCTTGTGCTTGAGGATGCCGGTCAGCCAGGTTTTGATGCTCGATTGCGCTGCAAACCCGCCTTTGGCCTGGAGTGCGGCGAGTAGCGTGTCTTGTACGGCCTCTTCTGCGAGGTCTTCATCGCGCAGGCGATAGATGGCATAGCGCAAAAGATAATCCCGATGTTCGGCCAGGATACGGTCATCCAGTGCTGCGTCGTTCAATGCGAGGGCTCCGGTTGTTGATAGTATTCGACGCGGTTGCGGCCAGCCTGCTTCGCCCGGTAGAGCGCTGCATCGGCCCGATCCAGGGCAGCCTGGATATTCGGCTCGTCGTTTTCGTAGATTGCAACCCCTAGGCTCGCAGTCACGGCGACCAGGCGACCATCTTCCAGCGTCAAGGGTGCATCCTCGATCGCCTGCCGTATCCGCTCTGCGGCTTCGATCGCCTGATCCAGCGTCGTTTCGGGCAGCAAGGCCACAAATTCCTCGCCCCCGATCCGCGCGGGCAAGTCCGGCTGGCGCAAGGTGACCTGCAGAATACGCGCTGTACGTTCCAATACTGCGTCACCGATGCTATGGCCGAAGGTGTCGTTCACATGCTTGAACCAATCAAGATCAAGCAGCGCAACCGCCAAGGGTCGCCGATAACGCCGCGCCAGCTCGCAAAAGCCTTCTGAGCGCGCAAAGAAATGCCGTCGGTTGGCAAGGCCGGTCAGCGCGTCGGTGCTCGCCTCGGTGGTGAGGCGATTCTCCAGTTTCTTGCGTGCGTCGATATTGGCGAAGCTGATCAGAAAGTTGCCCCGGCCAGCCCCCGGCAGCGCCGCCACCGACACCTGGCCCCAAAAACGGTCGCGCCCATCGGTAAGACGCAGCTCGCGTTCATGCAGTTCGCCGCTCGTCGCAGCATCCTCCAGCAAACGAGTCGCATCGGCCGGGTCGCCAAACAGCTCGGTCAACAAGCGGCCAACGCCTGCACCATGTTCGCAGCTGAAGAGTGTTTCGAAATCACGGTTGGCAAACACGATCATGGGCGGCGTGCCTGATACCTGGGCCATCGCCGTCGGCGCGAACTCCATCAGCTGCCGCTGGCGCGCTTCGCCCTGCTGCAAGAGCGCGGCGGTTTCCGCCAGCGCCTCGGCTTGCCTCGCCGCATTGAGCATCACGATGATCAGTGCGGCAGCCAGCAGCACCACTAGCACACCGGCAATGAAATAGCGCGTACTCTGCGTCCGCCACTCCATCAGCGCGTCGTTTTCGGCAATGCCCACTACCAGCGTAAAGGGATAGTCCGCCACCGGCAGGCGCGCCGATACGCGTGACATGCCATCAACCTGTGATGTCTGGATAAAGGTCTGCGGCACCGGCCCCGCTTCAAGCACCGGCATCGAATACTGCGTCCCTACCGGAAAATCGACCGCTGCAGGCTGACGGACGACTAGGCGGCGCTGCTCATCCTGCAGCCAGACGACGCCATGCGTCCCCAGATCGAGCGGCGAAAAGAGCGATGCGAAGTACTGGCTACGTAGCCAACCCACTGCAAAAGCAATCGGACGGCCCGTGTCATCGCGAATCGCCCGCACGATCATCACACCCGGCTCGCGCAGCTGCGGCAAGCGTTGCGGGGCGGAAAACACCACGTCGCGATGTGGGTCAGTGCGCAGCGCCTGCAGCAGACTTTCGTCGATCTGGCTCGTTTCGCCGTCGCCCACCATCACATAGCGCGTGCGGCCTTGCGCATCAAGAAAGCCAATATCGGCGAGCGAAGGCGAGCGGCGCCATTTATCGAACAGCAGATGCCGCAAATTTTGCCCGGCTTCGCTGTCGACATCCGGTAGGCCGCGCTTCGGGTCGATATGGCTCGCGACATCGTCAAGCAGAAAGTCGGCCGATTGAAAGGCGCTGCGAAGTTGCTCCTGCAGCACTTTTGCGAGGTTGACGGCATGGGTCGCGCCTTGCAGCATGGCTCGGTCATGGCTTTGCTGCCCGGCATAGAGCAGGCTGCCGAGCACACCGGCCACAAGCAACAGCAGTAGGCTGACCAGATAACGATAATGCTGCATCACGTGTCGGCGAACGGTGGGTCCGGCCCTCCGATGACCTGCTACAGCCAGCACGACGATCGATCACGCTCGGCGTGATGGGCGAGGATGCGCTGGAACACGGTAGGGTCCTTTCGGTATGTCAGTTCGCCCGATTGCGGCTTGTGCCAATCCCACAGGCGGGAGACCCAGAATCGCAAGGCGGCGGCCCGCAACATCAACAGCCAGGCATCCTTTTCGCCCGCATCCAGTGCCCGCACCGCCTGGTAGCCCCCGCACAATGCATGCGCCAGCTCGTCATGCATCTGGCCATCGGGCAGGGCACACCAATCATTGACGGTGATAGCCAAATCGTAGATCAAGACGTCGTTACAGGCATAGTAAAAGTCTATGAAGCCGCCGATCTGGTCGCCCGCCATCAATACATTGTCGCGGAACAGATCGGCATGGATCACACCGGAAGGCAGATGCTCAAACCGGTGGTGCCCCTGCAGCTTGACCTCGTCGCGCAGCATTTGCGCGTCGCGGTGGTCCATAAACCCGTAGAGCTGCTGGGCAGCAGCGTTCCACCAAACGGGGCCGCGCGGGTTGCTCATCCTGCCGGTATAGGTCGCCCCCGCCTTATGCATATGTGCGAGCATCGCGCCCAGCGCGTGGCACTGTGCAGCAGTCGGTGTCTCGATCGGCGCGCCTTCGAGCCAGGGCACGATGATGGTCGGCTTGCCGCAGAGCTCGTCGATCATCTCGTCACGCAGATTGGCAATCGGCGAAGCACACGCAATGCCGTGATGCGCCAGATGTGCCATCAGGTTCACGTAGTAGGGCAGTTCGCTGGCGCGCAGTGTTTCAAAGAGCGTCAGCACATACCGGCCTTGCGTGGTGGTGACCTTGTAATTGGTATTGGTCACCCCTGAAGCAATGCCGTCGAGCACCGTCAGGCTACCCAGGGAATAGCGCGCGAGCCATGCTTCCATGGCTGCATTCGAGACAGTCGTGAAGACAGACATAAGATCAGAACCGTTTGATGACCCACATCGGCGGGCGGACGGTCGGGTCGCTGTCACGACGGATCAAATGGCCCGCACCGACATCATCGACCAGGTAATACGCCGGCCCCACCTTGGGCTGCACTTTCTCCATATACAGCTTGCCGCCCACACGGTACTCGGTGATGGTCGCATCGTCTTTCTGCACGATCGTCACTTCAGGCTCGACCACCGTACCGTTGTCGTCCGGCACCGAGGCAGGCGGGGGCGGCGGGGGCGGCACATCCACCTTGGGTGGCGTGGCATCAGCCAGTGCCGCGAGTGACACCAGCAGCAGAGGAACCAGAGAAAGCTTGCGCATGATAAACATCCTGTTCAGTGCTGCGATTTATAGGCTTAATTGCATCTCGCGCTCAGCCGGGCTCATGGCAAAGCCGCGCGTTTCATAGAACTTGAAGATAGCATCGACGATTGCACGGGGCTCGTCGATGACCTGCATCATATTCACGTCATCGGGGTTGATCATCTTCTCGGTCAAGAGCGTGTCCTTGAACCACTCAAGGAGACCGCCCCAGAATTTCGAACCCACGAGAATGATCGGAATCCGCCGGCTCTTGCCGGTCTGGATCAACGTCAGTGCTTCGGTCAGTTCATCCAGCGTGCCATAGCCGCCCGGCATCACCACATAGGCGGTGGCATTCTTCACGAACATCACTTTGCGCGCAAAAAAGTGGCGAAATGACTGGCTCACGTCCTGATAAGGGTTGCCATTCTGCTCGTGCGGCAGCTGGATATTGAGCCCCACCGAGGGCGACTTGCCATAGAACGCACCCTTATTGGCCGCCTCCATGATGCCCGGGCCTCCGCCCGAGATCACCGAAAAGCCGGCATCGCTCAAGAGCCGCGCAATCTCTTCGGTCAGTTTGTAGTATTCATGATCGCGATGCGTGCGCGCCGAGCCGAAGATCGATACCGCCGGCTGAATCGCTTGCAAACGCTCGGTGGCTTCGACAAATTCAGCCATAATCTCGAACACGCGCCATGCTTCGCGGGCGCGGTAGGCATGGCTCGCTGCCATCGCCGCAGGGTCGGAATCGCTGGGTAACTTGCTGTGCAGGCTCATTTCTATTCTCATTCTTCGGGCCGTGTGCCCGTCAAGGACAACGCATGTCTGGTAACGGTAAGACGCTTTTATTGATCGACGGTTCTTCCTACCTTTACCGGGCCTTCCATGCGTTGCCGGATCTGCGCAGCCCGGCCGGCGTACCGACTGGTGCGTTGCATGGCATCATCAATATGCTCAAGCGCTTGATGAAGGAGGTGCCTGCCGATTATATCGGCTGCGTCTTCGACGCCAAGGGAAAAACCTTTCGCGACGACCTCTACCCTGAATATAAAGCCCAGCGCCCGTCGATGCCGGACGATCTGCGCGTGCAGATCGAGCCCATTCACGCCGCCATTGCGGCGATGGGTATTCCTATCCTGATGGTCGAAGGCGTCGAGGCCGATGATGTGATCGGTACGCTCGCCAAAACGGCCGAGCGCGATGGCATCGCGACCGTGATCTCTACGGGCGACAAGGATATGGCGCAACTGGTGGCGCCGCTCGTGCGGCTCGAAAACAGTATGAGCAACGAGAACCTCGACGAAGCCGGTGTACTGGCCAAGTTCGGCGTCCCACCGGCCTTGATCGTCGACTACCTGGCCTTGATCGGCGATACCGTCGACAACGTACCGGGTGTACCGAAGTGTGGCCCCAAAACCGCAGTAAAGTGGCTGGCCGAGTACGGCACGCTCGATGGCGTGATGGCGAATGCCGCCAACATCAGCGGCGTGGTGGGCCAAAACTTGCGCGATACGCTTGAATGGCTACCGATGGGCCGTACGCTCGTCACCATCAAATGCGACGTCGACTTGCAACAGGAGATGCCGGCGGGCTTCGACAGCCTGCGCCCGCGCGAGGCCGACAAGGCCACGCTCGCCACGCTGTTCGAAACCTATGGCATGCGTACCGCGCTCAAGGAAATCCAGAGCAGTGCGGAAATCGGCGACAAGATCGCCGCTGCAGGCAATGAGTCGTCGCTGCGTAGTTTCATGCCCGCCGAGGTTGGCGAGCTGCGCGAACTCACGCGCACCTACGAAACAATCCTGACTGCAGAAGCGCTCGACGCCTGGATCGCGCGCCTGAACACAGCAGACATCGCCGCGGTCGACACCGAGACGGATAGCCTCGACCCGATGACGGCGCACATTGTCGGCATCAGCTTTGCGGTGGCCGATGACCAGGCCGCTTACCTGCCACTCGCCCATCGCTACGGTGGCGTAGCGGATCAGCTCGACCTCGCCGAGACGCTGACCAAGCTCAAACCCTGGCTGGAGAGCGACACGCACCACAAGGTCGGGCAAAACCTGAAATACGACCAACATGTGTTCGCCAACCATGGCGTCACACTGCGCGGCATTGCTGACGACACGCTGCTAGAGAGCTATGTGCTCGACAGCACCGAGCGGCACAATATGGACGACCTAGCCGCCAAGCACCTGGGCCTCAAGACCATTCTGTTTGAAGACGTCGCCGGCAAGGGCGCCAAACAGATTCGTTTCGACGCCGTCGATATCGACACCGCCACGCGTTACTCGGCCGAAGATGCCGACGTGACCCTGCGCCTGCACCGTGCCTTTGCGCCGCGCCTCAAGGCCGAGCCCAAGCTTGACTACATCTACCGCAGCATCGAGCTACCTAGCCGCGAGGTGCTCTTCAAGATGGAGCGCCACGGCGTGCTGATCGACAACGCCATGCTGGCGCGGCAGAGCCATGAACTCGGCCAGGCGATGCTGAAGCTGGAGCAGGAGGCCTATGAACTCGCAGGCCAGCCCTTCAACCTGGGCTCACCCAAGCAGATCGGCGAAATCCTCTTCGACAAACTGAAGCTGCCCATCGTCAAGAAAACGCCCAAGGGCGCTCCATCGACTGATGAAGAGGTGCTGGAACAACTGGCGCGCGACTTTCCGCTGCCCGCCAAGCTGATGGCACATCGCGGGCTGTCGAAGCTGAAAAGCACCTACACCGACAAGCTGCCCTTGATGATCAACGCACAGACCGGTCGGGTGCACACCAACTACGCGCAGGCCGTTGCTGTCACTGGGCGCCTCGCGTCGAACGACCCGAATCTGCAGAACATCCCCGTGCGCAGCGCCGAGGGCCGCCGGATTCGCGAAGCCTTTGTTGCGCCGCCTGGCCACAAAATTGTCTCGGCCGACTATTCGCAGATCGAGCTGCGCATCATGGCGCACCTCTCCAGCGATGAGGGCATGCTGGGTGCCTTCGCCGCCGGTATCGACATCCACCGCGCCACTGCGGCCGAAGTCTTCGGTGTGGCGCCACCCGATGTCAGCAGCGACCAACGCCGCTACGCCAAGGCGATCAATTTCGGGCTGATCTACGGCATGAGTGCCTTCGGCCTCGCCGCCCAGCTCGACATTGAGCGCAGTGCGGCGCAGAGCTATATCGACAAGTATTTCGCCCGCTACCCGGGCGTGGCGGACTATATGCAGCGCACCCGCGAGCTGGCCCGCGACCAGGGTTATGTGGAAACCTGGTTCGGCCGCCGCCTGTGGCTGCCGGAGATCCGCTCCAGCAACCAGGGCCGCCGCGCGGGCGCCGAGCGCGCCGCCATTAACGCCCCCATGCAGGGCACGGCCGCCGACCTCGTCAAACTGGCGATGATCGCGGTGCAAGATTGGCTAGAACGCGACCAACTCGGCTCCAAGTTGATCATGCAGGTGCACGATGAACTGGTGTTGGAAGTGCCCGATGCGGAACTCGCCATCGTGCAAGAAAAGCTGCCTGCGATCATGGCAGGCGTGGCAGATTTGAAGGTGCCGCTGGAGGCCAGCGTAGGCGTAGGGCCAAATTGGGAAGCAGCCCACTGAGGCCCACGCCGCACTGACCGCCTTCAGGTGAGGGCTTCGGCGCGAAAGGCTGCGAACCCGGTTACAATGCAGCTTTTCGCCGACACGCCTTGACCCTGTGCAGCAAAGCAGCCGACAACTCTATTTCCGTATTCTGAGCCATTTCCGCCCCTTCGCGTGGGTGGCAGTGGCGACTTCCGTCGCGATGATGTTGTCGTCGGCTTCCGACGTGTTGCTGGTGGGGCAGTTACGCGTCGTCATCGACATGCTCTCAAAGGCATCGGGCACCGCCTCGGCGACCGGGGCGCCGGCCACGGCAGCTGCGTCGACCAGCATCCTGAGCGGCGCCAGCCGCCATCTGCATACCCTGGCCGAACACCTGGGCCTCTTGGGCAGCACAGCCAATTCGTTCTGGATCATCCCGGCCGTCATCCTGCTCTTGGCGACCGTTCGCATGCTGGCCTCCTTCGCGGCGGACTACGGCAGCAACTGGCTGATCGGCCAGTTCCAGCACGATTTGCGTGGCCGCTTGTTCGCGCACCTCTTGAAGCTGCCGAACCGTTTTTATGACCATGCCTCAGTCGGCGCCACGCTGTCGCGCGTGGCTTACGACACCTCGCAGGTCTCGCAAGCCGGCTTGAGCGTGCTGAGCGTGCTGGTGCGCGATTCGGTACTGGTGATCGGCTATCTCTTCAATATGTTCATGGTCGACTGGCAGCTGAGCCTGTTCTGCCTCGGCATCATCCCGCTTGTCGCCGTCATCATCGCCGTCGCCAGCCGCCGCATGCGCCGCTTGAGCCGCGATAACCACGAAGCCGTGGCCGAGATGACGCGCGTGCTCGACGAAACCATTGGCGGCCAGCGCGTGGTCAAGGTGTTCGGCGGCGAGCAGTACGAGCTGGGCCGCTTCGACGCGGTCGCGAATCTGGTGCGGCGCTTCAATATCAAGCAGGCCTCTACGTCTGCCCTCAATTCGGGCCTGATCATGCTGCTGGTCGGCGTGACGCTTTCGGCCATCATCTACTTTGCGCTGCAGCGGGCGCAGGCCGGGGCCTTTACAGGTGGCGCCTTTGCGACCTTCATGACTTCGCTGCTCGCCATGCAAACGTCGATCAAGAACCTTTCGAAGATCAACGAGCAACTGCAGCGCGGCCTCGCGGCAGCCGAATCGGTCTTTGCATTGATGGACGAAGCGCCGGAGCAGGATGTCGGCACCACGGCCATCGACCGTGCCCGTGGCCAGATCGAGTTCCGCCAGGTCAGCTTCCGCTACGATGAGACCGACGATGCCAGCCGCCCAGCACTGAACGAGATCGACCTCGCCATTGCCCCAGGCGAAACCGTGGCGCTCGTCGGCAGCTCGGGCAGCGGCAAGACCACCGTCGCGAGCCTCGTGCCGCGATTCTATGATGTGAGCCAGGGCAGCATTTTGCTCGACGGCACCGATATCCGCGCCGTGCCGCTGGCAGACCTGCGCAGCCAGATCGCGCTGGTCTCGCAAGATGTAACGCTCTTCAACGATACGATCGCCGCCAATATCGCCTATGGCGACGCGCAACCAGACCGCGCGCGCATTGTCGCGGCCTCGCAAGCCGCCTTTGCGGATGAATTCATCCGCCAGCTGCCGAATGCGTACGACACGCTGATCGGCGAAAACGGCACCCGGCTCTCGGGTGGCCAGCGCCAGCGCCTCGCCATTGCTCGGGCGCTCTACAAGGACGCGCCAATCCTGATCCTCGACGAAGCGACCAGTGCGCTCGATACCGAGTCGGAACGCCAGGTACAGGCCGCGCTCGACGTATTGATGAAGGGCCGCACCACGCTGATCATCGCGCACCGACTATCGACCATCGAAAACGCCGACCGCATCGTCGCCATGCAGCGCGGCCGCATCATCGAAGTGGGTAGCCACGCGCAGCTCTTGGCGCAGAATGGGCTGTACGCCAGCCTGTACCGCCAGCAAGGCTCGGGAGAGGCTCTCGATGAAGCATGACGGGCAGGCAGTCGACTGGCAGCAGGTGCGCCGCGTGCTGGTGGTCAAGCTACGCCACCATGGCGACGTGCTGCTGACCACACCGGTGCTGCGTGCCATCAAGCAGCAGTACCCGCATATCGAAGTCGATGCGTTGGTCTATGACGAAACGCACGACATGCTGGCCGACAACCCACATCTGACCCAGCTGCACACCATCAAGAAGTCGCGTGCCCTCGGCGGTGGCTGGGCCAAGTTCAAATACGAAATCACCTTGTGGCGCAGTCTGAAGGCACGTCGCTACGATGTGCTGATCAACCTGACTGAGCACAACCGCGGCGCCTTGCTGGCGCGTACCCTCGCACCGCGCTGGTCGATCAGCCAGGACGGCCCCTTCAGCCGCACCTACAAACGTAGCTTCACGCATCTCTTCCGCCCTCAGTTCGGTAACAACCGGCACGCAGTGGAGCGCAACCTGGACGGTTTGCGCGTGCTGGGGCTCTACCCAGCGGAAGCCGACAAAGGCTTGCTATTAGTACCCGGCGCGGCGGCCGAGCAGAAGATCACCGCACTGCTGGCTGCGCATCAGCTGCAAGCCAAGCAGTTCATCGTCGTCCACCCGGGCTCACGCTGGGCCTACAAGGCGTGGCCGGCGCGACAAGTGGCCGGGTTGATCGACCGATTGCAGCACGATGGCCATCGTATCGTGCTGACTGGCTCGCCCGATGCGGCCGAGCGAGAGCTGGTCAACCAGGTGCTTGCGCAGCTCAAGCAGCGCGATACGGTCGTCGATCTGGTCGGACAATTGTCGCTGCGCGAACTGGGTGCCTGCATTGCGGCAAGCCGCCTGCTGTTTGGGGTCGACTCCGTCCCCATGCATATGGCAGCAGCCTTGCAGACGCCATCGGTTGCACTCTTCGGCCCCTCGGGCCATATCGAGTGGGCCCCCTGGCGCGCACCGCATACGCTGGTCTACCAAGACATGTCGTGCCGCCCCTGCGGCATGAAGGGTTGCGGCGACTCCGGCTATAGCGAGTGCCTGGCGACCTTGCCGGTCGACATGGCCTACGCCGCCGTTGTTCGCCAACTGCAGAAGGAGCACGCCTAGCATGTGCGGTATTGCCGGCTTTTTTGGTCAACGCAGCATCCCCTCGGCCACCCGCAACCACATGCTCGATGCGCTGCGCCAGCGCGGCCCCGATGGCGAACATATCGTCGCTTGGCAGCCTGACGGGCAACCCGCAGCAGCCGACGCGGTGGCCACCTCTGCGCTCTTGCATGCCCGGCTGGCGATCATCGATCCCCGGCCGGAAGCCGACCAGCCGATGCCGAACGACACCGGCGATATCTGGATCTGCTACAACGGTGAGGCCTATGCCTGGGCCGACCAGGCCACCGAGCTCAAGCAAGGGGGTGCCGTCTTCAAGACACGCGCCGATACCGAATACATCCTGCGCGGCTACGAAGCTTGGGGCATCGACGGCCTCTTGAACCGGCTGCGCGGCATGTTCGCCTTTGCGATTCTCGACCAACGCCAAGGCAAGCTCTATCTTGCGCGCGACCGCATGGGCGAAAAGCCGCTGGTCTACGCCCATCGCCCCGACGGCATCGCGTTCGCATCCACCGTTCGTGCCTTGCTGCCCTGGCTGCCGACAGAAGACCGCCGTTTCGACCCAGCCGCCATCGACGCTTACCTGGCGCATCGCTATATCCCAGCACCGCGCACCATCTACCAGCGTGTGCAACGGCTGGAGAACGGCCACTATCTGACCTACGACCTCGCGGGCCAGACGCTCAGCAAGCAATGCTATTGGCGGCCGACGGCGGGCGCCGGCGCCTCGGCAGAAGACGCGCTGAACGAACTCGCGACAGCGGTCGAGATTCGCACCGTAGCCGACCGTCCGTTGGGCGTGTTTCTCTCAGGCGGTATTGATTCGAGCTGCATGGCGAGCCTCTTGTCAGCACGCGGCCATCAAGACCTGCAAACCTTCACGGCGGCCTTCCCAGGCACTGCGTTCGACGAGAGTGCCGACGCCGCTGAGATCGCCGGCACACTGGGCCTGCGCAACCGACCGCTGCCGGTACCCACCCGACTCGACGACGTCTTTGCCCGTATCGTGGCCGACCTCGACGAGCCCTTTGCCGACCCGTCGAGTTTCCCGACCTGGTTCCTCTCGCGCGAAACCGCCCAGCACGTAAAAGTGGTGATCGGCGGTGACGGCGGCGACGAGGTCTTCGCCGGCTACAAGCGCCACCCCAAGCATCTGCGAAGCGCCTGGCGGCGCGGCCTGCGGCTGCCGGTCGCCGGCGGTGCCAGTGCCACCGCCAAGGGCTTCAGCAAGGTGCTGGACGAAATCGGCATGGCCTGGGCAGACGCCTACAGCCTGCGCTTTTCAGGCTTCACGCCTGCACAGCGCCTCTTCTTGCAGCCCACGCAAGGCCTACAGCAGACAGTGTGGTGGCGCGCCCCCGACCAGACAGTGCAAGAGCCGATGACCCAGATGCTAGCCATCGACTTTGCCAACACGCTGCCCGAATACATCTTGCGCAAGGGCGATTTGTGCACCATGGCGCATGGGCTGGAGCTCCGTGCGCCGATGCTCGACCATGTCTGGCTCGAAAAGTTGTTTAGCACACCAGCCACCGCCCGCTTCACGCAGCCGGCCAAACAGATGCTGGCCGCTGCCATGCCGCAGCTGGCGCCACTCGACCTGTTCCACCGCAAGAAGCGCGGCTTCAACCCGCCGTTGAAACGCTGGTTGCGCGAAGAACTTGCACCGCGCCTAACGGGCCTTGGACAACGGCTCAATCGCTTGACCGATGGACAGCTCGACGCGCAAGCCGTTGACACCGTTACCCAGATTTACCAAGGCGGTAACGAGTCGCTCGCCGAACAGTTGCTACAATTGTTGATTCTCGACGAGAGCCTCGCCCAGCTCAAGCAATGCCCCTGATGATCGCTCACCAGACTGCCTGCTACTTAGGTCGGCGCGCCGCAGCATGACGACGCCCAAACGCCGCCGCCTGCCTGGCCGGCTCTACACCGCCTATCGCTGGCTCACACGCGCCCCGCTCACCTGGCCGCGCAAACGGCCCGCGACGGTACGCACTATCTTGGTCATGCATCAATTGCTGCTTGGCGACGCCCTGATGGCAACGGCCCTGCTCGCCAAACTGCGCGCGCGCTACCCCAACGCCGCAATTCACCTCGCCCTGCCACGCGCCTTTGTGCCGCTGTTCCAGCACCAGCCCTGGGGGGTGACGGCGCATGCCTTCGACGTACGTGACCTGTCTACGCTCCGTGCGCTTGCCGCCTTGCCAGCAGCCGACCTGTGCTTTCTACCCGCCGATAACCGCTATGCCTGGCTGGCACGCGGCCTGGGTGCGCGCTGGATCGTCGGCTTTGCCGGCGACAAACCGGCACACAAAAACTGGATGGTGGACGAGTTACACGAGTACTCGGCGGTCCCCACCGCCTGGAGCGATACGGTCACCGAACTGGCCGAGGGCAGCGCCCCGGCCCCCTACGCAGTCGCACAGTGGCGCGCGCCTGACGCAGCGCCGTTTGAGCGGCCCACGTACCCCTACGCGGTGCTGCATTTGGGTGCCAGCAGCGCACTCAAGTTTTGGGCGTCCGAGCGCTGGCGTGCGCTCGCGGAGCAACTGGAGGCACGCGGCCTGCAGCCCGTCTGGAGTGCTGGCGCGGCGGAAACCGAGCTGGTCCGCGAGGTCGACCCAACAGGCCGATGGACGAGCCTCGCCGGCCAGCTCAGCCTGCCCCAGCTCTGGCAATTGCTGACAGGCGCCCAGGTGCTGGTCTGTCCCGATACCGGTGTCGCCCACCTGGGTCGCATCGTCGGCGTCCCCACCGTGACCTTGTTCGGGCCGGGCTCTGCCTTGCTCTGTGGCGCTGGCCAGTTCTGGCAAGCCATGCCCTACCGCGCAGTGACCATCGACATCGACTGCCGCGACCAGCGCACCAATTTCCAGCGAGAGATCAGCTGGATTCGTCGCTGCGAACGCTTCCCGGGCGATGGGCCGGGCCAGTGTGCATCTGCGCGCTGCATGGCTGGCCTATCGTTCGACACCGTCTGGGCGGCCACACTCGCACTGCTGGAGGCCTGATGCGCACCTCACGCCTCACTTGCCGCCTACTGGTCGCCGCCTGGTATGTCGCTCAGGCCTGGCGGCCGCGTCGCCCGCCGACCCAGATCAAACGCGTCTTGATCCTGCACCGCCATTTGTTGGGTGACACGCTGATGCTGACCGGCCTGCTCGCCAAGCTACGCGCGCAGTACCCGGCGGCCGAACTCATCATGGCGGGTTCCGGCAATTTCGGCAGCCTGTATGCGGGTCGCCCCTATGGGGTGGACTATCTGCAATTCGATATCAAGCGCGCCGAGAGCCTGCTCGCGATCCGCGCGCGTGGGCCGTATGACCTGGCGATCTTGCCCGCCGAAAACCGCTGGGGCTGGACGGCACGGGCGCTAGGGGCACGCTGGGTCGTCGGCTTCGGTGACGAGCTACCCGCACGCCGTAACCGCTCGCTCGACGAAGCAAGGCCCTATTCCAGCGTACCGACCGCCTGGACCGATACCGCCGCCGAGTTGATCGACGGCCCCTTGCCAGCCCCGTACCGAGTGAGCGATTGGCCGGCCCCCGCTTATCAACCTTTCGACCAGCCGGCCGGGCGTTATTGCGTGCTGCATATCGGCACAAGCGCCTCGCTCAAGCTTTGGGCACCCGCACGCTGGCAGGCGCTGGCGGCGCAATTGGCGGCTGCGGGCCTGACACCGGTCTGGAGCGGTGGCCCTGGCGAGGAAAAGTTGATTGCGGAATGCGACCCTCATGCGCGCTGGGCCAGTTACGCGGGCCAGCTCGATCTCGCGCAGGCTTGGCATCTGGTTTCCCATGCGGCGCTACTGGTGAGCGTGGACACCAGCATTGCCCATTTGGGCCGTATCGTCGGTACACCGACCGTAGCCTTGTTCGGGCAGGGCTCGGCGCTACTCTGCGGTGCGGGCCATTTCTGGCGCGAAACACCGTTCGAGGCCATCAGCATCGACGTGCCGTGCCGCGATCAGATCCGCAACTTCGCACGCTTGATTCCCTGGATACGTCGCTGTGAACGCCTGCCCGGTACCGCAGCAGGGCAATGTGCTCGTGCGATTTGCATGGAAGGCATCGAAACCGATGCCGTCTTTGCTGCCGCTATGGCACTGATCGACCAGGCAGACTAAGCCATGCAAACGCCGTCCCGACTCCAGACCCGATTTGAATTTACCCTACGGGCAATCGCCTCGCTTTGCCTGGGGCTCTACCCCGCCCTGCTCGGCCTAATGAACGAGAACCGGGTACCCGGCAAGGCCATCTTGCTGCTGGCGCTGATCGGCCTCGTCATGCTGGCCTACGCCCCGCGCCGCCTGGCCAGTGCGCTGACGCGCGAAGACCGTGCACCGCTGGCCGCCATGCTCGCGTTTTGCCTGGCGCACATTGCGCTCTACACCATCTGGCATGCCCACACCGCGGTCGACACGGCCATACGATTGGTCATTGCGCTCTTGATGCTCCCGCTGGTACGGCTGCTCCGACCGACGCCGAACCTCTGGGTCGCAGGCTGCGTTGTCGGTGCAATCGGCTTGGGTATGCTCTCCGTATGGCAAGTAACAGGAGAAGGGCTCAGCCGCGCCGAAGGCATTGCTGCCCCCAATATGAACGCCGCCTACGGGCTGCTGCTGGGTCTGCTGCCCTGGTTGATGTCGCCCAGCGACTGGGAACACGGCCTGCGCCGTATCGTACTCTGGCTAGGCGTACTCGGCGGTACCATCACCATGGTGCTCTCGGGCTCGCGGATGGCCTGGCTTGCGGCCGTCATCCTGATCGTGTGGCGTTGGCACACGCTTTCGCGACGCCGCGTGCTGCAGATCGGGGCGATCATCGTGTTGGCGGCGCTTGCCAGCTTGCTCATTCCGGTGGGTGCCGGGCGCCATGCAGGCATGGATGATCTCGTGCGCTATGCACATGGCGACGTCGTCACGTCGCTCGGTATGCGGCTCGATATGTGGCGGGCAGGCGCCATGGCTGCCATCAGCCACCCCTTGGCCGGCGTCGGGCCGGATGCCTTCCAGCAATGGCTGATCGATGGCGCAGCACGCGGCGACTGGCAGCACGGTGTCGTCGAACATAACCATGCCCATGACGAGTTGCTGCATGCGCTCGCTACGGGTGGTTTGCTGGAGCTGATCCCCTTGCTGGCCGTCTGGCTGACGCAATGGCGCCTTTCTCCGCCTACAAACAGAGCGACGACCCCGCGCAACGTAGCGCCGCATGGGCGGGCTGCGCCTGGCTGCTCGCCTTGCTGCTGCTTGGGCTGACCGATACCTTCCTGCCCAAGCGCTCCTTCGTCACCTATTTCTTCGTCTCACTCTGCCTGCTCTGGGGCTGGGTTGGGAACCGCACGCCGCAAGCGCCCTCCAAGCCGACCTGACCCAATTCATTGCCGGGGCTGACCGGGGTGGCGACATTCGCTACACTCGTGCCCTGACCATGCGAATATCCCGCCCATGATCCATCAAGAGCATTCCGTTGGCCTCGTACGTGCCCAGCGGGCCGAATTCGACACGCCGCTCGCGTTGCAGGGCGGTGCCGTCCTGCCGAGCTATGAGCTTGTTTTCGAGACCTACGGCACCCTCAATGCCGCACGCAGCAATGCGATCTTGATCTGCCATGCCCTCTCGGGCAGCCATCATGTAGCGGGACGCTACACGCCGGAAGATAAGTACCCCGGCTGGTGGGACAATATGGTCGGCCCCGGAAAGCCGATCGACACCAATCGATTTTTCGTGGTTGGCGTCAACAATCTGGGTGGCTGCCATGGCTCGACCGGCCCAGCATCAATCAACCCACAAACAGGCAAGCCCTGGGGCTCGCAATTCCCGGTCGTGGTGGTCAACGATTGGGTGCATGCGCAGGCGCGGCTGGCAGACCGACTCGGCATCGACCGTTGGGCGGCGGTGATCGGCGGCAGTCTGGGCGGCATGCAGGCGCTGCGCTGGAGCGTCACCTTCCCGCACCGCGTGCGGCATAGCCTCGTGATTGCCAGCGCGCCCAAGCTCAGCGCGCAGAACATCGCGTTCAACGACGTCGCGCGCAACGCGATTCTGAACGACCCGAATTTCCACGGCGGCGATTACTACGCCCATGGCACCAGCCCCAAATACGGCCTGCGCCTAGCCCGCATGCTGGGGCATATCACCTATCTGTCGGACGAGGGCATGGGGGGTAAGTTCGGCCGGCAGCTGACGGGCAATGAATATGGCTTCGGCTTCGGCAGCGAATTCGAGGTTGAATCTTATCTGCGCTACCAGGGCGATCGCTTTGCCGACGTGTTCGACGCCAACACCTATCTCTTGATGACCAAAGCGCTCGACTATTTCGACCCGGCCCGGCATTTCGGCGGCAGCCTGCCAGCGGCGCTTGCTGAAACGGATGCACGCTTCCTGGTGGTGAGCTTCACCAGCGACTGGCGATTCTCGCCCGAACGGTCGCGCGATATCGTGCGCGCGCTCTTGGCCGCGAAAAAGCACGTCACCTATGCCGAAATCGAATCCGTACATGGCCATGATGGCTTTTTAATGACCGATGAACCGTATGTCCGACTGATGGATGCCTACCTGAAACGCGTCGCTGAGGAGGTCAACCCATGACCGCCCCCGCCCTTCGTCCCGACCTTGCACGCATCGCCAACTGGATCGCCCCAGGTACCCATGTGCTGGACCTGGGTTGTGGCGACGGCGAGCTACTTGCCTGGCTTGGGCGGCAGAAGCAAGTCAGTGGATACGGTGTCGAGATCGATATGGACAGCGTCATCGCCGCCACCGCGCGCGGCGTGAGCGTGATCCATCGCGACCTCGAAGGTGGCCTGGCCGATTTCGGCGACAACAGCTTCGACTATGTCGTGCTGTCGCTGACTATCCAGAGCATGAAGCATATCGAGCTGATCCTCGACGAAATGCTGCGCGTCGCCCATACCGGCATCGTCACTTTTCCCAATTTTGGCTACTGGGAAAACCGCTGGCAGTTGGCCCAGGGCCGCATGCCGGTGTCGGAGACGATTCCCTACCAGTGGTACAACACGCCCAATATCCACCTTTGTACCATCAATGACTTCGCCGACCTGATCACCCAACGCGGTGGGCAGATCAGCACGCAGATGGTGCTGCACAAGGGCGAGCGGATCGAATTCCTGCCAAATCTGCGCGGGAGTTTGGCGCTGGTACGGTTTGAGCGGTCGGGCCGCAATGCCAAGTAACCCGCTGGCCCCCAACGAATACGCTTGATAGAACCATGAGCTTCATTTCATTCCTGCCCGAGCATGACGAGCGGCAGTTGGTCGATGCGTTGGCCGAAACCGGCATCGTCGTGATCGATCATTTTCTGAGCCCGGACGAGTGCGCCCGCCTGCGTACGCGGGCGCAACATTTGCGAGAAGCAGGTGCCTTCCAGCGCGCTGCCATCGGCCGGGCGCAGAGCCGCACTGTGGCGGACGATGTTCGGCGCGACGAAGTGCTTTGGCTGAACGAGCACGACAGCCTGAGCGACGAAGCGCCCTATTGGTTTCGCGTCAACGCACTCATGCGAGCCATGAACCAGGCGCTGTTTCTGGGCCTGCGCTATGGCGAATTTCATTACGCGCATTATCCCGAAGGCGGCTTTTACCGACGCCATCTGGATCGATTTCGCGATGACGATGCGCGGGCGATCAGCTGCGTCTGCTATCTGAATGCGGACTGGCAAGCAGGCGACGGTGGCGAGTTGCGCGTCTGGGCCGATGCCGAGGGGCTGGGTGAAATGCAGGATGTCGCGCCGCAGGCCGGCCGCCTGGTGCTGTTCCGCTCCGAGCAGTTTCTGCACGAAGTACTGCCGACACGGGTCGAGCGCTGGTCGATTACCGGCTGGATGCGCCGCGACGGCTGAGCAGAGTCCGACTAGTCGACCAGACCCGCCAGCCGTGCAATTGGGCGCAGCATGCGCTTTAAAGCCGGTCGCTGGTTAACCCAGAAACGCACGCGCATAAATTGCCGGCTGCGCCAGGTGATTTGGGGCGCATCATCGATAACCGACAGGTCGAGCGTTGCCCATTGCGCATCCGGCAGGGTTTCGCCGCTGCTTGGGCGGGCACCCGCCAGCAAGGCATCCAATACCGGCGCCGGGGCAGGCCCCTGCGTCAGCGCCGCCTGCGTCGCACGCAACCAATCATGGCCGTAGCGCTGATCGGGTTCGAGGTGGCAGCCCTCTCCCCATTCATTCCAGGCATTGATGAACACGAACGGCGCCGCAAGTGTCGCATCTGCCTTGGCCTCTTCTACTGCGGCCGCCAGCCAGGCCCGATACACCAGCGGATGACTGCCTTGGTAGCAATGGCCAAAATTGGGCTTGCGGGCGGTGTTATCCCAGCTCGGCATCACACCACGATAGCGCGCATAGCCCACCTTCGGCTTGGCGAGGACATAACGCACCGTATCTTCATAACTCAGGATACGGCCACGGAAGCCGTGCCCACGGGCATGGTGGCCCGTCACCTCGGCGGAGACAACACCGTGGGGTGGGAATTCAATCGCCGCATCAAACCCAAAGGCCGACGGGTCTTGCACGCCGTAGCTCTGCACGGCGCACAGATAGGGGTCGCCCACACCCAGCGCCGCACAAACGGCACGCCAGCGCGCAACGGTTGCGGCCGGGTCGGGTAGTACATCCAACCGATAGACCAGCAATACGGGCCGGCCATCGACACGGATATAGCGCGGGTCGGCAAAATAGCGGGCGACATCACGCATCATCGCCTCGTCGTCTTCCGGCGAATGTTGCTGCGCCATCAGTACG
>Ga0213872_10000722_pt1 | contig 24663 bp, 19 predicted proteins | sample VelepicomBERX_R2_FD_160071 | JGI IMG/M metagenome (GOLD analysis project Ga0213872, IMG submission 160071) | Rhizosphere microbial communities from Vellozia epidendroides in rupestrian grasslands, the National Park of Serra do Cipo, Brazil - RX_R2 | ecosystem: Host-associated > Plants > Roots >...
CGCCATTGGCGCCGGCGTGATGGAATTGCTGCGCAGCGATCCCGAGGTGGTATTCGACTTGGTAATCGTGCCGCAGGACGCCTTGGCGAGCGCCGGCGATATGGTGCGCGCTCTCGCGCCCCACGCAAGAGTGGCGACCCGTCTGGTGGACGACGTGCGCCGCCCGGACTTGCTGATCGAGTGCGCCGGCCATCGCGCCATCGAAGAACACATTTTGCCGGCGCTTGAGCGCGGTATTGCCTGTCTGGTGGTGTCGGTCGGCGCCTTGTCGGAACCGGGCCTGGCGGAACGCCTGGAGCAGGCGGCGCATAAGGGCAAGACCCAGGTGCAACTGTTGTCCGGTGCCATCGGCGCCATCGATGCACTGGCGGCGGCGCGCATCGGCGGCCTCGACTCGGTGGTGTATACCGGCCGCAAGCCGCCGCAGGCGTGGAAGGATACGCCCGCCGAAAGGACCGTCGATCTCGATGCTCTCGTTAGCGCCACGGTGATTTTCGAAGGCAGTGCGCGCGATGCAGCGCGCCTGTTTCCCAAGAACGCCAATGTCGCCGCCACCCTGTCGCTGGCCGGACTGGGGCTGGATCAGACGCAGGTTCGTTTGCTGGCCGATCCGTGAGTCACCGAAAACGTGCATCACGTCGAGGCCAAGGGCGCGTTCGGAAACTTCGAACTGACCATGCGCGGCAAGCCGCTGGCGGCGAATCCGAAGACCTCCGCGCTGACCGTGTACAGCGTGGTGCGTGCGTTGAACAACCGTGCGCACGCCTTGTCAATCTGAGCGATCCGAATGGGGACGATTGTGAATCTCGACCAAGTTCAAGCGATTTGCGTGGCCGGCAACTGGCGCCAAGGTGGCGGCGACCGCTACGCGACGCTGTACCCGGCTACCGGTGAGGCGGTCACGCACTTGCACGCGGCCAGCCTGGCCGACGTCGAAGAGGCGATCCAGGGAGCTGACCGCGCTTTCCGCACTAGCGGCTGGGCCCAGCGCAAGCCGCATGAGCGCGCCGCCGTGCTGTATCGCGTGGCGCAGCTGATCCGCGAGCGCAGCGAGGAGTTGGCGCAGCTGCAGCGTCTCGACAACGGCAAGCCGATTACGGAAACGCGCAACCTGGTGGCCAGCGCGGCGGGCACTTTCCAGTTCTTTGCAGCGGCTTGCGAAACACTGGAAGAAACGATCACCCCCACGCGTGGCGACCACCTGAGCATGAGCGTGTATGAGCCCATGGGCGTGGTGGCGGCGATCACGCCGTGGAATTCGCCGATTGCCAGCGAGGCGCAGAAGATGGCGCCGGCGCTGGCGGCGGGCAATGCGGTGGTGGTCAAGCCGGCCGAGGTGACGCCGCTGCTGGCGCTGGAACTGGCGAAGATTTGCGAACAGGCCGGCGTCCCCAGGGGCTTGATCAGCGTATTGCCGGGCAAGGGCTCGGTGATCGGCGACGCCATCACGCTGCATCCGCTCGTGCGGCGCGTCTCGTTCACCGGCGGCACCACTACCGGCAAGCACATTGCCCATATAGCGGCCGACAAGATGATGCCGGTGTCGCTCGAACTGGGCGGCAAGTCGCCGACCATGGTATTCGACGACGCCGATATCGACCACGCGGTGGCGGGCGTGCTGTACGGCATTTTCAGTTCTTCGGGCGAATCCTGCATCGCCGGCTCGCGCCTGTTCGTTGCTCACGGTATCTACGACAGCTTCATGGAGCGCCTGGCGACCGGCGCCGCACGGCTGCGGGTCGGCGATCCTGCCGACGACAAGACGCAAATGGGGCCGCTGATCACGGCACGCCACCGCGAAACGATAGAGTCTTATGTCGCGTTGGGCGTCGAGGAAGGCGGGCGCCTGCGCACCGGCGGCATGCGGCCGCAGGGCGCGGCCTACGAGCGCGGCAATTACTATTTGCCCACCATCATCGAAGGGGTCAACAACGGGCAACGCATCTGCCAGGAAGAAATCTTCGGCCCGGTGCTGGTGGCGATGCCCTTCGACAATGAAGCCGACTTGATTGCGCAGGCCAATGACAGCGTCTACGCGCTGGCCGCCGGTATCTGGACGCGCGACTACAAGAAAGCCTGGCGTTTCGGCCGTGCGGTGCAAGCCGGCAACGTCTGGATCAACACCTACAAGCAGTTTTCCATCGCCACCCCGTTCGGCGGTTGGCGCGACAGCGGATTGGGCCGCGAAAAGGGCAGACTGGGCATTCTGCAATACATGGAGCAGAAGGCGATGTACTGGGGTATGAATGAACTGCCGTTGCCGTGGGCCGGCGTGGAGATGATGTGATGAGGGTGCTGGGAATCGACGAAATCACCTACGGGGCCGAAGATTTGGCGGCGTGCCGCGCATTCTTTTCCGATTGGGGCTTGCAGCTGATCGCCGAGGCGAAAGACGCGCTGACCTTCGAATCCCTGAATGGTTGCCGCATCGTGGTACGCCGCGCCGACGATCCGACGCTGCCGGCCGCAATCGAAAGCGGTCCGACCCTGCGCGAAGTCGTGTGGGGCGTGGATACAGCCCCTGCCTTGCAGGAACTGAGCGCACGCCTGAGCGGCTTGCCGGGTTTTGTGAACCACGGTGAACGAGTAGGCTGCACCGACCCGAACGGCATGGCGGTGCGCTTCCAGGTGACGAAGAAGCGCGCCGTCGACCTCGAATGCGCGCAGATGAACACCTGGAGCGACCGTCCGCGCGTCAACCAGCGCAGTCCGGCCTACGAACGCGCGCTGCCGGTCGAAGTCGGTCACGTGGTGTTCTTCGTCAAGGACGTCAACGCTTGCGAAAAATTCTATTGCGAGCACTTCGGCTTCGTGCCATCGGACCGTTACCCGAACCGTGGCGCATTCCTGCGCTGCGAACCCGACGGCGGCCATCACGACCTGTTCCTGCTGCAGACGCCGCAGGCGCGCTCGGGTCTGAACCACGTGGCATTCACGGTGCGCGACATCCATGAAGTGTTCGGCGGCGGCATGCACATGTCGCGTAAGGGTTGGAACACCCAGTTGGGACCGGGTCGCCATCCGATTTCGTCGGCCTATTTCTGGTATTTCCACAATCCGGCCGGCGGCCTGATCGAATACTACGCCGACGAAGACCAGCTTGACGCCCACTGGGAGGCGCGCGAGTTCGAACCGGGGCCGACAGTATTTGCCGAATGGGCGATAGACGGTGGGCTGGACGGCAACACGCGCCGCCAGCACAACGCTGCCGCGCCGAGCGGAAAATTTTTGACGGACAAACCCAAGCACTGACAGGAGACGAGCATGCAACCCCTTTACTTGAATGCGCACCAGTCGCGCAAGCGCGCCCCGACCTCGTTCGAGGACCTGCTGGGCGACGCCATCGAGCGTGCGTTTGCCGCCGGTGTGGAAGACGTCGCCACCTTGGTCGCGCATTTGAACGCCACCGGTCCGAACAGCCCGGAGGGAACGTGGACAGTGGAAAACTACCAGGCGCTGGTGGCGCGCCTGGCCGCCGAATGCTAAGTGCAGGAAGGATGACAACATGAGAACGCAAGCGAACGATCCCGTCGACGCCGTACTGGCCGCAGGCTTGAAGGACCTGTGGTACCCGCTGTGCCCGTCATCTTTCGTGGCCGAAAAGCCGGTTTCCTTGCGCCGCCTGGGCAAGAAGTTCGTGCTGTGGCGCGAGACCTCCGGCTTGCTGCATGCGCTGGAAGACCATTGCCCGCATCGCGGCGCGCCGCTGTCGCTTGGCATTGCGCTTGGCGACCGCATTGCCTGCGGTTACCACGGCGTACAGGTGCGCTTCGACGGCGTGGTCGTCAGCGTGCCGGGCAGTCCCGGCTGCAAACTCGAGGGGGCCAAAGCGACTCGGTCCTATCATGTGCAGGAAGCGGCCGGTGCGATCTGGCTATACCACACCGACCTGGAGTCGGCCGAGCCGCCGGCCCTGAAACTGCCGGAGGAATTGAGCGGCGCCGATTATTCGAATTTCCTGTGCTACGTCGAATGGAACGGTGACTACCGCTACGTGCTAGACAACGTGATGGACCCGATGCATGGCACTTTTCTGCACAAGCAGTCGCACTCGATGGCTGAGGGCGATTCGAGCGCCAGTTTCCAGGTGCGCGAGACCGACGTCGGTTTCGTGTTTGAAAAAATAGGCCAGCGCAACGTCAATTTCGACTGGACCGAATGGGCCGACACCGGGACGCACTGGATGCGTCTGGAAATTCCTTATCCGAAGACCGGCGGCCCCGGCGGCAACTTCATCATCATCGGCAGCTTCACGCCTATCGCCGAAAACGTTACGGCCGCGTTTTTCTGGCGCGTGCGCAAGGTTAGTGGCTGGCAGCGCGACACTTGGCGCTTCCTGTACAAGAACCGCCTGGAAGAACGCCACTGGAAGGTGTTGGAGCAGGATCGCGCCATCCTTGAAGTGATGGAGCCCGACGCCAACCAGCGCGAAATGTTGTACCAGCACGACATGGGCATCGTGCGCCTGCGCCGGCACATGCGCAATCTGGCCAAGGAACAGCTGGCGCGCGAACAGTCTGGCCAGGCCGGCTGAATCGAGCCGAGCGATACAGGAGCATTGCCATGACCAGCAATCCACTCATTACCGTGCGTGTGCAGTGCATGCGCTTCGAGGCGGAAGGTGTCGTCAGCGTCGAGCTGGTGGCGCTGGACGGCGCCGAGCTGCCGGCTTTTGCGGCCGGCGCACACATCGACTTGCATCTGCCCAGCGGTGTGGTGCGCAGCTACTCGCTGTCGAGTTCGCCGCTCGAGCGCCGGCGCTACGTGGTCGGAGTACTGCGCGACCGCAACAGCCGCGGCGGTTCGCGCTACGTGCATGAACAGTTGCGTGTCGGTGCGCAAATCAAGATTGCCGCGCCGCGCAACAATTTCCCGCTCGACGAAAGTGCGCCGCACACAGTATTGATTGCCGGCGGAATCGGCATTACGCCCATCCTGTGCATGTTCAACGAGTTGAAGCGGCTCGGGAAGTCGGTGGAGTTGCTGTACTGCGCGAGATCGCGCTCTGAAGCCGCTTATGTCGCCGCGCTGAACGAACAGGACGGTGTGTGCACTCATTTCGACGACGAGTGCGACGGCCCGCCGGATTTGCGTGCGTTTTTGGCAAGCCGCAAGGCGAGCGACCATTTCTATTGTTGCGGCCCGACGCCTATGCTCAATGCCTTCGAAAAGTTGGGCGTGGAGTTGAACCTGCCGCACGTGCACATAGAACGCTTTGCGCCGGCCGAGCCGGTGGAAGCTGTGCAGGGCAGCGAATACGAAGTCAAGCTGGCGCGCAGCCAGAAGCTGGTGCGCGTGCCGGCCGGAAAATCCCTGCTGGATGCCTTGCTGGAGGCGGGGGCCGACGTCGACCACAGCTGCCGCGAAGGTGTGTGCGGCTCTTGCGAAACGCGTGTACTCGACGGCACGCCTGAACACCGCGACGGCGTCTTGAGCCAGTCGGAACGCGCCTCTTGCAAGACCATGATGGTGTGCGTATCCGGCTGCAAGGGAGCGAGCCTGGTGCTCGATCTCTAGCCGATCCCATTTTTAGCTGTTGCCCGCCGTGCGCGTCTCGGCTGCGGGTGGCTTTTTTCCACTGTTTTTAATAAGACCGTTTTTCACAAGGGAGGTTTGCATGAAGAAGTCTCAATTTGCCCGTACGCTGATCGCCATGGCGGCGGCAAGTTTCGCCATCGGTGCGCACGCGCAGTCCGCAGTAACCATTTACGGCAGCCTAGACGACGGCGTCGCCCATGTCAGTAACGTTGGCGGCGCTTCGCTGTCGAGCGTAAATCAGGGAACCATGCAGCCAGACGTCTGGGGCCTGAGGGGTTCGGAAGATCTGGGCGGCGGCATGAAGGCTGGCTTCAAGCTGGAATCCGGCTTCTTCAGCAATACCGGTACCTCGACTTCCTCGACGCGCTTGTTCAACCGCGAAAGCTCGCTCACGCTGTCCGGCGACTTCGGTGCCGTCAAACTCGGCAACATGCCCGATTTCGTGTTCGACTTCGTCGGCCCGCTGAGCAACGGCTATTTGCTGACCAACTGGTACCTGTTCAATCCGGGTAATTTCGACAATCTGGCCAATACCTTCGAATACCAGAACGCCGTGCGTTACACCACGCCGGACCTGTCTGGATTCACCGCCGGCGCCATGTACAGCTTCGGCGGCGTGGCTGGCAACACCACTGCCAACCGCGACGTCGGCGCCGGCGCCAAGTACGTGGCCGGCCCGTTGACGGTGGCGTTTGCGTATTCCAATGAAAACAACCGTGCCGCAGGTTTCGGCGGCGCCTACCTGAGCACACTGAAACTGGGCAATGGCGGCACCGTGTTCAACAATCTGATCACCTATGCGCTCGGCGCCAGCTATACCCTGGGCGACGTCAAACTGAACGCTGCCTACACGCAAAACAAGATCGAGTTGCCGACTGCCGTGACTGTGACGCAGAACAATACGCAAGTCGGCGCGAGCTGGCACTACACGCCTGCCAATGCCTTGAATCTCGGCTTTACGCACTCGACTTTCGATGGTGCCGATTACAACCAGTTCACCGTTGGTAACGTCTATTCGTTCTCCAAGCGTACTCAAGTCTACGTGCAGACGGCATATCAAAAGGCCGGCGGATCCGCCACCGAAGCCTTCCAAAACGGCGCAGGCGCTTCCAGCACCGATAACCAGTGGGAAGCCTCGGTCGGATTGCACCACTCGTTCTAAAAAAGCGGTTGTTCCGTTTGAAAGCTGCGTGCACTGCATTTGCAATTTTAGAACGGACATCCTTTCTGCATTGACCGCCGTGCCCTGGAAACGGGGCACGGCCTCCTTCGTCAATCGCATTCGGATTTGATATATCGAGTGTCCAGTGCAAGGTTGCGTTTTACAGGTAAAACGAAATTAAAAATCTCGCACTGGGAAATTCGAAAAGTGTAACAATCGGCGGTCTTGTGTCGTCCGGTAATCGCGATCTGCTATCGGACCACCTAGCCATGACGATTTCACTTTCGTGGCAACGAAATGGGAGAAACATATGTTTGCAAATTTAAAAATTGGGAAACGGTTGGCGGTGGGTTTTGGCATGCTGGTCGCCATGACGGCCTTGCTCGCCATCGTGGCCGTGCAAAGCCTTAGCGCGCTCTATGAAACCACGCGCGTGATTGTGGAAATCCGGGCGCCGCAAGACAAGATCGTGCGCGGCATTTTGCTGCAGATTAACGAGAATGGTCTGGCGATGCGCAATATCCCGCTCGCCGCCGGCAATCGCGAAGCCGTAGATAAAGAGATTGAAACGGTTCGTGCCGGCGAAAGAGATGTCGACGCGGCGTTTGCGGATTTGCACGACCGGTTGTCGAGTGAGAAGGGCAAGGCGTCCTACCAGGAAATCATGGATTTGCGCGCGAAATTCCAGGCTGGCGAAAAAGCCTTTCTCGATGCGGCTGCCAGCGGAGCGTCGGCGGCCGACACCACCGGCTTGCTCGCCAATTTGCGCGGCGATGAGCAAAACTACGCGAGCCGGATCAAAAAATTCATCGAAGGCGGTGAGGTGCTGAACAAGAAGTCGGCTGCCGATGCGCTGGAACAATACCAGGCCAAGCGGCTGCTGGTCGTAGCGTTGACCGCAGTCGTGGTGGTAGTCGCTGTATTTTGGGCTTATTGGATAGGACGTTCCATCACCCGGCCGATCAACTATGCCGTGCGTGTGGCCAAGACTGTGGCCAGCGGCGATTTGACCAGCCGTATCGAAGTGCAGTCTAGCGACGAAGTCGGCGAATTGATGGAATCGCTCAAACAGATGAACGACGGCCTGAGCCGCATCGTGCGGGAGGTGCGCAACGGTACCGAGTCTATCGCCAGCGCGTCAGGTGAAATAGCTGCCGGCAATATGGACCTGTCTGCTCGTACTGAAAGACAAGCCGGCTCGCTCGAGGAGACTGCCTCGGCCATGGAAGAGCTGACTTCGACCGTTAACGAAAATGCCGACAATGCGCGCCAGGCCAATCAATTGGCACAGGGCACTTCCAATATTGCTGCGGACGGCGGACGCGTGGTGTCCGATGTGATGATCACGATGGCAGCCATCAACGAGTCATCGAGGAAGATCGTCGACATTATCAGCGTGATCGACGGCATCGCCTTTCAGACTAATATTCTGGCCTTGAATGCGGCGGTCGAAGCAGCGCGGGCCGGTGAGCAGGGACGCGGCTTTGCCGTGGTGGCGGCCGAGGTGCGCAATCTGGCGCAGCGTTCGGCCACCGCAGCCAAGGAAATCAAGGCTTTGATCGTCGATTCGGTAGACAAGGTCGATGCCGGCGACAGGTTGGTGACTGAGGCGGGTGCGACCATGGAGCAGATCGTCAAAAGCGTCAAGCAAGTCACCGACATCATGGCGGAAATCACCGAAGCCAGCCGCGAGCAGTCGGCGGGCCTCGACCAGATCAACAATGCGGTCGCCGAGATGGATAACACCACCCAACAAAATGCAGCGCTGGTGGAGCAGGCTGCTGCTGCCGCCTCATCCATGCGCGAGCAGGCCGCCAATTTGCTGTCGCTGGTGGGAACCTTCAAGCTTGGTAACGAACTGGCAACCGGCGTTCAGGCTATGCGCGAGCCGGCGCCGCTGAAGCAGATAGGGGCTGCCGACCGAAATGTCAAACCTCTCGGTTTGCTACGCGGTTGAGACAAAGTAGCTGCAGCGAGGATGGAAAATAAAGAGGGGTAGCCTTAAGCGTTTTAGTGTTCGCACAGGGAGGCAAGGTGGTGACCAGACTTCTGTTGTTTGTGTTCGCATTGCTCTGTTCGGCCACCGTATTTGCTTCTCCGGAGATCGTGTTCGCCGTGCCTGGCGCTTTGTCCATGCCCTTGGCCGACATTCGTTATAACGAAGTGGCCGGCGGCATACTCAAAGATTTCGGCGACGCGATGGCGGCCAGCTTGCATCGCCAGGCACGCTATCACGTACTTCCGCGCAAGCGCATTGGTGAAGCGCTCGCCAACGGCAGCGTGGATGCCTATTGTTATGCACGGCCCGATTGGTTGGGCGTGAAGGCGGCCTGGAGTCGGCCTGTCATGTCCAATAGTTTCATTATCGTATCCGGCCCTGCGCTGCCGGCGTTGAAGTCGCTGGTCGAACTCGATGGTGTCGTGGTTGGAACTGTGTACGGCTATGAATATCCCGATCTGGACGGCAGGAAAAGTGCTTATGTGCGCGACGACGCGCCCTCAGTGAACTTGAACGTCAAAAAGCTGATGGCCAAGCGATTTTCCTACGCGGCACTCGACGGCGTGTCCTTCGATTTTGCCGCCAGAGCCATTCCCAAATTGCGCAATCTGGCGGTACTGACCGTCTCGAAGTTTGAAACCCAGTGTGCGTTTTCTCCCAAAAGCGACATTCCGCTCGAGGAAATGAATCAAGCCGTCGATACCCTGGTTTCCTCCGGCACCATGACGCGCATCATTGCCGGATACAAGTAAGCGGAAGCCGCCATAGAAATGGAAACAGTCAGAGTTGATCATTGGAACGAATTCGTTTCACTGAGCGCAGAGCTGGATGGCTGGGCGTTTCGCGGTCAGCAAGATGCCGCTTGGCCGTTGCTCAGTTCGTTGTCGCGCTATTTGCAGTCTTATATTGCCGACCGCAGCACTTGGCGTCTGCGCGAAGAGCGTGCCATTCGTATCTTTCGGCGCAAGGCACACAATTACCTGGACAACGCTGACGTGCTGCAAAACGACTTGCGTTGCTTGGCGCTGATGCAGCATCACGGGGCGCCGACGCGCTTGCTCGATTTCACCAAGTCTCCGTTCGTGGCCGGATTTTTCGCGCTGGAACGGGCGGTGGGCGATGCCGCGGTATTCGCACTGAATACGCCGCGCTTGTGGAGCGCCGCTCCGATCGGGAGTCCGGCGCTGGTGAGGGAGGAGATCGACCCGCGCAAAACCGGAAACTTCGAGCGCTATTTCCTTCCCAACGCCAATGAAATAGCCTGGATAGGCGAACCCACCGAAATGGATAGGCGTCTGGTCGCGCAATCCGGCACAATGGTAGTGCCGGGTTCGCTTTCCATGTCGCTCGACGAAATCCTGCTGCGCTACCCGGGCGGTCACAGCCTGATCAAAAAGGTGGTGCTGCCTGGACATGTGCGCGACGAAGCCATGAAGATGCTGTACCGCATGAACATCACCAATGCCACCTTGTTTCCCGATCTCGATGGCTTGGCACGTTCGATCAGCCTGGAGCTGGAAGTCATGTGGTCGGGCGCGTCGGACGACGGTGAGTCCCGGCACACAAAAATTGCAAAAACAACATGATTTTGCAAAGATAAAATGAAGGTCGTATAAGAGATATATCAAGGCAAGCAGGCCAAGACGCGCCAGCTAGCGGTAAGGTGGCCTGACCGCTCTGCTAAAATCACTTACTCGCAAATAGAACTCAGGAAGATTGCCGAATGGATGCGCCGAAAGACAATAAGGAAGAAATTCGCCAGCAATTGAAGATTGCCGCGCTCGAATACCATGAGTGCCCTACGCCAGGGAAAATCAGCGTTACCCCCACCAAGCAGTTGATCAATCAGCGCGACCTGGCCCTGGCTTACTCTCCCGGCGTGGCTTCACCTTGCGAAGAGATCGTGGCCGATCCCGCCAACGCCTTCAAATACACGGCGCGCGGCAACCTGGTTGCGGTGATCACCAACGGCACGGCCGTGCTGGGCCTCGGCAGCATTGGTCCACTGGCGGCCAAGCCGGTGATGGAAGGCAAGGGCGTATTGTTCAAGAAGTTCGCCGGCATCGACGTGTTCGATATCGAAATCAACGAGCAGGATCCGGACAAGTTGTGCGACATCATCGCCGCGTTGGAACCGACCTTCGGCGGCATCAACCTCGAAGACATCAAGGCGCCGGAATGCTTCTATATCGAGCGCAAGCTGCGCGAGCGCATGAAGATCCCGGTCTTCCACGATGACCAGCATGGCACGGCCATCATCGTCGGCGCCGCTATTCTCAACGGCATGAAGGTGGTGGGCAAAGACCTCAAGCAATGCAAGCTGGTAGTGTCGGGCGCCGGAGCGGCGGCGCGGGCTTGCCTGGACCTGATCGTCGACCTCGGTTTCCCGATCGAGAACATTTATGTGACCGATCTGGCAGGCGTGGTCTACCAGGGGCGCAAGGAATTGATGGACCCGGACAAGGAGCGCTTTGCGCGTCCGACCGAGGCGCGCACCCTGGCTGAAGTGATTCCCGGCGCCGATATTTTCCTGGGCCTCTCGGCCGGTGGCGTGTTGAAGCCGGAAATGGTCAAGAGCATGGCGGCCAAGCCCCTGATCCTGGCGCTCGCCAATCCGACGCCCGAAATCCTGCCGGAAGAAGTGCAGGCGGTGCGCGATGACGCAGTGATCGCCACCGGGCGCTCCGACTATCCGAACCAGGTCAACAATGTGCTGTGTTTCCCGTATATCTTCCGCGGCGCGCTCGATTGCGGGGCCACCACCATCACGCGCGAGATGGAAATCGCTACGGTGCATGCGATTGCGGAACTGGCCAAGGCCGAGCAGTCCGACGTGGTGGCTTCGACCTATGGCATCAACAACCTGTGTTTCGGCGCCGAATACATCATCCCCAAGCCCTTCGATCCGCGCCTGATCGTCAAGATCGCGCCGGCCGTGGCCAAGGCGGCGGAAGAGTCGGGGGTGGCGGCACGTCCGATCAAGGACATGCAAGCCTACCGCGATCGCCTGCAGCAATTCGTCTATCACAGCGGCACGTTCATGAAGCCGATCTTTCAGATCGCGAAGAATGCGCCCGCCGGCAAGAAACGCATCATCTTTGCCGAAGGCGAGGAAGAGCGCGTGCTGCGTGCCGTGCAAGTGGTGGTGGACGAACAATTGGCCAAGCCCATCCTCGTCGGCCGCCCGGGAGTGCTGAAGCAACGCATCGAGAAATTCGGTTTGCGCCTGCGCGAGGAAATCGACTACCTGGTCATCAATCCCGACCATGACGAGCGCTACCGCGAGTACTGGGAAACTTATCTGCATATGACGGTCCGCAAGGGCGTCACCGAGCAATATGCGAAGCTGGAGATGCGGCGTCGCCATACCCTGATCGGCGCCATGTCGGTGCTCAAGGGCTATGCAGACGGCATGATTTGCGGCACTTACGGTACTACCCAGCAGCACCTGCACTATATCGACCAGGTGCTGGGCCGGCGCGAGGGTGTCAACGTGTACGCGGCCATGAATGGCCTGATGCTGCCGAACCGCCAGCTGGTACTGGTCGATACCCACGTCAACGACAACCCGACGGCCGAGCAGTTGGCTGAAATCACGCTGCTGGCGGCCGAAGAGATGCGCCGTTTCGGCCTAGTGCCGCACGCGGCCTTGCTGTCGCATTCGAATTTCGGTACCAGCAACTGCGAATCGGCGCTGAAGATGAGGAAAGCTGCTAGCCTGATCCAGCAGCAGGCGCCCGAGCTCGAAGTCGAAGGCGAGATGCACGGCGACACTGCACTGGATTACGGCTTGCTGAAGAAGATGATGCCGGACACCAAACTGACAACGGAAGCCAACTTGCTGGTGCTGCCGAACATCGAGTCCGCCAACATCGCTTACAACCTGCTCAAGACTGCGGCCGGAAATGGTATCGCCGTCGGCCCGGTGCTGCTGGGTTGCGCCAAGCCGGTGCACATCCTCACGCCTTCGGCTACGGTGCGCCGTATCGTCAACATGGCGGCGCTGTGTGTGATGGATGCGGTTTCGCAGCGGTAAGCGGTTTGAATTCACGCATTAATACCACTTTGCCTCGAAAGGCAGGGTGGTATTGCTTATCCCTGTTATCTCGTCACGTCGTCAAGCTCTTGGCGCCTCATTCTTTTCCAGTCTTTGCAATAAGCCGGTATTCATCAGGCTAAGTCGCGGCATGTATCAACTCGCGATACTGGTATTTCAGTGGTAGCAATTATTCAAAACCAGTTGACCTGGATACCGCTTGCCCGCATTCTTGCGGCAACAGGAAGAAATTAACGTATCTGCTCCGGTTCGACTATGGAATGCTTTCATGGATAACGCAAACACGCCCAGCCGCCGCCCGATGACTTGGGTTCCAACGCTGTATTTCGCCGAAGGGCTTCCGTTGTACGTCGTCATCATGCTGGCCGGCTTGATGTACAAGAGCATGGGGGTTGCCAACGATCAGATTGCCCGATGGACCGGCATCATCACCCTGGCCTGGGCAGTCAAACCACTCTGGAGCCCTTTGCTGGAGGCGGCGCGCAGCAAGAAATCCATGGTTGTCCTATTCCAGGTAATCGGCGGCGTCACCCTGCTGTCGCTGGCCTTGACCCTGCAGATGCCTGCCTATTTCGCCATCAGCGTGGCCTTGTTCGGTGTGATCGCCCTGGTGTCGGCAACGCATGATATCGCGGCTGACGGCTTGTATATCGCCAGCCTTTCCGGCCGGCAGCAGACGATCTATGCCGGCTGGCAGGGCGGTTTCTACAACACGGCAAAGTTCATTGCAGTAGGCCCGCTGGTGATTCTGGCCGGCATCCTCGAGCAAAAGCTATCTACGCCGCTTGCCTGGACCATTGTCTTCGGCATTCTTGGCGCACTGCTGCTGATACTCGCGCTCTACCATTCCTGGGCCTTGCCGCAGGCGAACAATCCGGAACGAAAAGACCACTCCTTGTACGGCGCCTTCCTGACCCTGCGTGAAGTGATCGTCGATTTCTTCAAGAAGCCGGGCATCTGGCTGGCGATACTGTTCATCATCCTGTTCCGGGCCGGCGAGGCGCAGGTGACGACTATCGCGCAATTGTTCCTGCGCGACGCCCGCAGCGTTGGCGGACTCGGTTTGACCACGGCGGAGACCGGTGCCTTGTACGGCATTGCGGGAACCCTGGCATTCATCGCCGGCAGCGTGGTCGGCGGTTATTTCGCGGCGTGGCTGGGCCTGCGCCGCGCGATGTTCTTTCTCGTGCTCGGCATGAATCTGCCCAACCTGGCGTTCTTTTTTCTCAGCACCGCCATGCCGACCGAGTATCCGGTGATTGCAGGCGCGATCTTCGTCGAGAACTTCGGCTTCGGCTTCGGCTTTGTCGGCATCATCCTCTACATCATGCAGGTAGTCTCGGTGGGGAAATACCAGACTGCGCACTATGCGTTCGGCACGGGATTCATGGCCTTGGGGCTGACCCTGTTCAAGACGATCAGCGGTGATGTCCAGGTGGCGCTGGGCTATCAACATTTCTTTCTTTGGGTGCTGGTATCGGCGATTCCCGTGCTGCTCATGTCGCTGTGGATCGTGCCCAAGGGTACGGGCTCGCAGCCGGAGCTCACCGACGCGGCGGATACAAGCAAGCCGCCGGAGGCTGCCGCGGCCTGATCCGAATGCCGGCGGATCCCGGATTTATTGTTTGACCGGCACCCGGCCGGTCTGCACCAGCGGCGCGGCGCGCGCGCAATGGCCGGGCTGGTCGTCAAAGAAGATATGCGGCTTGAAGGCCGCCAGTACGTCCGACTTGGCGACGCCGCCCATGAAGAAGGTTTCGTCGATGGCCACATCCCAGGCGCGCAGGGTGCGGATCACGCGCTCGTGGGCCGGTGAAGAACGCGCCGTCACCAAGGCGGTGCGAATCGGCGCTGCGCGCCCTTCGGCGTTCTTGAAATTGTTCTGGATGAAGGACAAGGCTTTCAGGAGGCGTGCAAACGGCCCCGCCGGCAAGGGGCGCTTGGCGTTTTCGCGTTCGTACTTTTCGAAGGCTTCGATACCGCGCTCCTGGAAGATGCGTTCCGATTCGTCGGAAAAGATCACGGCATCGCCGTCGAAAGCTATGCGGATTTGCTCCAATTCGTGTTCCAACTCGTGTTCCACTTCGTGCGTCGTTTCGGGGCTGGCCGCCGTATCGGGCTTTTGATAGAGTAGGGCCGAGGCAATGCCGCTATTGATGGCGGCCTGCACGTCGTCTTCGTGCAGCGACAGGAACAGGCTGACGTTGAATGCGGTGAGATAGGGCGCCAGCGAGGCGCCGCCGGCCAGGACCGCGCGCGTAATGTCGAGGCCATAGTGTTCGATCGAATTGAAGATGCGCATCGAGGTTTCCGACGAATTGCGCGACATGATCACCACTTCCACCATACGCCCGCTGCCGGCCAGTCCGTTCAGCTTGAGTAAAGCCTTGATCAGTGCAAAGCCGGCGCCGCGCTTCAGTATCGCGTTTTCATTGTCGAGTTGATGCCGGCGGTAGGCGTCCAAGCCTTGCGTACGAAAAATCGCTTCTTCCGCTTCCAGGTCGAACAAGGCGCGCGAAGAAACACCTACCACCAGCAAATTATCGAGGGAAACGGGCATCGGTCAGAGCTATCGGGCTGTTTTGGAAACGATCATAACAGCTTCAATTATCTTAGGGCTGCTGATCGGGGCGAATGATCGCTCAATCTCCGGTCGAAAGCTGTTGCGCCAGCCATGTCCGGCCGGAAACGGCGTCGGTGAAAAAACGAAAGGTCAAGCCGGAATGCCGATAGCAAGACTCGAAAAGCGGTCCCATCATGAATGCTGCCTCAACCGTCGGTTCGAAGATAAAAGCGCTTGCGTTGGGCGCAATGTTTGCTTGATGGAGTTTTTGCATCAGCTGCGTCAGTTCATCCAGCACTTCGTGCGACGCCAATGCACTTTGGCGGAAAAGGACGAATTGCCCCCACCTGCCTCGGGCAGCCATTTGCGGAAAAGTGGAAAACGCTATTTGCGACAGGGCGACGATCAATTCGCGGTTGAAGGGGCCGGTGGCAACGGTTTCGAGAATATTTCCGTTTGGTTGATAAGTTACTTGTCCGTGCTAAGCGAACTTGGAAAGGCCGACGTCGTCGGTGCTCGTCGATCGGGAATCAGGGTCTGTCATGGATGAATTTCCCTTTTTCGGATTGCGGTCGGCACGCCATTTCCGCGGCTGGCCTAGACGTCTTCGATTTCAATCGCGGCCGGCGGCCATGGCAGGAAATGCGTTTTCCCGTTTGCTTCGGCGTAGGGGATGCCGCCGCACTCCTTGGCCATTTCAATGAGAGCGCCAACATCGCCATCGGCGATATTGAAACTGATGTTGAGGAAGCCTTCCTCGCCAGTGTCCTTCTTGAAGACACTGCTACGGAATGTAATCTTCTTCGGCTTGGGACCGGCCAAGCGCTGCTTGTACTCAGTGAAGTCGTGGACAGACATCGGCAATCCTCCTGATGTCTATTCTACTGCTATGCCGTGCCGGTGCGGCATAGCTCCCATGCACGAGCTGAGCGGTAGATCAGTCGCGCTTGCCGTTTTCGACCGTGACCGCCAAGGGAAACTTCAGGCTCAGTGAGAAATTGCGTACATAGGCTTCCCAGCTTTCCGCCGTGGGAAAATCGCCGCTCTTGCTCCAGCCGGCGCCCAGGAAGTAGAGAAAGGACTTGCCCGGCACTGCCTTGCCGAAAGCAAAGTAACTGCCGTCGCCCGCGCCATATCCGCTCCAAGCCTCTGTCGGTACCAGTACGGCGCAGGCGATGCTGCCATTGGGCGGCATCTCTGGCTCCCAGTAGCTCAGCGCGGCGCCGCTTTCGTCTTGCAGCAGGCGGCCTTCGCCCTTGCGTTGGGCGATGCCTATGCCGACCTGCAGCGGCGTTGCTTTGCTGCTGGAAAATACGCTGTCCACGCGGCTGAAATTGCTGCCGGCATCGAGCGTGATGCGCCTGGTTTCGGATACCTTGCGTTTGCCGGCATCCCAACTGTCGTAGCTCAGCTCGAACGAAGCGCGCAGCGGGCCGCTGGCCAGCAGCTTCCAGTTCTTGAACACGGAAGAGTTGTACATGGTCTTGCCATCGACGATGCTGATGCCGCCGCAGCCGCGCGTGGTGCCAACATCGTAGTTGTCGAGTCCTTCTCCATGGTCGACATGGTAATTCCTGGCCTTGTACCACTTGTCCGCAATCGGGTAGCGCACCGATTTGACCCAGACGTCGACGCCGCTGCTCACGGTCTGCTTCGGGTCCTTGAGGATGGCAGGACCGTAGATGCGATGGGCGATACGGTCGTTTTCCCAGGCAAAGTCATCGAGCCGTTCGGGGACGAAGCGCGCGGCGGTCTTGACGTCGGGCGGCGGCACGGCGGCCAGTTGTTGTGCTGGCAGCAGCAGGTAGCGGCGCGTTTCATGCGGCAGCAAGTTGACCTGGAACAGCAGCTTGCCTTCGAAGAGCTGCGTATCGAGAATCCGCGAAGTCATGGCATCCATGACTACCGGCGCGTAACTGCGGGCGGGAGCGGCAGCAGCATCGAAGGCGACTTCCACCACTTCGTCGATACGTTGCAGGTTGGCGGGATTGGCGACTACGACGATCTGCGGCTTGACACCGGAAGTCGCTGCCATGCGATAGATCTCGCTTCCGGCCAGCAAAAAGCCGCCTACGCCATAGACTTCGGTGGCGCCTTCGTCAAAGGATTTCGGGTCGTGGCCGATCGGCTGCACGTGAGTCAGTTTGCCGTCGGCCTGTACGCTGGCAATCAAGGCGCTCCAGGCCTTGCGTACGCTCGGTTCGAACGTGGCGCGGTCGAGCAGACCTTGATTGACGCCCCAGGCAAAGGCGTAGGCGTTCAGGCTGGAACCGCTGGTTTCCTTGAGCGGGAAACTGGCCGGGTCGAGCAGGCTGGCGTGCCACAGGCCGTCGGCCTGCTGCAAGCCGACCAGACGGGTCGCCATGTCCTTGAACTGCCGTTCAAAGCGCGCGCGCTCCGGGTGGTCGACAGGCAGGTATTGCAGCACGCGCACCAGGCCGGCCATGACCCAGCCGTTGCCGCGGCTCCAGAATACCTTTTGCCCGTTCGCCTCGCGCTTGTCGAAGAAGGTATTGTCGCGGTAGAACAGATGCTCGTCTTTGTCGTAGAGGTAATCGGAAGTGCGCCACCAGTTGTTGACGGCAAAGTCGAGATAGCGCTTGTCGCCGGTCAGTGCATGCAGCCTGAGCCAGGCGGGCGGCGCCATGAACAGCGCATCGCACCAGGTCCAGCGGTCCGCTTTCGGTACGTGGACCAGGTTGCCCTCGTGCGGATTGGCCAGGATGAAATCGAACTGCGCGCGCAGCGCAGCCAGCATCTTGGGCTGGCGCAACTGCATGTAGAGCTCCTCGTAAGTCTGGCCCACGGTCTGGTCGTCGGCGAAGTAGGTGTAGGGGCCAAGCTTCCAGCTATTGTCTTCGCCCATCTTTACCATGGCGTCGCGATATTTGCGGTCGCCGGAAATGCCGGCCAGGGCCATCATGCCGGTGTCGCCGACACCTTGCGTCCAATCGGTGGCGGCATGTGTGCTGGGATTGGCCAGCTGCCAGTCGGCGACGCGCTCCATGGCGCTCAGGATGGCATGCGGTTCTACCGCATCGGACAACGTGGCGGCCGGTTCTGCCGTGCAAGTGCCGGCGCAGAGTAGCAGGGCGGTGAGGGCCGCCAGGGAGGTCAGGGTGAAGGGGCGCATGGTTTTCATGAGTGTGTGGTCAAGTGGCATAACGGTTGGACGACCCCCGGACGGGCACACCGGTGCCGGCGCGGCGATTCGTCATCTCCTTGTAGAATTTTTATTGTCTAATGTGGCTGGCGACCGGTTCGCCTGCGTTGCTTTCTTTTATTTAAGAAAACGTTTAACATGCTTGAATCATGGTAGCGGATAGTGAATGATTTTGGCAAGTGCATAGTGGATTGAAGAAAACGTTTAATTAAACCTTAAGCGTAACGCGGCATCCGCGCACCCGATTTACATTTGAACTAAACAGGAGAAAACATGAAGAAAACCCTCTGCTTGTTGGCATTGCATGTGGCGGTCGCGTCAGCTTTCGCAGCTCCCACCGCTGCTCCCGGCTATAAAGTGACGGGAAGCATTGCCATCGGCGGCGAGGCGCGTTGGGATTACATCACGGTCGACAGCGAAGCACACCGCATTTATATGTCGCATGGCACGCAGACTGAGGTGATCGATACCCAGAGCAACAAGCTGATTGCGACGATACCCGACACGCTGGGCGTGCACGGAATCGTCGTCGCGCGCGATCTCGGCCTCGGTTACATCAGCAACGGCAAGGACAACTCAGTCACCGTATTCGATTTGGCGACGCTCAAGGCGACTGCCAAAATCAAGGTTGGCACCAATCCCGACGCCATCGTCTATGAAGAGAAAAGCCATCGCGTGGTGACGTTCAACGGCAAATCGGAAGATGCAACCGTGATCGACGCCAAGACCGGCGCCGTAGTAGGCACCATTGCCATCGGCGACAAGCCCGAGTTCGCGCAAATCGATCCGGCCGGCACGATCTATGTCAACGGCGAGCACAAGAGCGAATTGGATGTGATCGATGCGCAAGCCCTGAAGCTGACCCATCGCTATACGCTCAAACCCTGCGAGAGTCCGAGCGGCCTGGCCATCGACGACAAGCAGCGTCTGTACGCAGTGTGCGACAACGATATGATGGTCGTCAGCGCGACCGACGGCAAGCGCCTGGGACAGCCGAAGATCGGTGGCAGCCCGGACGGCGTGGCCTGGATGGATGGCTTTGCCTTCAGCGCCAACGGCGAAGACGGCACCGTCAGCGTAGTCGGCGAAACTGCTGCCGGCAAGTTCGAGACCGTCGCTACCGTCGCTACCGCCTTCGGCGCGCGCACTATCGCCGCTGATCCGGCCACACACAAGCTGTACGTGCCGGCAGCCGACTTCGCGCCGGCCAGCGGCGGTGGCAAGCGTCAAGGCATGCCCGGCACCTTCCGCATCCTGGTGTTGGAAAAACAATAAAGTGGCAAGCCGATGGGCGCGCAAAGAGATGCCGGGTAAGGCAGGCGCGCCGATCGGGCCAAGCGATGCAATGAAGAGGTCGGCATGAGTGGATCGATGGCCGCGTCTGCCGACCGCCCCAGCCGTGTACGCTGGATTATCCTGGCGATTTTGTTTGTCGCCACCACCATCAATTTTGCCGACCGCGCGACCATGTCGTTTGCCGGGCCGGAGATGCAGAAGCTTCTCGGCCTGTCGCCGGTGCAGATGGGTTTCATCTTTTCCGCTTTTGCGTGGTCTTATGTCGCCATGCAATTGCCGGGCGGCTGGCTGCTCGACCGTTACGGGTCGAGGAATATTTATTTTTGCAGCATCTTGCTGTGGTCTCTGTTGACCGCTGCAATGGGCTTTGCGGGCGGGTTCGCCGGTGCGTCGGCAGTGGCTTTTCTGTTCGGATTGCGTTTGTTGATCGGCGCTGCGGAAGCGCCTTCTTTCCCCGGCAATAGCCGCATTGCTACCGCCTGGTTTCCGACAGCGGAGCGCGGCATGGCTGCTGCCATTTTCAATTCTGCACAGTATTTTGCGACCGTTCTGTTTGCGCCTCTGATGGGTTGGCTGGTGCATATCTATGGCTGGCAAAGCATGTTTTACACCATGGGCGGGCTTGGTGTGGCGATGGCTTTCGTGTGGAAGAAAACGGTATACGGCCCGCAAGTCCATCCGCGCGTCAACGCGGCCGAACTAGCCTATATCCAGGCGGGCGGCGCCTTGACCGGGATAGAGCAAACGGGCCAAGCGCCCAAGTCCGGTGCCGGCGACAGTTGGGCAATCATTAAGCAATTGCTGGCCAACCGCATGCTGTTGGGCGTGTATATCGGCCAGTACTGCATCACGACCCTGACCTATTTCTTCCTGACTTGGTTCCCTGTCTATCTCGTCAACGAGCGCCACATGACTATCCTGAAAGCGGGGTTTCTGGCGGCGCTGCCTGCGGTAGCCGGTTTTGTCGGCGGCATATTGGGTGGTGTCGTATCCGACCGCATGATCGAGCGCGGCTTTTCTCTTTCCGTCGCGCGCAAGACGCCTATCGTCGCGGGCCTGCTCTTGTCGATGGCCATGATCGTGTGCAATTACGTCTCGGTCGACTGGATTGTGATCGCCATGATGTCGCTGGCTTTTTTCGGCAAGGGCGTCGGCGCACTCGGTTGGGCGGTAGTGTCGGATACGTCTCCGCGCGAAGCAGGCGGCTTGAGCGGCGGTTTGTTCAATACCTTCGGCAACGCGGCCGGAATCACTACGCCTATCGTAATCGGCTATATCTTGCAGAACACGGGCTCGTTTTCCGGCGCTCTGGTTTTCGTCGGTGCCAATGCGGCGGCGGCAATCTTTTCCTATCTGTTCATCGTCGGCGAAATCAGACGTGTTGAATTGCGCAAACCCGAACTGCGCAAGCCCGAGACGGATTCCTCGCATCAAACTCATCAAGCATCCGAAATATCATGACTTCCCATACCGAAACCAGAATCGGCGGCACGCCTTCCGACGCGCCTATCGTCACCGAAATGCAGGTCATCCCGGTCGCCGGGCGCGACAGCATGCTGCTCAATTTGAGCGGCGGGCATGGACCCTGGTTCACGCGCAACATTGTCATTCTCAAGGACAACGCCGGCAACACCGGCCTGGGTGAAGTGCCGGGCGGCGAAAACATCAGGCAGACGCTCGAAGACGCCCGGCCCCTGGTGATCGGCAAACGCCTCGGCGAATACAATGGCGTGCTCAACGCCATGCGCAAAGCCTTCGCCGACCGCGACGCCGGCGGCCGTGGCTTGCAGACATTCGACCTGCGAACCATGATCCATGCCGTCACGGCGGTCGAATCGGCCTTGCTCGATCTGCTCGGACGTTTCATGCATGTGCCGGTGGCCGCCTTGCTGGGTGAAGGCCTGCAGCGCGAGGCGGTGCCCATGCTCGGCTACCTGTTCTATATCGGCGACCGTAAGCGGACCGCGCTCGATTACCGCGCCGAACTGGAATCGGGCGACGCCTGGTTTCGTCTGCGCAACGAAGAGGCGCTGACGCCGGAGGCGGTGGTGCGCTTGGCCGAAGCCGCACAGGCGCGCTACGGCTTCCAGGATTTCAAGCTCAAGGGCGGGGTATTGGCCGGCGACGCCGAAATGGAAGCCGCGACGGCGCTGGCCGAACGCTTCCCGCAGGCGCGCGTCACGCTCGATCCCAACGGCGCCTGGTCGCTGGCCGAAGCTGTCCGCTTGTGCCGCGACAAGCACGGTATCCTGGCCTATGCCGAAGACCCTTGCGGCGCAGAAGGCGGCTACTCGGGTCGTGAAGTGATGGCTGAATTCCGCCGTGCCACCGGCCTGCTCACCGCCACCAACATGATCGCCACCGACTGGCGCCAGGTGGCGCACGCGATCCAATTGCAATCGGTGGACATTCCCTTGGCCGATCCGCACTTCTGGACCATGCAGGGGTCAGTGCGCGTGGCGCAGTTGTGCGAGATGTTCGGTCTCACTTGGGGTTCGCATTCGAACAACCATTTCGACATCTCGTTGGCCATGTTCACCCAGGTCGGCGCGGCCGCGCCTGGCAAGGTCACTGCGCTCGATACGCACTGGATCTGGCAGGACGGCCAGCGTCTGACCAAGCAGCCGCCGAAGATAGCCGATGGCATGGTGCGCGTGCCGGAGCAGCCTGGCCTGGGACTCGAGATCGACATGGCGCAGGTGGAACTGGCGCATCAGGCCTACAAGAATATGGGGCTGGGCGCGCGGGACGACGCGACCGCGATGCAGTTTTTGATCCCCGGCTGGAAATTCGACAACAAGCGGCCTTGCCTGGTGCGTTGATCCTGGAAGGAACCAAACAATGATCGCTTCACAATGGGTGCGCGTGGCTATGTCGTTCTCCATCGCTTTCGCGGCCGTACCCGCGGCGGCCTTCGATTGCCCTGCCGCGCCGCCCGCCGTCAGGGACATCAAGGCGCAAGGCTATTATGAGGACAAAGCCGGTTCCATCGTCGACGAGCAAAAGAAGCGCGAGAACGAAGAGATGACGCGTCCGCTCAACGATTTCCTGCGCCAGGTCACGAATATGACCGACAGCTTCGCCGCGGAACGCGACGAAGCTGTCGCGCGTTGCGCGCTCGACTGGATGGCCGGCTGGGCGCAGGGCGGCGCGCTGCTCGGCAAGATGGTACGTGTCAACAACGACCAGTCGTATTACATGCGCAAGTGGACGCACGGCGGGCTCGCCATCACTTATCTGCGTTTGAGCGAACACGCTACACCCGAGCAACGCGCACAGATAGAACCGTGGCTCAAGCGGGTCGCACTGGCTGACCTCGCATTTTTCGACGACCCGAAAAAGTCGCGCAACAATCACTATTACTGGACCGGCGTTGGCGTCATGGCGACAGCCGTGGCGACCGGAGACAAAGGCTTGTTGCGCGCCGCCGCCGACATCTATCAGGCGGGCGTCAATGATATTCAGGACGACGGCAGCCTGCCGATGGAAATGCGGCGCGCGCAAAAGGCTTTGCACTACCACAACTTCGCGCTCGACCCCTTGGTCATCATGGCTGAAATGGCGCGCGTCAACGGCATGGACTGGTATGCCTACCAGGAACATCGCATCGACCGGCTGGCTGACCGCGTGGCCGACGGCTTCCGTGACAGCGCGTGGTTCACGCAACAGGCCGGCGTAGCGCAAGAGGAAAAGAAGCCGGGCGTAGATTCCGGTTGGGTCGAATTCTACCGCTTGCGTGCACCGCATCCCGAGCGTTTCGACGATGTGCACAAGGCCGGGCCTTTTGTCGATTCGCGTGCAGGCGGAAATATGACGGCGATGGCGCAGCAGGGCATTGTTTTGCCGCGTTGATGGGCAGTGCTTCCCAAGAGTCTCCCGCGATCGACCAGCGGGATTACAGGCTCAGCGTTGGCGTTCGATGTATATCGCCCGAAAGTCGTTGACATTCGTCAGCGTAGGGCCGGTAATGACCGAATCGCCGATGGCGCTGAAGAAGCCGTGGCCATCATTGTTGGCGAGACTGTCCATAGGCTTGATGCCCTGGTCGCGGGCGCGCTGCATCGAGTCCGGCGCCAGGTAGGCACCGGCAATTTCTTCCTGACCATCCACGCCATCGGTATCGCCGGCCAGCGCATGGATGCCGCGATGACCGTTGAGTGTCAGGCCGAGCGAAAGCAGGAATTCGACGTTGCGTCCACCGCGTCCGTTGCCGCGTACCGTGACCGTGGTTTCTCCGCCGGAGAGCAGTACGCAGGGTGTTTTGAAGGGCTGATTTTTCGCAGCGACCTGCAGGGCGATGCCGGCCATCACTTTGCCGACGTCGCGCGCTTCGCCCTCCAGGCTGTCGCCCAGAATATAGGGCGTGATGCCTGCTGCCTGCGCTACTTTGGCTGCGGCTTCCAGCGCCATTTGCGGCGTGGCGATGATGCGGGTGTCGATATAGGCCAGACGCGGATCCTCGGGTTTGACCGATTCGCCGCGCCCGCTTTCCAGCACTTCCCTGACATTGGCAGGCAGGTCGATTCCATAGCGGCGCACAATGTCGAGCGCGTCGGCGCAGGTGCTGGCGTCACCGACAGTAGGGCCTGAAGCGATGTCGCGCGGATCGTCGCCGGGCACGTCGGAAATCAGCAGCGTGACGACCGTGGCCGGATGACAGGCGGCCGCCAGGCGGCCGCCCTTGATGGCCGACAAATGGCGGCGCACGCAATTCATCTCGCTGATCGTTGCACCGGACTTCAGCAGCGCGCGATTGACGGCCTGCTTGTCTTCGAGCGTGACGCCGTCGAGCGGCAAAGCCAGCAAGGCAGAACCGCCGCCCGAGATCAGGCAGAGCACCGTGTCGTCGGCGTTCTGCCTTGCTGGCTTTGCCGCTCGACGGCGT
>Ga0213872_10000723_pt1 | contig 24633 bp, 20 predicted proteins | sample VelepicomBERX_R2_FD_160071 | JGI IMG/M metagenome (GOLD analysis project Ga0213872, IMG submission 160071) | Rhizosphere microbial communities from Vellozia epidendroides in rupestrian grasslands, the National Park of Serra do Cipo, Brazil - RX_R2 | ecosystem: Host-associated > Plants > Roots >...
ATGCCGATGTAGATAGAGCGCTTCTTCGCGATCGGAACGTCGCGGGCGTCGTACTCGCGGCTCATCAGCTTCTCGCCGAGTTCGGCCCAGAGTTGCGGCTCGCGCTGCAGCAGCGGGATGGCCGCCCAGGTCATGACCGAGGGGCAGGTGCTGCCAGCCTCGACCTGGCCCTGCAGGTACATACCGGCCGAATGCGCCACCCAGCGGCCCGCGCGCTCGCCGCGGAAGGAATTGGAGACCAGACCCGCGCCCCGCAGCCGAGCCATCTGCGCATGCCAGGCGGGATGGAAATCCACCCGGTCGATGCGACGGCCGCGGCCGTCGAAGGCCTGCAGCTCGGGGGGGTGACGATTGGCCAGCGCCGCCTCCTCAAAGCTCTGGGCGCTGCCCACCTCAGCTCCATGGACCGACAGCTCGGGCGCGGCCCACCCGGCGCCCGCGGCGCGCACCGCCTCCTGCAGCGCGAGGTCCGTGTCGAACAGGTTGTAGCCGACGAGCTCGTCGAACTGGTTGTGCACTTGGTGCGTCTGCTGGCCCATGCGAGCGTCCGCGATCGTTATCGAGCTCGAGCCAGGGCTAGGGCGCGGTGCACAGACAGTGCACGAGGGCCTCGTAAGGCTTGTCGCCTCTGGCCATCTGCTGCAGGCTTTGCAGCTCGCGCGTCATGTCCTTCAGAACAGCCGGCGGCGTGAAGCCGAGTTGCTCGCGCACCATGGCCGCGATGTGCGGAGCAAGCACGAGGTCCAGGCTGTCGAGCAGGCGTTCCAAGCGGCCCGGCGCCTTCTCGACCCAAACGGCAGGCGCATTGTCCTTGAGCTTGGCGAGCTTGTTGGCGGCCACCAGCGCATCGGCAAAGCTGCCGAGCTCGTCCACGAGACCACGGTCCAGGGCTTGGGCGCCGGTCCAGACGCGTCCCTGCGCCACGGCGTCGATCTCGGCCTGACTCTTCTTGCGTGCCTTGGCGGCTTGGCCCGTGAAGCTGTCGTATGTGTGGAGCACACCCGCTTGCACGATGCCGGCCATGCGCGGGTCCAGCGCGCGGCGCGCATCGAAGCCGCCGGCCAGCCACGTCGTGCCATACCCGGCCGTGTGAACGGAGAGCTTATCGAGCAGCTTCTCGCCTGTGGGCAGCATGGCGAAGACACCGATGGAGCCGGTGATGGTCGTTGGGTCTGCGAAGACGCGGTCAGAGCTCATGCTGATCCAGTAACCACCAGAGGCCGCCACATCGCCCATCGAGACGACGACGGGCTTGCCGGCCTTGCGTGTCAGTTCGAGCTCGCGTCGCACGATCTCGCTGGCGAAGGCGCTGCCGCCCGGCGAGTTGATCCGCAGCAGCACGGCCTTCACGTGATCGTCCTCGCGGGCGTCGCGCACCAGGCGCGCGGTCGAGTCGCCACCCACGCTGCCCGGGCCGGCATCGCCATCGACGATCTCGCCCTCCGCCACCACGATGGCCACGTGATCGCCAAGCACCGGCTCCTCGTGTTGGCGCTCAAGGTACTCGACAAAGGCCACCTGGCGAAAGCTCTTGCCGCCCTCCGCCGCGGCATTGTTCTTGATCAGCAGGGCACGCATCTCGTCGCGGGTCTTGAGTCCGTCCACGAGCTTGGAGGACAGCGCCAGGGCGGCCGAATCGCCCTTGGCGGCCGCCAGGCGCTGCGGCAGCTCGTTGATGCCCTTGGTGATGCTGCCGGGCTCGAGCTTGCGCGCCTCTTCCACGCTGCCGGTGAAGCGGGCCCACAGGGCGTCGTAGAGATAGCGATCGGCGTCCAGCGCCTCCTTGGACGGCGCGTTGTTCGAGTAGGGTTCGCCGAAGCTCTTGTAGGCGCCGGCCTTGATGACGTTGGCGCTGATGCCCAGCCGGTCCAGTGCATCCTTGAAGTACATCCGGTAGCCGCCGAAGCCGCTCAGCTGGACCTCGCCCATCGGGTGCATATAGATCTCGCTGGCCTGGGCGGCGAGGAAATAGGCCCGCTGGCTGTAGGCGTCACCGTAAGCCAGCACGGGCTTGCCGCTGGTCTTGAAGCGCTGGATTGCCGCGGCCACCTCGCGCAGATTGGCGGGTCCCGCCGCGGAGAAGTCGTCGAGGTCCAGCAGCAAGGAGCTGATCTTCGCGTCCTTGGCGGCCAGATCCAGGCCGCGCAGCAAGTCGCGCAGACGGGTCTGATGCGGCCCGTCTTGGCCGCGCAGCCGCGCCAGGGCCTGGCTGCGGTTCGCTCCCGAGAACTGCTCGACGATCTGGCCGTCCAGGTGCAAGACGAGCACAGTCTTGTCCATCAGCGGCTTGATGCCGCGGCTGAACAGGCCCAGACAAACGCCAGGATCAACAGCAGCAGCAGCAGGTTGAGGATGGCGCGGCGTGTACCGTCGAGCAGCCACCAGAGCTTGGAGAACAGCCAGCCAATCGAGGAAAAGATCGTCTTCATGGGATACGGTCCAGAACCGGAGATGAGTGCATTGTGAGGCTGACGCGACATGAGGGGCTTGAAGTCATCCCCGCAGGCGTAGCATCGCGGCCACCGAGGAGCTTGTACATGCTGCAGTGGCTGCGCCGTTTAGATCACTTCTTCCCCCTGCGATACAGCACCTGGCTGCTGTGCGCGGTGTTGTTTCTGATCTTCGCCATCATTTGGGTGCTCAAGGGCTCGGCGGCGATGCTGCCCACCCTGCTCTTCGCCTGCCTGACCGTGCAAGGCCTGCGCGACGCCACCCAGACCAAACGCTCAGTGCTGCGCAACTACCCAGTCATCGGCCATCTGCGCTTCTTGCTCGAATTCATCCGGCCAGAGATCCGCCAGTACTTCCTCGAAGCTGACAATGAGGCCACGCCCTTCTCACGCACCCAGCGCTCGCTCGTCTACCAGCGCGCCAAGGGCGACCCCGACAAGCGTCCCTTTGGCACGCAGCTCGATGTCGGCGTCGGCGGTTACGAGTGGATCAACCATTCCTTGGCCCCAACACAGATCCCCTCGCACGACTTCCGCGTGACCATCGGGGCCGAGCGGACCCAGCCCTACTCGGCGAGCGTGTTCAACATCTCGGCGATGAGCTTCGGCGCGCTCTCGGCCAATGCCATCATGGCGCTCAACGCCGGCGCCAAGCGCGGGGGCTTCGCACACGACACGGGCGAGGGCTCGATCAGCGTGCACCATCGCAAGAACGGCGGGGACCTGATCTGGGAAGTCGCCTCGGGCTATTTCGGTTGCCGCAATGACGACGGCACTTTCAACGCCGAGAAGTTCGCCGCCAACGCGAGGGACCCGCAGGTCAAGCTCATCGAGATCAAGCTCTCGCAAGGTGCCAAGCCCGGCCATGGCGGCGTGCTCCCGGGCGCCAAGGTCACGCCCGAGATCGCCGAAGCGCGCGGCGTGCCGGTGGGCCAGGACTGCATCTCGCCCGCCTCACACAGCGCCTTCTCCACGCCCGTCGAGCTGCTGCAGTTCATCGTGCGCCTGCGCGAGCTCTCCGGCGACAAGCCGGTGGGATTCAAGCTGTGCATCGGACACCCCTGGGAATGGTTCGCCATCGCCAAGGCGATGTTGGAGACCGGCATCACGCCGGACTTCATCGTCGTCGACGGCGCCGAGGGCGGCACCGGCGCGGCGCCGCTGGAATTCACCGACCACGTGGGCGCGCCGCTGCAGGAGGGCCTGCTGCTCGTGCACAACACGCTCGTGGGCCTGAACCTGCGCGAGAAGATCCGCATCGGCTGCGCGGGCAAGATCATCAGCGCCTTCGACATGGCGCGCGTGATGGCTCTGGGCGCAGACTACTGCAACGCCGCGCGCGGCTTCATGTTCGCCCTTGGCTGCATCCAGGCCCAGTCCTGCCACACGGGCCGTTGCCCGACCGGCGTGACCACCCAGGACCCGCACCGGCAGCAGGCCCTGGTCGTGGGCGACAAGAGCGAGCGCGTCTACCGCTTCCATGAGCAAACCCTGGAGGCCCTGCGCGAGCTGCTGCAGGCGGCCGGCGTCAATCACCCGAGCGAGCTACAAGCTGTGCACATCGTGCATCGCACGAGCCGGCACGAGGTCAAGCTGCTGGCCAACCTGCTGCCCTTCGTGAAGCCCGGCGCTCTGCTCGGCGGCGAGTTGCCGGGCAATGTGTTCAAGATCTACTGGCCGATCGCGAGCGCGCACAGCTTCGCACCCAGCGGCCCCTTGATGACACTTGCCTGATTTCGGGCCACGGAGCCAGCCCGGGCCCCGCGATTCCGGGGGCCTTGCTCACGGGGTGTTGTCACAGAAACTGGTTACGCACAATCCATGACAGTTCAAGCGATCTGTCGTACCCGATGCCCTGCGTCTACCTCTTGCGCTCCTGCGAACCCGCCCTGGCCAAGGCGCGCGATGTCGTGGCTGGCATGGCCGGCTGGCAGCTGATCGGCGCGTCGCAGCACGTCGGCGAGGCCGGTGCCGCCTTGCAGACGGCCGAGCCGGACATCCTGGCCTGTGATCTGCGCCTGGCCGACGGCCGCGTCGAGCAGTTGGCCCGGCATTGCCACGCCTGGCGCCGCCGCCCGCGCATCCTCCTGTTGACGGAAACCGCGAACGATGCCCGCGTCTTCGACGCCCTGCGCCTGGGTGCCAATGCCTATTGCCTGGTGGAGGCCGACGGACGGGGGCTTGAGCAGGGCCTGCGCCGTCTCACGGCCTGGCGTGCCGACATGTCGCCCGGCATCGCGCAGCGCAGCTTGGCGCTGCTCGGTCTGCCGCGCAGCCGATCCTTCGACGCCCTGTCCCACTCTGCGGCCGGGGACCAGACACCACTGGGCAGCGCGCCCGGTCTGGCGCGCTGCGAGCAGCATCTGTTGAGCCTCCTCGCGAGCGGCATGCTGGCCAGCGAGATCGCCCGTGCGTGGGGCATGCCAGAGAGCGAGATCGAGCGGCGCATCGCCACCGTCTATCGGCGCTTGCATGCGCTGCTGAGGCAGTCCGAAGCCGAACCCCTGGAGGCCGCAGCTGGCCCGATTCAAGCCGCCGGCGGCGCCGTGTCCGCAAAGCTCGGCCGCGCCGCCAGCTTCTCGTAGTACCTGGCGAGATTGGCGTGGCCATCGCGCCAGTCGATGGCGGGGAAACGAAAGTCGATATACGCCAGCGCACAGCCCACGGCCACGTCGGCCAGCGAGAAGTGATTGCCCGAGCACCAGGTCTTCTCGCCCAGGCCCTGGCTCATGGCCTTGACCGTGCCATGCACCTTGGTCAGTTGCCGATCCACCCAGGCACCGCTGCGCTCCTCGGGTTTGCGGCCGCTCCAGGTCTGTTCCAGGCGCGCGGCCACGCAGGCATCCATCAGGCCGTCGGCCAGCGCCTCCCAGGTGCGCACCTCGGTGCGCTCGCGGCCGCGCTCGGGGATGAGCTTGCCCACCGGCGAGAGGCCATCGAGGTATTCGCAGATCACGCGCGAGTCGAACACCGCGCCTGTGATGGCGTCCTGGCCATCCATGACCAGGCAGGGCACCTTGCCCAGCGGGTTCATCTTGAGGATGGCATCGCTGTTCCACACGTCTTCGAGCACGAGCTGGTAATCGAGCTTCTTCTCGCTCAGCACGACCCGAACCTTGCGGACATAGGGGCTGGAAAGAGAACCGATCAGCTTCATGGCTTAGAGGACTGCGTGCCGTTGGGATTTCATTCTAGAGGCCGGTCCGGCGCTGCAAACAAGGCTGTGGTGCGATTCACAAAACCCCTCGGCAAGAGGCTGGACAAAACGGCGACGCTGCCAGCAACATGTTGCGCCGCGTTTGCCTTCCTCTGGCCAGAGGAGCTGGGCGCAATGCGGCGCAGCGGGGCGTCATGTGGCGTCATGCGGCGTAATGCGGAGTAATGCGGCGTAATGCGGAGTAATGCGGCGCATCGACGACCGCTCGAAGGCGGATCGAAGGCTGGCTAGAATTCGCGGGTTTTCACCTAATCTGCCGCCCCCATGAGCTCCACCGCCCCCAGCAGCATCAGCGCCCTGTCACCTTTGGATGGGCGCTATGCCGGGCGCGTGGCCGCCCTGCGCCCCTTGCTGTCCGAGTTCGGCCTGATGCATCGACGTGTACAGGTTGAAGTCGAGTGGTTCATCGCGATGTCCGATGCCGGCTTCGACGAGTTCAAGCCCCTGAGCGAAGCCGCGCGCGGCCTGCTGCGCAGCCTGGTGGCGCGCTTCTCCGAGACCGATGCCCAGGCCATCAAGGAGATCGAGAAGACGACCAACCACGACGTCAAGGCCGTCGAGTACTGGATCAAGTCGCGCTTTGAATCGAATGCCGAGCTGAAGGCCGCCGGCGAGTTCGTGCACTTCGCCTGCACGAGCGAGGACATCAACAACACCAGCCACGGCCTGATGCTCAAGACGGCGCGCGCCGAGGTGCTGCTGCCCACGCTGGACCGCATCGTCGACAAGTTGACGGAAATGGCGCGCGCCATGGCGGCCACGCCGATGCTCAGCCGCACCCATGGCCAGACCGCCAGCCCCACGACCGTGGGCAAGGAGATCGCCAATGTCGTGGCCCGGCTGCGCCATGCGCGCGCGCGCATCGCCGACGTGAAGCTGCTGGCCAAGATGAACGGCGCCGTTGGCAACTACAACGCCCACCTCTCGGCCTGGCCCGACTTCGACTGGGAAGGCTTCAGCCGCAAGGTTGTCGAGGAGCGCCTGGGCCTGAGCTTCAATCCCTACACGATCCAGATCGAGCCACACGACTACATGGCCGAACTGTTTGACGCGGTGACGCGCACCAACACCATCCTGATCGACTGGGCCCGAGATGTGTGGGGCTATGTGTCGGTGGGCTACTTCAAGCAGCGTACCAAGGCCGGCGAGATTGGCTCCTCGACCATGCCGCACAAGGTCAATCCGATCGACTTCGAGAACGCGGAAGGTAACTTCGGCCTGGCCAATGCGCTGCTCGCCCACCTCTCGCAAAAGCTCCCGATCAGCCGCTGGCAACGCGACCTGACCGACTCCACGGTGCTGCGCAATATGGGCGTGGCCCTGGGCTATGCGGTGCTCGGCTACGACTCCCTGCTCAAGGGCCTGGACAAGCTCGAAGTCAACGAGGCCGCCCTGGCCGACGACCTCGACGCCGCATGGGAAGTGCTGGCCGAGCCCATCCAGACCGTGATGCGCCGCTACGCCCTGCCCAACCCCTACGAGCGGCTGAAGGAGCTCACGCGCGGCAAGGCCATCACGGCCGAGTCGATCCGCGAATTCATCGGCACGCTGGAAATCCCGGCGGCCGATAAGGAGCGCCTGTTGGCGATGACGCCGGGCTCGTACACGGGCAAGGCCGAAGAGCTGGCCAAGCGGATCTAAGTCTTGCGCCAGTCGCGGCGCAGCAGGCCGTAGAAGCCCGTGTCCGAGACCTCGCCGGCCACGATCCAGCGATCGCGCATCAGCCCCTCCCGGCTGAAGCCCAGGCGCTCGAGCGAGCGGGCCGAGGCCACGTTGCGGGGGTCGATGTCGGCCTCGATGCGGATGAAGTCAAGTTCGCCGAAGCCGTAGTCGACGAAGGCATGCAAGGCCTCGTTCATGTAGCCGCGGCCCCAGGCCTTGACGGCCATGCTGTAGCCCAACTCGGCGCGGCGGTTCTGAGCCGAGATCGCGTAGTACACGCATTGGCCGATCACCTGGCCATCGTCGCGCCGCTGGAGTACCAGGCGCAGCGAAGTGCCGCTGGCGAACTCATCGATGGCCCGCTGCACATACGCATGTGCCTGCTCCATCGTGGTCCAGGGCGGCGTCGACGAATACCGCATGCCTTGGGGATCACTGAAGATGGCGTAGAAGGCCTGGGCGTCGGCCGGCGTGGGCGGACGCAAGACCAGGCGCTCGGTCTGCAGCGGCAGCTTCTCGAAACCCGACATCAGGGCTCCCAACGGAAGACCCGGCTCGGCTCCTCGTAGCCGGCCAGCAATTCCACGCCCTGCTCGACCATGCCGATGCTCTCCAGCACACGGACCGAAGGCGGGTTGTCGACCGCCGTGATGGCCAAGATGGCTGTCATGCCCAGCTTCTCGTGTCCATGGCTCAGGCAGGCCGCCGCCGCCTCGCGCGCGAACCCCTGGCCGCGGCCACGTGGCAGGAAGGCGTAGCCCACGTCGGGCAGGGGAAGGGCGTCGCGCTTGAAGAGCCCGCACATGCCGATCAGCTCGCCGGAGTCGAGCCTCTCAACGGCCCAGAAGCCGTGGCCATGGCGCCGATACGGCTCGAAGAGCCGGCCCTCCATCCAGGCCAGCGCGCCGGCCTGGTCCTGCACATTGGGGTTGTTGATATTGCGGTGCCAGTCGGGGTCGCTGAGCAGTTCGAGGATGAAAGCCGCATCGGCGGGCGTGAATTCGCGCAGGCTGAGCCTTGCCGTTGTCAGGATGTGCATGCAGTCAGCATAGGACAATAGCCAACCTCCACGCCAAGCTACGCCATGAACTTCATCGACCAGCTCCGCCAAGCCGAAAACCTCAACAACTCCCTGCTCTGCGTGGGCCTGGACCCCGAGCCTGGCCGATTCCCTGGCGCGTGGAAGGGCGACGCAGGTCGCATCTTCGACTTCTGCGCCGCCATCGTCGATGCCACCAAGGACCTGGTCTCCAGCTTCAAGCCGCAGATTGCCTACTTCGCCGCTCACCGTGCCGAGGAGCAGCTCGAGCAGCTGATCGCCCACATCAAGCGCGTGGCGCCCTCGGTGCCGGTGATTCTGGACGCCAAGCGCGGCGACATCGGCTCCACCGCCGAGCAATACGCCAAGGAGGCCTTCGGGCGCTACCAGGCCGATGCGGTGACGCTGTCCCCCTTCATGGGCTTCGACTCCATCGAGCCCTATCTGCGCTACCCGGACAAGGGCGCCATCTTGCTGTGCCGCACCTCCAACCCTGGCGGCAACGACTGGCAGATGCAGCGCCTGGCCGACGTGCCCGGCCAGCCGCGTCTGTTCGAGCACCTGGCCCGCCTGGCCCAGAGTGAATGGAACCGCAACGGCCAGCTGGGCCTCGTGGTCGGCGCCACCTACCCCGAGGAGATCGCGCGCGTGCGCGAACTGGCGCCGACGCTGCCGCTGCTGATCCCCGGCGTGGGCGCCCAGGGCGGCGACGCCGAGGCGACGGTCCGCGCGGGCCTGGGCGCCCAGGGCACCATCATGGTCAACTCCTCGCGGGCCGTTCTCTACGCGAGTGCGGCGGACGACTTTGCCGCGCAGGCGCGGCGCGTGGCGTTGCAAACACGCGATACGCTCAACCAAGCCCGGGGCACCAAGCGTTGAATCCTCACGCCCGGTGATGTCTGAAGAAGGCCCCTGTGGGCCCACACTTCGAGATCCAGCACTGACGGACAGGAATCGTGAAAAGGGATTTCAGCGACGACCTCAGCAGCCTCGTCTCCCCGGAAGTGACCCTGGGCGAACGGCAAGCCCTGCTGGAGAGCACGGTGCGCGCGCGCGCCGTGCAGGTCTTCTTTGCGGCCAGTTCGGTGATCTTCTTGATCAGTGCCGTGGTGCTGTGGCTGCTGCGCCGCCCTGAAGAGTCCGTCGCCGGCACGCTGGCCCCCGTGCTGGCCCCCGTGCTGGCCACGGTGATCGGCCTGCTGGGCCCGCTATTCCTGTGGAAGCTGCCGCGCCGCTTCGGCCCCCAGGGTGCGCTCTTGTGCGTGCTGCTGGTGATGGTGCTGGCCCTGGTGGTGGCGTGGAGCCACGGCATGGGCCTGCAATCCATCAATCTGGGCATGTTGAGCCTCATGGTGGCCCTGGGCACGAGCATGCTGGGTCTGCGCGCGGGGGTCGCGCTCGCCCTGATGTCCCTGGCAGCGCTGACGGGCTTGTGGATGGCCGAGTTGAACGGCCTCGTGCCGCTGCTGGGCAAGCCCGCGGGCGCGGCACGGCTCGCCGCCCACGTCGGCCTCGTGGCCATGGGTCTGCTGATCGGGGCCAGCGTGCTGCGCATGGTGCAGCGCGCCACGCAGGCGGCCGCCGAGCGAAACGTGCGCTTCCGTGAGCTGCTGGCGATGGCGGCCGACTTCTACTGGGAGATGGACCGCGATTACCGTTTCACGCACGTGACGGAAGACCTGCCCGGCCGCTCTGGCCTGGACCTGGTCGAGCGCGTGGGCAAGACGCCCTGGGAGCTCGAAGCCCCGGGTCTCAGCGACGAGGAAATGGACGCCCACCGCGCCGATCTCGAATCTCACCGCGCCTTCCACGGGCTGGTGACCCGGCGCCTGGGCAAGGACGGCCAGCCCCGCCATGTCTCCATCAGCGGCGAGCCGCGCTTCGATGCAGCCGGCAACTTCCGCGGCTACTGGGGCGTGGGCCGCGACGTGACAGCCGAGGTGCGGGCCGAGCAGACCAAGCAGATCACTGAGACGCGCTACCGCGAGCTGTTTCGTCGCTCGCCCTCGCCGCTGCTGCTGCACCGCTGGGGGCGCGTGATCGACGCCAATCCGGCCGCCATGGCCATGTTCGGCTACACGCAGCGCTCGAGCATGATCGGCCAGGACCTGTTCTCGCACTACGAGCCCGGCGATGCTGAACGTGCGCGCCAGCGCAGCAGCCGCATCGAGGCCATGCCCGTGGGCGGCATGCTGCCGGTCGACGAATTCCGCCTGCTGACCCTGGCCAAACGCCGCCGTCTCGTGGCCGAGACCTGCGTGCGCGTGAACAATGCCGACGGTCCGGCCACGCTCTCCTTTTACACGGACCAGACGGAGACTTCCAAAGCTCAGGAGGCGCTGCGCCGCTCGGAGAGCCTGCTTTCGCACCTGGTGGCCGTGAGTCCCGACATCGTCACGCTCAACGAGCTGGAGACGGGCCGCTACATCATGGTCAACAAAACCTACGAGGAAGTGACCGGCTATTCGCGCGAAGAGGTGATTGGGCGCACACCGGCCGAACTTGGCATCTACCGCAACCCCGCCGAGCTCGCCGATGTTTCGCGCACCCTGCGCGACGAGGGCCGCGTCGTCGACCGGGCCTGCGAGTTCGTGGGCAAGAACGGGAAGACCATCAGCGCCGTGATGTCGGCGGCGATCTTTGAAGCCGATGGCAAGCACTACACGGTGACCAACACACGCGACGTCACCGAAAGCGAGCGCACGCGGCTCGTGCAAGAGGCCATCCTGGCCAATGCTTCCATCGGCATCGCGCTCACGCGCGACCAGCATTTCGTGCTGGCCAACCGGCTCGTGGACGAAATGCTGGGCCTGGACGCGGGCTCGCTGGCCGGCAAGCACCTGAGCGCGATCTGGCCCGGCGTGGACGACTACAAAGCCGTCGCCGAGCGGGTCCGGCCCAGGCTGCACGCCGGCGAACGGGTCGAGCTCGAGATCGAGATGCAGCGGCAGGACGGCACACCGTTCCTATGCCGGCTGCTCGGGCGTAGCGTGTATCCCGGAAAGCTCGAGGACGGCACCATCTGGATCATGGAGGACGTGACTGAGCGGCGCCGCACCGAGGCCGCCCTCGCCCAGGCCAAGGACGACGCCCAGGCCGCCAGCCGCGCCAAGAGCGCCTTTCTGGCCAACACGAGCCACGAACTGCGCACACCGCTCAACGGCATGCTGGGCTTGGCGCGGATGCTCCAGCAGCGCGGCCTGTCCGAAGACACCCGCGCCGAATACGTGGACCAGCTCCTCGAGAGCGCCGAAGGCCTGACCAGCCTGATCTCCGACATTCTGGACCTCTCCAAGGTCGAGGCCGGCCGTCTCTCGCTGGAGAGCCTGCCCTTCTCGCTGGCGGACATGCTCACCACAATCCGCCTCGCCTACGCCACGCTGGCACACGCGCGAGGGTTGGAGTTCTGCGTCGAGGTCGACCCCGCGGTGCCGGGGCGCGTCGTGGGCGACCCGACACGCGTGCGCCAGATCCTCTCCAACTATCTGGGCAACGCACTGAAGTTCACCGAGTCTGGCCGCGTCGTGCTGCGCGTCACATGCCCGGCGCCGGGCCGAGTGCGGCTGGAGGTCAGCGACACCGGCCCGGGCATCGCCGCGGAGCTCCAGCCGCAACTCTTCACGCCGTTCACGCAGGCGGACAGCTCCACCACGCGGCGCTACGGCGGCACCGGCCTGGGCCTGTCGATCTGCCGCGAACTGGCCAGCTTGATGAAGGGCGAGGTCGGCGTGCGCAGCGTGCTCGGCGAGGGCGCAAGCTTCTGGGCCGAACTGCCCTTGCCCACGGCGGCGCCCCTTCGCCCCGTGTCCGCCCTCGAGCCCGGCCCGAGCGCCCCGGCCAAGGAGCTTCGCGGGCTGCGCGTCTTGATGGTCGAGGATCATCCGGTCAACATGATGATTGCCGTGGCCCAGCTCGAACAATGGGGCGTCGTGGTCGGCCAGGCCCACGACGGCCGCCAGGCCATCGAGGCCGTGATGCGAGCGGCCGACACCGGCCGGCACTTCGATGCCGTGCTCATGGATGTGCAGATGCCCGTCATGGGCGGCCACCAAACGGCCCGCGAACTGCGCAAGCGCTTCGGCCCCCGGGAACTGCCCATCGTCGCGCTCACGGCCGCGGCGCTGGTCTCCGAGCGCGAGGAGGCCCTGGCCGCCGGTATGAATGACTTCCTCACCAAGCCCGTGGATGCGCCGAAGCTGCGCCAGACGCTGGTGCGGCTGATCGGTCGAACCGTTCCTGAAGGAGAGTCTTCGCATGGATGACAGCAGCACCACTGCCAATATCAAGTACGTGGGCTTCTGGGCCCGAGTCGGCGCAGCCCTCATCGACACCATCGTGGTCTTGGTGGTGTTTGGCCTGCTGGGCGCGCTGCTGGGCGTGCACGCCACCGTCTCTCTCGGCCAGTCCGCCCTGGGCTGGAGCCTTCCCAGCGGCCCCGAGCTGCTCGTCAACCACCTGCTGCCCGCCGTGGCCGTGGTGTTTTGCTGGCTCAAGTTCGGCGCCACGCCAGGCAAGCGCGTGATCGGCGCCGAGGTCGTCGACGCCAAGACCCTCAAGCGGCTGAGCACCGGCCAGGCACTGCTGCGTTACGTCGGCTACTACGTCTCCACGGTCCCGCTGGGCCTGGGCCTGATTTGGGTGGCTTTCGATTCCCGCAAGCAGGGCTGGCATGACAAGATTGCCGGGACCGTGGTTATCCGCCGCTGAGACAATGCGCCCATGAGCGCATTCCCCGACTCCCACGCCCTGGTCGAGCTGCCCGCCACCGGCAAGACCGAGCTGCTGTTCCTGCTCTGCCACGGCGTGGGCGGCGACGGCGCACAGATGGCGCCACTGGCCGCCGCCCTGCGCGCCCAGTATCCGCAGGCTGCCATCGTTTCCCTCAACGGGCCCGAACGCTGTGACGACCCGCAGTGCGGCCCCGGCTGGCAATGGTTCTCCATGCTGGACCGCAGCCCCGCGGTCATCGCAGCGCAGGTGAAGCAGGCCCTGCCCGGGTTCGTCGCCCGGGTCCGCCAATGGGCCGGACATTTCGAGCTCGACTGGCCCCTGGTCGCCCTGGTCGGCTACTCCCAGGGCGCCATCATGTCGCTCGAGGCCGTGCAGGCACAAGCCCGTCTCGCCGGCCGCGTGATCGGCCTCTCGGGTGCCTATGCCTGGCTGCCCGAGGCCGCGCCGCAGGACGTCTGCGTGCACTTGCTGCACGGCATGCAGGACGAAGTGCTGCCCTATCAGCCCATCGTCAGCGCCGCGCGCGAGCTGGTTTCCCTAGGTGCCGACGTCACGGCCGACGTGCTGCCCGGCATCGGGCACGCGATCGATCCGCGGCTGGTGGACAAGGCCATGGAGCAGCTGCGTACGTTCCTGCCGGGCAAGCTCTGGCGCGAAGCCGTGCTGCAGGCGGCCGAGCAAGACCGGTACGGCGGGAGCCCTGGTAAACCCTAGCGATCAGTATGGATTCCGTTGCCTAGACCCGACAGGTAGTTTCAGCAGGGTCCGCCACGACTGCTTACCTTGATTTTCAAATGTCTGTGATAAATCAACGCCTTAGCGCTTGACTTGGAAGTCGCAGCACTGATGCGTATGTGTCTGATTTGTAAACTTTGCGTTCGCGTTACAAATCTCAAGGGGTCCGAATTTTAGACTCGCTGCCACTTGGTCTGCCGCTAGTCATGCGGAATCTGCGATATCCGCAGCGACCTCCATCCCTTTTTTTCGGAGTATCTTGATGCTTTGCAAAAGCGAACTGAAGATCTTGCGTAGGACCGCCATGGCGGTCGCGGCCGGTTTGGCCGTGGCTTCGTCGGGCGTCTACGCTCAGTCGAACGCCACCGGTAACGTCTACGGTACGGTGACGGCAGCTGCTCCCGGCAGCGTGGTGGTCGTCGAGAACCTGTCGACCGGTGCCAAGCGCACCGCGACGCCCGACGCCTCGGGCCACTACCAGCTGACCGCCCTGCCTCCGGGTAACTACAAGGTCAGCCTGATGAAGGGCGACGCCCTCATCGGCACCCAGAACGTCGAAGTGCTGATCGGTGCGGGTGCGGAGGCCACGTTCGCCAGCGCCGGCAACACGCTTGAGACCGTGCAAGTGACGGGTACGCGCCGCCTGATCGACGCGCAAGCCACCAACAGCGTCTCGACCTTCACCGCCAAGCAACTGGCCAACCTGCCTATCGGCCAGGACCTGACCTCGATCATCCTGCTGGCTCCTGACACCGTGAAGGCCGACCCGCGTTACGCCGGTGGCGCCTCCATCGGTGGCGGCGCTCCTTCGGAGAACTCCTACTACATCGACGGCTTCCCCGTCACGAACGCACTGTCGCAGCTGGGCTCCATCGAGCTGCCCTTCGGCGCGATCTCGCAAGCCAACGTGCTGACCGGTGGCTTCGGCGCCGAGTTCGGCCGTTCGACCGGCGGCGTGATGAACATCGTCACCAAGAGCGGCGGCAACAAGTGGGAAGGCGGCGCCTTCGCCTACATGGAGCCGGACGCCCTGCGCTCCACGTACAGCAACATCTATTACGCCAACACCGGCGTGATCAACAGCAAGACCGGCAAGCCCTTTGACGGCACGCTGAACACCTACAACGCTGCCAACACCAAGAGCCAGTACAAGTACGGCGGCTACCTCGGTGGTCCGATCGTCCAGGACAAGCTGTTCCTGTTCGCGGCCGTTGACCAGACCCGCGACCGCGAAACCGGCATCGGTGGCACCACGAACTCGTCGACGCTCGGCCTGAACGGCTGGACCACGTCCGAGACGACGAACAACCGCTGGCTGGCCAAGCTCGATTGGCAGATCAACGACGATCATCGCGTGACGCTGATGAACTTCGGCGACAACTACTCGACCGACGCCAACTACTACTCGTTCAACTACGCAACGCTGCAACCGGGTACGACCTCCAACTACTCCGGCCATTACGTCAACCAGCCGAACGTCTCGCCGGCAGTCGGTGGCTATGCCTCGCTGCTGCGCTACACCGGCAACCTGACCGAGAACCTGGTGCTGACTGCCGTGCTCGGCGAAGCCAAGTCCACCCACGTTCAGCGCTATGGCAATTTTGCCTCCGGCATCAATCTGAACGTCCCCGGCTCCGTGGTCTCCGGCGCCGGCGCAGCGCCTGGCCTGAACTACAACAGCCCGAACCCGCTGACTGCCCAGGACCTGCCCACCGGCTTCGCCCAGGACACGACCAAGTCGGGTCGCCTGGACGTTGAATGGACGCTGGGCTCGCACACCGTGCGTGCCGGTATCGACAAGGTCAAGCTGAGCTCGGACAGTGCCGGCCAAGTCGAAGCTGGCGGCGGTACCTGGAGCTTCCGCAAGACCGGCAAGCCGACGTCGACCCTCACGGCCGGCCCTTACACCTTCCAGGTGTCTGACGGCGTTGCCGGATCGCTGGCTTCGCAGGGTTACTACGTCCGCAAGCACGTCTTCAGCGACGTGACCAACGCCACGTCCGACCAGGACGCCGAGTACATCGAAGACAAGTGGCAAGTCACCAAGAAGCTGTTCCTGCAGATGGGTCTGCGTGACGAAGGCTTCTCGGGTGCCAGCGGCGCCGGTGCCACCTACCTGAAGTCGAAGAACTTCATCAGCCCGCGTCTGGCTGGTGCCTACGACGTCTATGGCGACAGCGGCCTGACGCTGAAGGGCAGCCTGGGTCGCTACAGCATCCAGACCCCGACCCACCTGGCCGTCCGCGGCGCCGGTGTGTCGACGCTGACCTATCAGTACTACCGCTACACCGGCATCGACGCCAACGGCCAGCCGACCGGCCTGACAGCCCTGACCCCAGCACCCTTCTCGCCTGACGGCGAGACCGGCCAGGTCAAGGATTCGCTCACCTACGCAGCTCACGACCTGAAGCCCAGCTACCAGGATGAACTCCGCCTGGGCTTCGACAAGGCGCTCAGCCCGACCCTGGTTGGCAGCTTCATGCTGACCTACCGCAAGCTCGGCGCGACGCTGGACGACTACTGCGGTACGGCCTTCGACAACTACGCCGATGCGCACCACATCGATCGTACGAACTACGCGGGCGAAGGTGGTTGCTTCCTGATCAACCCGGGCCGCAACAACACCTTCCTGGTGGACTATGCCGGCACCCGCTCGAACTACACGACGGTCACGCTGACGCCGCAGGACATCAATTTCCCGGAAAAGCCCAAGCGCACCTTCCTGGCCCTGGACTTCTCGCTGGAGCATCCGTTCTCGAACGGCTGGTACGGCAAGATCACCTACACCTGGTCGCAGAACAAGGGCAACACCGAAGGCCAGACCAAGTCTGACATCGGTCAGACCGACGTGTCGGCCACGGAGACCTGGGACTTCCCGCAGCTGATGGAAGGCGCCAATGGCTTCTTGCCGAACGACCGTACGCATCAGATCCACGCCTTCGGTTACTTCCAAGTCAGCCCCGAGCTGATGGTCGGCGGCAACATGACGGCGCAGTCGGGCCGTCCGAAGAACTGCTTCGGCAACTACGGTGGCACGAACCCGGATGGTGATCCTGGCTACGGCTCGGCATTCTTCTATTGCTCGACGGGCACGAGTGGCACGCTGGTGTTCGCCCCGCGCGGCTCGCAAGGTCGTCTGCCCTGGGATGTGAACTTCGACATCAACGCGGTCTATCGTCCGGCCCAGTTCAAGGGCCTGTCGCTGCGCGCCGACGTCTTCAACGTGTTCAACAAGCAGACCGTCCAGGCGATCAACGAAACGCACGAGAACGACGGCGACCCGACCTCGCTGCTGTCGAGCTACGGCATGCCGATTTCCTACTCGGCACCGCGCGCAGTGCGCTTCACGGCTCAGTACGAGTTCTAAGCTTGTGATGCCGGCCTGATGCCCCTCGGGGCATCAGCTCGCACGGCCCGCCTCGCTGAAAAGTGAGGCGGGCCTTTTCATTTGGGAAACCAATGGCGAGGTCGACCCTGGCTATCTCGCCTTTGAGCTCGAACAGGGCGACACTGGGAACCTCGAAAACCCAGGATTGCCCCCGAGTGAGCCATGCGCGAAGACATTGAACAAGCCAGCTGCCGCCTGAGCACCGCCAACGGCGAGTTCCAGCTCTACGGCTTCAAGGAGCCGGAGACCGGGCTGGAGCACGCGGCGCTGTGCCATGGCGATTTCGGCGACGGGGCGCCGGTCCTCGTCCGCCTGCATTCCGAGTGCCTGACCGGCGACACCTTCAGCAGCTGTCATTGCGATTGCGGCCCGCAGCTGCGCAGCGCCCTGAAGGCCATCGCCAAGGAGGGCCGCGGCGTGCTGCTCTATCTGCGCCAGGAAGGGCGTGGCATCGGCCTGGTGAACAAGATTCGCGCCTATGCGCTCCAGGAGAAGGGGGCAGACACGCTTGACGCGAATCGATTGCTGGGCCTGCCCGCCGATGCGCGCAGCTACCGCTTCGCGGCCCTCATGCTGGGTGAGCTGGGTGTGCGCGAAGTCAAGCTCATGACCAACAACCCCGGCAAGGTGAACGGGCTCGCGGTCCATGGCATTGAAGTGGTCGAGCGGGTCCCATTGCAGGTCGGGCGCAACCGGCGCAACGGCGCCTACCTGGACACCAAGGCCCATCGCATGGGCCATCTGTTCGACGTCTTGCGCGAACCGCAGGGGGACGAATAGCCGACAGCGCGAACGCGTGATTAGGGTTGATTTTGGATCAATGAAATCCGATTGAACCCTCTAGTGAGGTTGCGCCACGGCTCCTAAATTTCAGGCCATCGACCACCCCACCTAGGAGATATTCATGTCGACCCTCGCCCAAGCGCCCATCGAGCCGTCTGCTTCCGCTGCTTCGCTCAGGCAGGACAGCGTGCTCAAGAGCGCCACCGAGCTGACCGGCCGCATCCTGCTCTCCCTGCTGTTCCTGGCGTCCGGCCTGGGCAAGATCGGTGCCTATGCCGGCACGGCTGCCTACATGGCGGCCGCCGGCCTGCCCAGCGCGCTGCTGCCGCTCGTCATCCTGACCGAAGTGGGCGGCGCCATCGCCATCATGACCGGCTGGAAGACCCGCATCACGGCCTTCCTGTTGGCGGGCTTCACGCTGGTGTCGGCGCTGGTCTTCCACAACAACTTCGCAGACCAGATCCAGATGATCATGTTCTTGAAGAACGTGTCGATCACGGGAGCCTTCCTGATGCTGATGGTCAACGGCGCTGGGCGTTACAGCCTCGACGCCCGTCAGGCCCGCTGAACTGGCACTGGCCCCTCTCGCGCGTGCGCCGCAGCGCGCGTGAGCGTCTTCTTGCTGAGCTTGAAGATGTTCCTGCCAGGCCGCCCTGAAATCAAGCCTGGGCTGCAGCAGGACGGCTGCAAAGAAGACCAGGCCCACGAGCAAGAATTGGGTCCCGACGCGCATTCCGCGCAGAGGGTCGATCCTCACGCCTTTCGATGTGGCGCTGCTGGCCTCTTTCGGCAATCTTGCGAGCTTGCATTGCGGACTTTCGCCGCGTCTTGCTGGTGTACGCTATGCGCCCGTCAGCCGAAATGCCCCTGGCTGCATCTCGATGCAGTAGTGCGCCCATCTTCATCACAATGAACCGTCGCCATGTCGCGGGCCTTCTTGCAAGCAGCCTTGTCGAGTTTCCGTGGAGCGCCAGCGGCGCCGAGCCTCTGGGCATCGCGTATTTCACGGGATCTGCCCGCTCCAAGATCGGCGCGCTCATCATGGTGGAGGTCTATCGGCAGGCGGGCATCGCGACCGTACCGGTGTCGTATCCGGGGGCTCGCAATCTCGTGGCGGCCGAAGCCAGCGAGGTCGTCGGCGAGTCAGTTCGGGTCTACTCGTATACGGATGCCCATCCCCTGCTGACCCGGGTCGAACCCGCCGTCACAGAGTGGACGACCGTGGCCTTTTATCGGACCGGCGGCAAGGTCCGAATTCAATCACCGATGGACTTGCGAGGGCTGGCCGTGGGCTACACCAAGGGCACCCGGGCTTGCGAGGACCTGGTCCGCGACCTCGAGCTCAAGGACGTGCAGGTCACGGCATCACCGGAGCAACTCTTTCGCATGCTCATGCTCGGCCGATTCGATGTCGCGCTCGAGGGCGGGACCAACGGCGCACTCGTGATCCGCCGGGACCACCTGAGCGGCCTGGCCTCCTTCGAGCTCAACCGCTTGCCGCTGTATCACGTCCTCAGCCCCAAATACAAGGCTTGGGCCCCGATGCTGTCGGAGATCATCACGCGGATGCGCGCTTCCGGTGAGTTGGCAAGAGTAGCGGCACAGGCCGAGCAGGCCGTGCTGTCCAGCGACGAAATTCCGTAGCCGGCGCCGCCTCAGTCTACGGGAGCCGAGGCCTCCACCAACGATACAGCAGCAAGCCGCCGGCCCCGAGCAGAACCAGGCTGATCAGCACCATCTGCAACTCAAGCGTGGACCTGTGAGTCCTGACCTCCTGCTCCAGCGCTTCGGTGTACGTCCGCGCGGCGTTGACGGCCTCCAGCACACCCATGCGATGCACCTCGTAGACGGGCTGCAAGACCTCGCGCAGAACCTGGCGCGCCGCCTGCGCATCGGTCTTGTCGATCGCCGCCATGAACGCGCCGTTGAAGATCTTGAAGTACTGGGCAGCGGACTTCTGCACCCGCGTCGTCATGACCTCGCGCAGCGCATCGGGCAGCGCGACCTGGCTCCAATACCTCTGGCGGCTCTCGAACTCGGCCTGAAGCTCCGCCACCCGTGCACGCACGACCAGCAGCCTGCGGTCGTCCCGCGACGAGAGAGCGTCCACCAGTTCATGCGCCAGCTCATGGGCCTCGACGACGAACAAGGGCGGCGGCAGGAGATCCGCCACCAACGCGTGGCTGTGGTCGATCTTCTCGTACAGAGGGCCGCCGATCTGCGACTGGCTCAAGAGTCTGTCGTTCAGGACGAGCAGCCCCAGCATGAGTGCGATGGTGAGCAAGATGGAAGCGGGAAGCCTGAAATTCGTCGACATGCCGAGTTTCCGATGCTGAGCGCCGGGACAGCCTGCCGCGGCAGGAGCAGCTTAACGGAACGGCTCACGCTGCGCGACCGTCGGCACCGATCGGGCCACGCACCGGCACGCAGATCCTGAAGACGGTCCCGACGCCGACGCTTGAGTCGATCTCGATGCGCCCCCCGTGCTTCTGCACGATCGAGAAGGACAGCGAAAGGCCTAGCCCCGTGCCCTTGCCCACCGGCTTGGTGGTGAAGAAGGGTTCGAAAACGCGCCGCTTCACCTCGTCCGACATGCCACAGCCGGTGTCGCGCACCTCGACGAAGACCCAGTCGTCTGCGGCCCAGGTGCTCAGCGTGATCGTCCCGCGCTCGGCAATGGCGTGGGCGGCGTTGACGATCAGGTTCATGAAGACCTGGTTCAGCTGGGCCGCGATGCAGCGCACCGGCGGCAGCGTCTGGTATTGCTTGCGCACCTCGGCCTTGTACTTGACCTCGTTCATCACGACGTTGAGGGTGGAATCGAGGCCGGCGTTGAGATCGGCGTCCTGCCAGTCCGCGTGGTCGACGCGCGAGAAATCCTTCAGGTCCTGCACGATCTTCTTGACACGCGAGAGGCCCTCTTCGCTCTCGTCGAGCAGGTTGGGCAGATCCTCCTGCACATAGGCCAGCTCGATCACCCGGTCCACGCGCGCGATTCCCTCCCGCACCGGCGCCGGCAGCTCCTCGGGCGGCGTGCGCGTCAGTTGCGCGACGAGCTCGAACAGGGGCTGCACATAGCCGCGCAACACACCCAGGTTGGAGCTCACGAAACCGATGGGGTTGTTGATCTCATGCGCCACGCCGGCGGCCAGCTGGCCGATCGAAGCCATCTTCTCCGCCTGCAGCAGCTGGTTCTGTGCTTCCTCGAGCCGGATATTGGTCTGCTTGATCCGCTCATAGTTGAGCTGCAGCTCCTGCTCCACGCGCCGCATCTCGCTGCGGTCCTGAAACATCCACCAGGTACCCGCGCCCGGATCGGAGCGGTTGGCGACGTAGGCGATCAGCTGCACCCACAGCTCGCGCCCGCCCAGAGTTCGCATGGCCATTTCATGCGTCAGCGACTCGCCGCGGCCCAGAGTGGCGATGGCCACGTGACGGAAGTTCTCGAACTCGGCGTCGTTGCTGAAGAACAGCCGCGTCGACAGGCCCGAGGGCGCGCGGTCGCCGATCTCGAACATGGCGCGGAATTTGTGGTTGGCACGGACGATCCGCCCGTTGGCAATCGCGGCAATGCCCACCGAGGCGTTCTCCAGGAAGGCCTCCAGCTCGTGGTGCGTGTTGAGCAGCTCGGCCGTGCGGTCGAACACCATGTTCTCGAGCTCCTTGCGGTGGCGCAGCAGCTCGTCCTCGGCCTCGTGGCGCTGGGTCACGTCGAGCAGCGTTTCGATCGCGCCGATGATCTGGCCTTGCGCATCCAGCAGTGGCGCGGCCGTGAACTGCAGCCAGCGTCCGCCGTTGCCGAAGTTGGGAAAGAAGGATTCCACCTCGTAGGCATTCGCGATGGTCGGTGACGGCACGCAGCTCCCTTCGTAGAGCATCGAGGACTCGCGAGTGATGCTGCCGTCCACGATCAGGTCGGCCAGCAGGGGCTGCTCGCGCTGGTAGAAGACCAGGCCTGCGTCGCTGCGGCCGATCACCTGGGACGCCGGCGTACCGGTGAGCTGCTCGCAGGCGGTGTTCCAGTGCGTGATGCAATGATGGGCATCGATCACGAAGGTCGCCACCGGCGTGCCCTCGATGATTTGGTGCAACACGCGCCCGATCTGCAGCAGACTCGTCTGCACGAGCCGGATGTCGCTCAAGTCCTGGCAGGTGAAGAGCGCGAGGCGCTCTGCGCCCGCCGACAGCGGCCGCGCCGTCACTTCGACCACGCGGACCACGCCGCTGCCGGTCTGCATCTCGAACTCCGTGGACGGCAGCTCGTCGTCGCTGTCGATGCAGCGCTGGCCATACTGACGCAGGCTCTCTCGCGAGGCCTCGACCGCCAGTGCGTCAAAGGGCTTGGCTTGCAGCTCGCACAAGGGAAGGCCCAGCAGGCGCTCGCAAGCGGCGTTGGCATGCAGGATGAGCCCACCACCGTGCACCAGCAGCGGCACCGTGACGGCCTCCAGCACGCGCCGCAGCTCGACACCGACCGCCGCCGCATCCATGAGCCGCGCGCTGTTCATAGGCGGACGTCTCCTGGGTCTTCGAGGATGAAGGATCCGTCCTGCCCCCATTTCACGCGAGTGAGCCCGGGCTCCATCCGCTCCAGGCGACGCAGTTCGGCGTCATGGGCGCTGAGCAGGCCTCGCTGCAGGCGCACCTCGTCGGCCAGGCGCTGGTTCTCGAGCGTGAGCTCGCGCAGGCTGAGCGCCTGCTGGATGGCACTGAGCAACTCGAAATCCGTCCACGGCTTGGACACGAAGCGCGAGATCCCCACCTCGTTGATGGCGGCGACGAGCGCGTTCAGATCGGCGTAGCCGGACAGAATGATGCGACCGCACTCCGGCTGCAGCTCGCGCAGCGCACGCAAGAATTCGATGCCATTGAGACCCGGCATGCGGTAGTCCGAGACCGCCAGCGCAAAGCCCACCTCGGCGGCTCGGGCCAGGGCCGCATCGGCGCTCGTGAAGGTCTCGACGCGGTAGGGCACGCTGGCCGCATCGCGCAGCCCGTGACGCATCAACCGCTGCAGGGCGCTGAGGACCTGCGGCTCGTCGTCGACGAGAAGAATGCGTTCGCTCACTGGACGATCCTCCCTTGCACCTGGCATGCAAGCTCTCACGTGCGCTCCAGTTGCCGCCATTCACTGTCGCCCGCCGGCCGGGTGGCCGCCACGGGTAGCTTCACGTACAGCTTCAGGCGGGCCTCCTGGCGCGAGCAGAACTCGCGCACATGGCGGATCACGCGCGCGTCGAACATGAAGCCGGCGGCCAGCAGCAAGGTACCTTGCGGGGTGAGAAGGTCGCGCGACAGCGTCATGCCGACTTCCAGCTCGGACGGCTGCACTTCGCGGTCCAGCGCGACGATCTCGGGCTCCTCCTGGATCGCCTCGTCGAAGGCCGCAACGACCTCGGGCGTGTAGCGCATGCCGGCGCCGCTGGCAATCAGCGCGCGCGCCTCCGTGGCGCTGTAGCGCTTGACGGCCATGCGGCCGGTGAGCGCCGCGAAATACGCGCTCGCCGCGCCGAGGACCTGCGCGCCCAGCGGCACCTCGTCCCCGCTAAGCCCGTCCGGAAATCCCTTGCCGTCGACCCGTTCATGCTGGGCCCGCACCAGGCGCGCCGCGCGCTGCAGCTGCTGCAGAGGCATCAGCGCGGTCTCCGCGTTCAGCGTGTGGCAGCGGTACAGCGTCAGCTCCTCAGCGTTCAGCGTCGACAGCGGCTTGTTCAGCAGCTTGTCCGGCAGGCCGATCTTGCCGATCTCGTGCAGCAGCCCGGCGATGTGGACGTCCTGCTCCAGCGTGCCCTTGGCGGCGAGCTTGCGGGCCATGCGCCGAGCCAGGTCGGCCACCTGGCGCGAATGGCCCGCCGTGCCGTCCATGCGCAGCTCGAGCAGGCCGGAGAACACGTCGATGGAGAGCATGAAGTTCTCCTGCAGCTGCTCGTAGGATTTCTCCAGCATGCCGTTGACCTGCTCGAGCTCGCTGGTGCGCGCTTTGACGCGGTCCGCCAGATCCGCGTTGAGCGCCTTGAGCTCGCCGTTCTGTGCCTGCGTGAGCTGCTGCAGCCGGCGGTTCTCGTGGAGCAGGCGCCGCCGCTCCAGGCCGTCACGCAGCGCCAGCACCAGGTCGCGGTCGTCCCAGGGTTTGGCGATATAGCGATGGATTTCCCCGCGGTTGATGGCGGCCACGGTGGAGCTGATGTCCGAATAGCCGGTGAGCAGGATGCGGCCGGCCTCTGGCCAGCGCAGGCGCACCTGCTCGAGGAAGGCGGCACCGTCCATCTCGGGCATGCGCATGTCCGAGACCACCAGGTCCACAGTCTCGGACTCCAGCAGCGCCAGCCCGGCCCGGCCACTCTCGGCCAGCAGCACGCGGTAGCCCTGCGGGCGGACGAGCCGGCGCAGTGCGCTGAGGATGGAGGGCTCGTCGTCCACGAACAGGATGGCCGGCGCCGGCTCGTCCGCGGCAAGGTCGTGCAAAGTGGAAGACATGGTGGACTCCCTGGTGCTAGAGCACTTGCGGCTGCTGGTTGATGGCCAGCCAATAGAAACCGGCCTGGCGCACCACGTCGACCATGGCGCCGAAGTCCAGCGGCTTGACGATGTAGCTGTTGGCGCCCAGGTCGTAGGTCCGTGCCATGTC
>Ga0213872_10000724_pt1 | contig 24629 bp, 28 predicted proteins | sample VelepicomBERX_R2_FD_160071 | JGI IMG/M metagenome (GOLD analysis project Ga0213872, IMG submission 160071) | Rhizosphere microbial communities from Vellozia epidendroides in rupestrian grasslands, the National Park of Serra do Cipo, Brazil - RX_R2 | ecosystem: Host-associated > Plants > Roots >...
GGCCATCGGGAGGCAGCGTGCCCCGGGGTCCTTTCAATTCAGGAATCCACATGAACCGTTTGCTTCAGCGCACGATCCAAGGCCTCGGTCAAGTCACCGCTCTCGCCACCATGGCCTGCTTGCCCTTGATGGCTTGCGCCCAAGCACCCCGATTCGAAGTCCTTGAATCGCATCGACTCGGCGGCGTAGGTGGCTGGGACTACTTGAGCTACGACGCGACGACACAGCGTCTGTTCATCTCTCGAGGCACCCATGTCCAGGTGGTCGACGCCAAGGACGGCCGCGTGGTCGGCGACATCGCCGACACGCCCGGCGTGCACGGCATTGCCATCGCCACGGGCCTTGACAAGGCCTACACCAGCAACGGCCGCGACAACTCCCTGACCGTCTTCTCGCCCTCGACGCTGAGCACGATTCGCAAGATCGCCACGCCCGAGGGCATTGGCCCCGACTTCATCGCCTACGACCCGGCCAGTCGCCAGGTGCTTGCCTTCAACGGCAAGTCGAAGAACGCCACCGTCGTGAACGTCGCCGATGACCGCGTCGTCGCCACCATTGCCCTGGCCGGCAAGCCCGAGGCGGCGGTGGCCGACGGCCGCGGCCTTGTGTTCGTGGACATCGAGGACACCAATGCCCTGCAAGTCATCGACAGCCGGGCAGGCAAGCTGACAGCGACCTGGTCCTTGCCCGGCTGCGACGGCCCCTCGGGCCTGGCCCTCGACGCAGCGTCGCGCCGGCTCTTCGTGGCCTGCGGCAACAAGACCATGGTGGTCGTGGACGCCGAGAGCGGCAAGACGGTCTCGACGCTCGGCATCGGGGACGGTCCGGATGCTGCAGTCTTCGATGCCGATCTGCATCTGGCCTTCAGCTCGCAAATCGACGGCAGCCTGAGCATCGTCCAGGGCCAGGGGGCGGCGAACTACCGCGTCGTGCAGTCGCTGCCCACCGCGCGCGGGGCTCGCACCATGGCGCTGGATGCCGAGCACCACCGGGTGTTCCTCGTGAGCGCCGATTTCGAAGCACCGGCCGCCGGGAGTGCGAGCAAGCGCGACACCGTCAAGCCCGACAGCTTCAAGCTATTGATCGTCGGCGAGAAGCATTGATCCACGGATGAGCATCCGCAGTCGCGCGACGACGCCCCTGTTGCGCGGCGTGCGCCGCCGCGTTTGGTGCACGCCCTGGCCTTCTGCGGTCTTGTCGTCGCGTCACCCGCCTTGGCTCAAGGCGGCCCACCGATCGTGACGGATGAAGCGGTCAGGCCTTGCATTGGTCGCTGGGAGATCAATTCAATCCGATGTCGAGCGCTTTCAGGGCGTCATGGATGGGAATGAATAAATTAAATCCCTTGCCCTCGCCCATACCACTCTTGGTCAGGCCGACGACGCGCCCGTCGCTGTCGAGCAATGGGCCACCGCTGCTTCCGAAGGTCACGGCCGCATCGCTCTGCAGCAGATGAACGCCTTGCAGCACGCGGTCGGCGCTCAGGACTCCGTGGGTGACGGTGCTGGTCAACACACCCAGGGGCGAGCCGATGGCATAGACGTCTTCGCCCACGTCGAGCACGTCCGGCCGCACGGACAGGGGCTCGAAATCGATGGCTGAAGTCTTGAGCAGGGCCACGTCGTCGTGCTCGTTGACCTTGATCACCTGTCCGACCAGCTTGTCGCCATTGGGTAGCTTGACCTTTGCGAATTTCGCGCCCTTGACCACGTGGTAATCCGTCAGCAGGTAGCCCTCGCGATCCACGTAGAAGCCGCTGCCCGAACCCGCGGCCGTCTCGAGCACGACAACGGCGGAGCGCAGCTTGGCCTGGTTCTTCTGGGCGCCGCCGGGGCTCGGCTTTGCGCGGGCCAGCATCAACCAGTGCTTCGCCGCAGTGGCCTCCTGCTGCATCCCGGCCGAAGCCGGCACGCCGCTCGCTGCATCGGCGGGTGCCTTGGCCGACGGGTCGACCGCGGGTGGCGGAGTCCGACGCAAGACCTCCAGAATCTCCGGGGAAGCCAGGAAGTTGTCGATGCCAACGAGGAGCGCACGCTTGCCAAGATCGGGGACTTTGGCCTCGCTCTGCGCCATGCCCTCCGTGGTACGCTGAAACACAACTTTCTGTTCCTTCTCCGAATAGAGCGCCCAGTCGATCTTGTAGTACAGCCAGCCCTCTAGAACGTTCCCGAAGACGCAGACGTCCTGGCGCACCTCCTTGATCACGGCGCCAACACGGAAGTCGGGGGCACTGTTCACGTCGGCATCGAAGGCCGAAGCACCACTCAGCCCTGACATCGGATAGCCCAGTCGCTTGAGTTCCTGGGTCGTGACTTGGGCAACGAATTGGGCAAGGCCTTTGGAAACGACCTCCGAAAGCACGATGCTGCGGCGTCCTGAGCAGAACAAGCCGCCCTGCTCGACATGCCCGATCTCGTCGCCCGGCAGCATATCGACCTTCATCGGACCGACGCCCAGCTTGACACTGAGGTTCTGACCCGCCGCCGCAACAGGCGCCTGCACGCTGACCGGCGGCGCCGGCTGCCTGTCTGCCCAGGCTGTCAAGCTCACAAGTCCGCAAGCGACCGCTGTCGCTGCGCGAATCCATCCCCGCATGTTTTTCTCCGTCTGAACTGATGGGTGTCGATATGTCGTGCTCTGGCCCGAGTTCCACGCCACGGACACTCGCATGCTGCCGCGGCAGACGATAACCTGAGCAAACCTGAAGCGATCAGCACGTGATCTCTGGTGTGACTTTTTACCTTTCAGAGGCTGGCAACGTTTGCCCGGATGGCGCAGGGCAACAGACCTCCGGAAACTCGCGCGCAAAACTGGGAAAGCGCTGACGCCGATTCGATCCGAATCGTGGGCGAAGAATTCCAGTGAGGAACAGTGGTCAAGTACGCGCAGTCATTGGCTGGCCGTTGGACAAAGCCTGCCGGGGCTGCAGGGCTCACAGCTTGGGCTGCTTGCCGGAACTCAATTCATTTCCGCCGCGCTGGTTCTTACCGATTTCCACGAGGTGCGAACATCGCAAACTCGAACTCGAACTCGGCGCCTCCGGGGCCGTATTTGCTGAATTCCAGCGAGGAGCCTGCCAATGAGCTCGTTCACACGCCGCAAGACACTTGCGAACGGACTGGTCGTCGCAGCCAGCGGCTGGGTGAGCACGATGGTCTGGGCGCAGAGCTGGCCCACGAAATCCATCCGGCTGGTCGTTCCGTTTCCTCCGGGCGGCGCCACAGACAGCATCGCCAGGCTGATTGCCGATGCACTGGCGCCCCGCCTGGAGCAAACCGTGACCGTGGAGAACAAGCCCGGCGCGGCCAGCATGATCGGCGTTGCCACGGTCGTCAAAGCGCCGCCAGACGGCTACACCCTGCTGGTGTCCGGCGCCAGCAGCTACACCCTGGTGCCGGCGCTGCGAAGCAAGATGGCTTTCGACGTGACCCAGGACTTGGCGCCCGTGGCATTGGTGACTTACGCACCATTGGTGGTGGTGACCGGCGCGGACAAGCCCTACCAGCGACTGGACGATGTCCTGGCCCTGGCCAAGGCCAAGCCCAGGTCGCTCAATTACTCCACCTACGGTCCGGGTTCGCAGCCGCATCTGGCGGCCGAATTGCTGGCGGACGCCGCCGGCGTGGAGCTGGAGCCCGTACCCTACAAGGGCAGTGCAGACGCGCTGATCGGCGTGGTGCGCGGGGACGTGGATATCGGCATCGAGACCATTTCGGCGGCCAGCGCGCTGATCAAGGCGCGCAAGTTGCGGGCACTCGCCGTGACCAACGCCCGACGCAGCACCTTCCTGCCGCAGGTGCCCGGCCTTGAGGAACTGAACCTGGCCAAGGCGGCCATTCAGGGCTTTTATGCGCTTGCCGCGCCCGCCGCCACGCCCGCTGCGGTGGTTCAACGACTGGTCAAGGAAGTCACGGAGATCATGGCCACGACGGAGGCCAGGGCCAAGTGCGCCGAGCTGTCGCTGGAGGCCGTGACGGTCGGCCCCGAAGGCCTGCGCTCGATCATGACGACGGAGCTGGCGCGCTACCGGGAATTGAACAAGCGCTTGAAGATCAGCATGGATTGAGCTCCACCCTCGCTCACGCGAGCTTGAGCATCGGTCTGATGTTCAACATGTCCTGTGCGACTGCTTCGTAAGCGTAGGCGAGCCGCAGCAAGGCGCCGTCGCCGCGCGGCGGGCCGATGAGTTGCAGGCCCGCGGGCAGACCGGTGCTGCCGAACCCAGCCGGCACGCTGATGCCCGGCAAACCGGCGAAGCTGGCGTAGAGCGTGCACTCCATCCAGCGGTGATAGGTATCCATCTCGCGGCCGGCAATGTGACTGGGCCAGCGCGTCGCCACGTCGAAAGGCCAGACTTGCGTGGCCGGCAAGGCCAGGAAATCGAAGCGCTCAAACAGCGCGAGCATGCGCTGGTAGAAGGCCGTGCGCTGCACGCTAGCGGCAAGGATCTGCGCGCCGCTGAGCGACTGGGCCTGGTCGCATTCCCACAGGGCCTCGGGCTTGATATGGGCGCGATTGGAAGGGTCGGCGAGGAAGGGCGCGATGCGGCCCGCCACGATCAGGCGCCGCCACACCAGCCAGGCCTGCCAGACCGCATCGGGCGCAAACCCAGGCTGGGTGACCGGCTCGACAGCACAGCCGCACGCTTGCAGCCTGCGCAGGCCCTGCTGGCAGACGTCCAGGATGCCGGGCTCCACCGCCAGGTGGCCGGATAGATCACCCAGCCAGCCGATGCACACTCTGCCACCATGGGGCTCGTCGAGGGCCTCGGCAAATTTCTCATCACTCTGCAGCGAAAGTGGCGCGCGCGGGTCGTAGCCGGCCTGGACCTGCAGCAGCAAGGCCAGGTCCCGCACAGTGCGTGCCATCGGCCCTTCGGTGCTGAGCTGGGACACCCACACGTCCGATACCGGCCAGGCGGGCACCCTCCCCTGACTGGGCCGCATGCCGAAGACATTGGCCCATGCGGCGGGGTTGCGCAGGCTGCCCATGAAATCGCTGCCGTCGGCCACGGGCAGCATGCGCGTGGCCAGCGCCACGGCCGCGCCGCCGCTGCTGCCGCCGGCGGACCTGGCTGGGTCGAAGGCATTGCGCGTGGTGCCGAACACCTCGTTGAAGGTGTGCGAGCCCAGGCCGAACTCGGGCACATTGGTCTTGCCGATCACGATGCATCCGGCGGCCTTCATGCGCCGGACCATCAGGCCGTCTTCGGGAGGGATGTTGTCGCGCAGCAGAGGCGAGCCCAGGGTGCTGCGCAGGCCGGCGGTGAGCGCAGTGTCTTTGACGGCCTGGGGCATGCCGTGCATCCAGCCGAGCGGCGACGCATGGCGGCTGCCACCGACGAGCTGCGCATCCCGCGCATCGGCCTCGCGGATCAGCTGGTCGGCGCCACGCAGACTGACGATGGCGTTGTAGGTGGGATTGACGCACTCGATACGGGAGAGCGTGGCCTGCATCACTTCGCGGCAGGACACCTGGCGGGTCCGGATCGCGAGCGACAGGTCGTGCGCGGAAAGCTCGGTGATCTCGTTCATGCCGCAGCCTCCTTGCCGGTGGACCCTTCAGCTGAGCTTGGCACCGCTGCCCTGGCTTCGCAAGCAGCGCTGGCCGTAGCGCTCCAGCGCCACCTCGCGCAGCACCTGCAGCGCGGCCTCGGCGCCAGGTGAAAGCTGGTGCTGCCGGCGCGTGACGATGCCGTAGACATCCATGCGCAGGCCCAGGTCGAAGGGCAGCACGGCCAGGTTGCCGGCGTCGAGGTGCGCCTGGACCAGCTCTTCGGGCAAGGCCACGATTCGGTCACTCTGTCTCAGCAAGGTGGTCGCCACGGGCAAGGCCAGCGTCTCGACGGTTTCGATGGGCTGGTCCAAGCCGGCCGAGAGGAACAGCGCCGTGAGGCGATCGCGCAGGATGCTGCCTGGCGGCGGCATGATCCAGGCCTCGCGCTGCAGGTCGGCCAGCTGCAGCTTCGGGCGAGACAGCAGCGGGTGTCCTGCGCGCACAATGAGACTGTGCGGCTCGTCGGTGATGGGCTCGAAGCTGAGCTCAGCCACCGAGTCGGCGTCGAGGATGCGGCCGATCACGAGGTCGAGTTCCCCCGTGCGCAGGCGCTGGATCAGCACCTTGCTGGTGTCGACCGTGATGGCCACCTGGACGCGGGAATGCGTTTTCTTGAGGCGCTGGATGGCTTCGGGCAGCAAGCCGGTTGAGGGCGTCAGCACCGAGCCCACGGCCACGCGGCCGCTGAGGCCCGATTGCAGCTCCATCACCTCCTGATGCGCCGCGTCCAGTTCGGCGAGCGCAGCGCCTGCGCGCCGGATCATCACCTCGCCATAACGCGTGGCCTGCACGCCGCGCGGCAAGCGCTCGAACAAGGGGACGCCGAGCGCATGTTCCAGCTCGCCCAGCAACTTGGAGGCGGCCGGCTGGGTGAGGTGAGCCGCCTGCGCCGCATGCAGGATGGAACCATGCCGCCCGAGCTCTGCCAGCAGCACGAGGTGCCGCATCTTCAGGTGCGAGCGGACGAAGCGGTTGGCTCTGGGATCGGACATTACTCGTGATAAAGCTGCGAACGGCCGCCGTCGATCAGGATGTCGCTTGCGTTGATGAAGCGCGCCTCGTCGCTGGCCAGGAAGAGCGCAGTGTAGGCAACCTCCTCGGGTTGGCCGATGCGCTTGCAGGGCAGGAGTGCGGCCTGGCGTTGGGCTTCGGCGGGCGCGGCATCCAGCCAGGCTTGCACGCGTTCGGTCAGGATCAGCCCCGGCGAGATCGAGTTGACGCGCACGCCGTGGGCCGCGTATTCGATGCCAAGCGAGCGCGTCAGACCGATCAGCGCGTGCTTGGCGACCGGATAGGGGAAGCAGCCGGGGATGATCTTGTGCCCATGCACTGAGGCCACGTTGACGATGCTGCCGCCGCCCTGCTCCAGCATGCCGGGCAGCACGGCGCGGCAACAGTTCCACGCCCCATCAAGGTCCACGCTCATGCAACGCTGCCATTGCTCGGGCATCATCTCCAGCGGGTCGGTGAAGACGTCCATGCCGGCGTTGTTGACCAGCACGTTCACCGGGCCGAAGCGCTCGACGCCGCGCGCCACCATGGCGCGCACCGCGGCGGCATCGGCGATGTCAGCCTGGACGAAGAGCGCGTCGGCGTCACCGAGCTCGGCCCGCAGCCCGGCAGCAGCCTCGTCGTCGCGGTGGCTGTTGAAGATCAACTTCGCGCCCTCGGCGACGAAGCGCTGCGCGATGGCCTTGCCGATGCCCAGCGTCGAGCCGGTCACCAGAGCAACCTTTCCTTGCAGTCGTCCTTGCGATGCGGGGCCCTTCATTGCGTGTACTCCCTTCAGATGTCGAGCACGGGCATAGCCTGCCCCTTGAAATCGAACAGCGTGGCGTTGCTCACCCCATCGGGGTCAGCCTTGGCCGCGCCCTCCTGAAGCGCCCAGCCCACGTTGGGCGCGTCGATCATGATCGGGTCCCAGTACAGGACACGCAGCACGTGCGACGTCTTGTGCGGGGTGCGCGGTAACTCGGCCGTGAAGTCTCGCTGGGTTCTGCGGCGGGTTCATGCTGGCCGGATGGGCACCGTTGTCGGTGAGCTGTCCGGGCCAGGCGTCGGCGCTCGTGCCCCTGCTGATCTGCTCGTCGGGCCGGATGCGGACGATGTCGTCCTCGTAGCGCTTGAGGAGCTGCAGCGCGTCGCCGCGCTTGCCTTCGCGATCGGCGTCATGGACGAAATTGACGCAATGGGCGCAATGGGCGCAATGGGCGCAATAGGCGCAATGGGCGCAATGGGCGCCGGCACTTTCCATCCAGCTCAGCGCGGAGACGTCGCCGCCGGCGAGCAAGGGCGTGTGTGCCTGAACTGCTCCGGCGGCCACCAGTGCGGCGGCTGCGACAAGCCGCTTACACACGGCGCTCTCCGCGCGTCTTCAATTGGTCCAGCAACACGGCGGCCAGCAGGATGACGCCGCGCATCAGGTACTGGTAGAACGCATCCACGTCGAGCAGGTTCATCACGTTTTCCACCGTCCCCATGATCAGCACGCCGACGAGGACCCCGAAGATGCGCGCCTTGCCGCCTTGCAGGGACACGCCGCCGAGCACACACGCCGAGATCACGTCCAGCTCGAAGCCCTGGGCCGCATTGGGCTGGCCGCTGGTGATGCGCGAGGACAGGATCAGGCCGGCCATCGCCGTCACCAGGCCTTGCAGCGCGAACAGCCACACGCGCAGCCGCTCCACGCGCACGCCGGCCAGGCGTGCGGCTTCAGGGTTGCCGCCAACGGCGAGTGTGTTGCGGCCGAAAACCGTGTGATTGAGCAGAACGCCGAAGACCACGAAGCAGGCAACCGTGACCCACACCGGCAGGGGCAGGCTCAGGAACTGCGAATCGCCGAAATTGATGAAGCCCTCGTCGACGATGCCGACCGCCTGACCCTTGGACACGATGAAGGCCAAGCCGCGCACCATCAGCATGGTGGCCAGGGTGGCGATCAGCGCGTTGACGCGCAGATAGGCGATCAGCACGCCGTTGCCCGCGCCGATCAGGGCACCCACCGCCAGGCCGCCGCCGACGGCCAGACCCACGCTGCCGGTGCGCTCCAGGATGATTGCGCCCAGCACACCAGAGAAGGCGACGATGGATCCGACGGACAGGTCAAAGTCGCGCGAGGCCAGGCAAAGCATCATGGTGCACGCGACCATGCCGATCTGGGCCACCGAGAGCATCAGGCCGACGATGTTGGCGGCACTGAAGAAGTTGTCCACGGTCAGCGAGAGCAGGCCGAACAGCACGACGTAACCGAGGGTCATGCTGTGGTCCTTGAGCAGCTTCTGGTGCGATGACTTCATGGGCGCTTTCGGGGACGTCGAGGTGGGGAGTGAAGTAACGTTCATGTTCATTGGACGCTCGGTGCGCCGTCGGGCAGAGCCAGGCGCAAGGCTTCTGTCTCGTTGGCCTGCGCGCGCTGCAGCTCGCCGCTGATGCGGCCTTCGCGCATGACGATCAGGCGATCGGCGATGCCCAGCACTTCGGGCAGCTCGCTGGACACCACGATCACGCAGCAGCCGCTCTCGGCCACATCGTGAATGAGGCGATAGATCTCGTTCTTGGCGCCCACGTCGATGCCGCGCGTGGGCTCGTCCAGGATCAGCACCTTCAGGCCCGGCTCGGCCAGCCAGCGCGCCAGGATGACCTTTTGTTGATTGCCCCCCGAGAGCAAGCGGATCTCCTGGTCCCGGCTCGGCGTCTTGATGCGAAGGCGCTCGATGAACCCGTCGGCCCGCGCGGCCTCGCGCTCATGGCGCAGGAACACGCCGCCCAGCAGGCCGTGGCGCCGACAGCTGATGTTGATGTTCTCGGCCACCGAGCTCTGCGCCAGGATGCCTTGCTCCTTGCGATCCTCGGGGCACAGAACGATGCCAGCCTCGATGGCCGCGGCCGGGCCGCTCGCGCTGACCTTGCGGCCATCGAGCAGCACCTCGCCGCCGCTGCGGCGGTCGGCGCCGTAGAGCAAGCGCATCAGCTCGCTGCGGCCGGCGCCCACCAAGCCGAAGAAACCCAGGACCTCGCCGCGCCGCACGCTGAAGGACAGCTCGTGCGGCAGCTCTGCGCCGCGCAGGCCGCGCACCTGCAGGCGCTCCTCACCGGCGGGGCGCTCGCGGTAGTCGTAGATGTCGTGCAGCTCGCGGCCCACCATGTCGGCGATCAGTCGCTCGCGCGGGACCTCAGCCATCACCGGGTGCGTGGCGACCTTGCAGCCGTCGCGGAAGATGGTGCAGCTGTCGCACAGCGCGTACAACTCCTCGAGCCGGTGCGAGATGTAAATCAACGCCCGGCCCTCGGCGCGCAGCGCTTGCACGAGCCGGAACAGGATCTCGCTCTCGCGGTGCGAGAGGCTGCTGGTCGGCTCGTCAAAGGCGATGACGCGCGCATCCTGCATCACGGCTTTGCAGATCTCGACCATCTGGCGCTGCGCGATGGACAGCTCCGACAGCCGCACCGCCGGATCCAGATCCACGCCGATGGCGGCCAGCTTGTCGGCCACCAGGCGGCGCGCGGCCGCATGGTCCACGAATCCCAAGCGCGTGGGCAGGCGACCCAGCAGCACATTCTCTGCCACGGTCAGCTCGGGCACGTACTGCAGCTCCTGGTGGATGACGGCGATGCCGGCCTGGATCGCATCGCCGGCCGAATGGAATCGGCATTCCTGGCCCGCGAGCAGCAAGCGGCCGCCGTCCGGCCGGTACTGGCCGCCGAGGATCTTCAGCAACGTGCTCTTGCCTGCACCGTTCTCGCCGAGCAGGCCGTGTACCTGGCCGGCGTGGACCTCAAAGCTCACGCCGTTCAGGGCCTTGACGCCGGGAAAGACCTTGGAGACCTGGTCGAATTCAAGCAAGGCGCAAGACATCACAAGCCCATTTGCTTTCGGACTTCGGCCTGGTTGCGGCGCGTCATGAGCGTGCCACTGGTCAGAGTCAGCGACGGCGGTGCCTTGTTTTCGGTCACCCATTGGTAGACCAGCAGGGTGGTCTCGTAGCCGTGGCGTTTCGGGCTGATCAGCACGGTGCCGAAGAAGGCCGTGGCCGCTGGCTTGGCGAACTCGTTGAGCGCCGCCTGGCTGCCGCCGATACCGATGCCCAGCATCGCATCTTGCTTGAAGCCACGGCCCTCGCCGGCGCGCACGGCGCCGAGCACGGCCTCGTCATTCAGGCCGAAGGCCACCCAGTGCTTGAATTTCGGGTTCTTGGTAAAGGCGATGTTGGCGGCATTGAAAGCGCTCTCGGTGTCGGTCTTGCTCTGCGGCGCATCGACCACATTGGCCTCGGGCAGGCCGGCGGCCTTGAGAGCATCGAGCGCACCTTGCGTGCGTTCGCGGGCGGTCGGCAGCTGGTCGTAGGCCACGCGCATGGCGCCCACCTCGGCCATCGTCCAGCCGCGAGCCTTGACCTCGGCGGCCAGGCCCTGGCCCACCTGCTTGCCGATCTCGTAAGCCGAGATACCCATGTGCGGGATGGCCTCGATGGGCTTGCCGGCGCCATCCACCAGCCGGTCGTCCACCGACATGACCTTGAGTTGATGGCGCTTGGCCGATCGCTCCACGGCCATGCCCAGCTTCACGTCGGGGACGCAGATCACGAAGCCCTGCGCCTTCTGCGCGGCCAGGTTGTCGATCGCAGCCATCATCTTCTCGCCGTTCGGGATGCCGATCTTGACGAGAGTGAAGCCCTTTTCCTTGGCAGCCTGCTCGGCAAAGCGCCATTCATCCTGGAACCAGGGCTCCTCGGCCTGCTTGACCAGAAAGCCGATCTTGACCGGGTCGGCCGCGTGGGCCGCGTGGGCCGCGCCGAGCGCTAGCAGGGCGGTCAGCAGCAGAGAACGTCTCGCATTCATTTCTTGTCTCCTGGTTCGTCATCGAACAACGCATCGGGCACGGCCAGCGTGGCCGGCAAGGTACTGCCGAACAGGCTGCCCGACAGCGGCATTTCCAGCAGGGCCTCGCGGCTGAGATCCTGGCGCGCCGTGGTGACCATCAGCTGCCGGCCGTCGTCGCCGCCCAGCGCCGGGCAACTGGTATGCGGGGCCGAGGCCGTCTTCAGGCGCTGCATCAGGCGGCCCGCGGGGTCGTAGCGGATGACCTGTCCGGCACCCCATTGAGCATTCCACAGGCAGCCCTCGGCATCGACGACTGAGCCATCGGGCCAGGCATGCGCCTCGTCGATGCGCGCGAAAGGCCGGATGTTGGCGACCTGAGCGCTCTCGGCGTCGTAGTCGCACTGCTGGATGCACTGGCTCAGCGTGTCGCAGAAGTACATCGTGCGGCCATCGAGGCTGAAGCACACGCTGTTGGCGATGGCCACCGCCGGCAGGGCCAGGCGGCGCAGCCCGTGCTGCAGCGAGTACTGGTAGAAGCTGCCGATGGGGCGCTTCTCCGGGGCCTCGTTCATCGTGCCGAAGACGAAGTAGCCGCGGCGGTCGGTACGGCCGTCGTTGACCCGCGTGCGCGGGTCGGCCGCGTCGACCGGGGTGAGCGTCTGCAGGCCTTGCACCGCGCCCTCCTTACCCAGGCGGCAAGCGGCAAGCCGCTTGGCCAGGCCCAGCAGCACACGTCCCGAAGTGCAATGGGCGAAGCAGCCGAGGCGATCCGACAAGACCCAGCGCTGCACGGCGACGCCGGGCGCCCACGCCTGCAGGCGTGCGTTCTCGATGTCGGTCCACCACCAGCGGCCGTGGCGCCATTGCAGGCCCTCGCCCAGGAATGCGTCCTGCTCGAGCGCGAGATCAAGGTGGCCGGTGGTCATCACAGATCCAGTTGCAGGCTGAGGCCATCGTGGCAGTCATCGGAGGAGCTGCCCATGGGCTGAGTGTTCACGCCGGCGTCACTGAGCCGCACGGTGCGGGCTCTGCTGTTGAACTCGATTGCCAGCTTGAGATGCTGGGGGAGTGCGTGGCTGGCGGTGAAGATGTCGCGGCCGTTGAGCATGGAGGTCTCCTTGGGCTCTTCTAGCTGCGCCAGGCCGTGACAAAGGCTTGCGCGCGTTCGGCCACTTGCGCCGCATTCATGCCCGGCGCGTACAGCGCGCCACCCAGGCCGAAGCCCGCCGCGCCCGCGGCCCGGTAGGCCGCCATGCTGCTGGGCGTGATGCCCCCGACCGGCAGCAGGGGCAGGCTCGGCGGCAGCACCGCGCGCATGGCCTTGAGGACCGTGGGCGTGATCAGCTCGGCCGGGAAGAGCTTGACGGCGTCAGCGCCTGCTTCTACACAGGCAAAGGCTTCGGTCGGCGTGGCCGCGCCGGGCACGCACAGCAGGCCCTGCACCTTCTTCACATGCGAGATAACGCGGGTGTCGGCATGCGGCATCACGATCAGCTCGCCGCCGGCGGCCTGCACCTGATCGGCGGCCGCGACGCTCAGCACGGTGCCGGCGCCCATCACCGCATCCGCTGGCAAGCAACGCGCCAGGAGGCTGATGGATTCCAGAGCCCGCGGCGAATTGAGCGGCACTTCGATCAGGCGAAAGCCCGCTTCGTACAACGCCAGGGCAATGGGCTCGACTTCCTCGGGCTTCACGCCCCGCAGGATGGCCACCAGAGGCAGGGCCGCAAAGGCGGCGCTAAAGCGTTCACGCATCACAGCACTCCAGGCACCAGCCGCGCCAGATCCCGCAAGCCCGCGGCCGCGGTGTTGGGCAGTTGCGGCACCGGGCCGCTGTCGAATTGTTCGAGCGCCGTGCCGTAGCGCCGACACAGCGCCGGCTCGCCGATCAGCACCAGGGGCGCGTCGTACTGGCGCGAGGCCAGGCCGGCGCGAACCTCGTGCCCAATCAAGAGGCCTGAGAGGTAGTCGGCCAGGGACGCATGCGGCAGCTGCCCGGTCAGGCCCAGGGTGCGCACCGCGAACAGCTGATGCAACAGACCCAGGCCGCCCTGGTCGCGGGCCGCGAGGACACCCTGTGCGAAGGCCGCCGGGTCCTCCCCGGCCTGCGCCGGCATCAAGCGCCCGAGCACAGAATGCTGGCGCAGCAACGCGAACATTTCGCCAGTCATGTGGGTGGCGAAGCTGCGGACCTCGCCGTCGACGACCTGGGCCCATTTCGAGTGCGTGCCCGGCAGGATCACGCAGCCCTGCGCCACGCCGGCGCCGAGGATCTGGGTCTCTTCGCCCCGCATCACATCGGGCACTCCGGCAGCGGTGTCGCAGCGCAGGCCCGGCATCAGGTGCAAAGGCAGGCCGCGCCAATCCACGCTCAGGGCGCCGGCGGCCAGCGTCGCGGCATTGGCGGGGCAGCGTGCATAGGGCACCTCGCGCCAGCCATGCTGGCTGCCCACCATGCCGCAGGCCAACAGGGGCAGGCCCGGCACGCGCCAGTCATCGATCAAGGCATCCAGCACCCGGCTGAAGCCGGCCGCGCCGCCACTCAGGGTCGAGGCGCCTTGGGGCGAGGCGCGCATCTCCAGCACCAGCCCCTGCGCGTCGATCAGCATGGCGCGCAGGCTGCTGCTGCCCCAGTCGAGGCCGATCAGTTGCGCCTGCTCGAGGTCGGACGCGTTCACCATTCGGCCACGCTTCCATCCGAATGGCGCCACAGCGGATTGCGCCAGTCGGGCGCAGCCTTGCTGGCTGCGATGACGCGCTCTTCGTCCACCACCACGCCCAGGCCCGGCTTGGGCAGCGGCCGGATGTAGCCGCGCTCGATGTGGAAGTCTTCCTTGTTCAGCACGTAGTCGAGCAGTTCGGCGCCCTTGTTGTAGTGGATGCCCATGCTCTGCTCTTGCAGCACGGCATTGTGCGAAACGAAGTCGACGTGCAAGCAGGAGGCCAGCGCGATGGGACCCAGCGGGCAATGCGGTGCAAGCGCCACGTCGTAGGCCTCGGCCATGGCGGCGATCTTGACGCATTCGGTGATGCCGCCGGCATGCGAGACATCGGGCTGCACGATGGCGATGCCGCGCGCCTCGAAGACGCGCTTGAAGTCGAAGCGCGAGTACATGCGCTCACCGGCCGCCAGCGGGATGCTGGTGTGCTCGGCCAGGCGCGCATAGTTTTCGGCCTGCTCGGCGAGCACGGGCTCCTCGACGAAGAGCGGTCGATAGGGCTCGAGCGCGCGCAGCATGGGCTTGGCCATGCCCGATCCGATGCGACCGTGGAAATCGATGCCGAACTCGATCTCGTTGCCGAAGGCGGCGCGAATCTCGGCGATGCGGCCCACGGCGGCATCGACCTTTGCCGCACTGTCGATCAGGCCCATCTCCTCGCTGCCGTTCATCTTGAAGGTGTCGAAGCCTCCTTCGCGCAGGCGCTTGATGTCCTTGATCACGTCGGCCGGGCGGTCTCCGCCCACCCAAGAATAGACCTTCATGCGATCGCGCACCAGGCCACCCAGCAACTCATAGACGGGCACGCCCAGCGCTTTGCCCTTGATGTCCCACAGCGCCTGGTCGATGCCGGCGATGGCGCTCATCAGAATGGGGCCACCGCGATAGAAGCCGCCGCGGTACATGACCTGCCAGAGATCGTTGATGCGCGAAGGGTCCTGGCCGATCAGATAGGGCTCGAACTCTCGCACGGCCGCCTCGACGGTGCGTGCCTTGCCCTCGATGACGGGTTCACCCCAGCCGCTGATGTCTGCGTCCGTATCAATCTTCAAGAACATCCAGCGCGGGGCCAGACGATAGGTACTGAGCTTGGTGATCTTCATGGGCGTGAATGCAGTAACGATCAACAGCTTAGGGGTATCAGCTAGTTCTGAAATATGCTTTATTTCCGATTTTCTATATGCCTTTTGCATAGCTCAAGCGCATGGCAGAAATCCGCATAGCACCGAGCAAGCGAGCGATACCTGCCGGCCAGTGCGCCTTCGTCGCACCAATGCGGGATGGGCGTAGAACAGCGTCCCGCGACACCCACACCCACACCCACACCCACACCCGCACCCGCACCCGCACCCACACCCACACCCACACCCACACCCACACCCACTCCTACACCTACACCCAGGGCGACATCAAAACGAACGGCAACCAGGGCGGTGCCCGCTTCAAGCCCATCGACACCAACGGCCGGATGAAGAACAACAGCGGCCTGACGCTCTGGTATGAACACAACGGCTCGCAGTCTCTGACGATGCTGCGAAATGCAGGACCGACGTGAATTCGATGCGCTTGAGGGTTCGCAAGAGTCGGAATGGCCACCGACCGCCGGGCAACTGCCATACTTGGCGCCAGGCGGACATTTCGTCTGTCTGGCTTCGATCAGCGCATTTGCCTGGCTAAACACAAAGGATCCAAGATGACTTCCAAGAATCTGCTTCGCATCGCCCTCGCTTCTGTCGCCCTTGCCGGCAGTTCCATGGCCTTCGCCGCCGACGCCCCGGCCGCGGCTCCGGCCAAGCCCGCCAAGCACCAGAACCATCACTGCAAGAAGGCCGACGGCACGATGGACATGGACAAGACCCACAAGGCCTGCGTGGCCGAGAAGGGCAAGTGGGTCAAGGACGCCCCGGCTGCCGATGCAGCTCCCGCAGCTTCCGCAGCGCCCAAGAAGTAAGGCAGTAAGGCGACCCGCTGCCGACGGCGCTGGCCTCAGACCCAGGCCAGCGCCGCTCCCGCATCGCCGGACGCCGGCGGCTGGCTGCGCAGCCTGCGCAAGGCCCGACCCAGGCGATCAGCCGCTTCGGCCAGTTGTCCGGCGTCGGGCGAGGCGTAGCAGAGCCGGATGTGGCCCGAGGCACCCTGCTCTGGAAGGAAGGCCTCGCCGCCGCGCACTGAAACCCCTTCCAGCGCAGCGGCCGCCTCGACCTCCTGGCCGCTCAAGCCCGCCGGCACCGCGGCCCACAAGTACGGGCCGCCGGCAGGCAGCGCGAAGCGCAGGCTCGGGCAGTGACGCGAAAGCGCGCGCACAAGCAAGTCGCGGCGCCCCTCGAGTTCACCGCGCAGTCGCGCCAGATGGCGCTGGTGGCCGCCACTGGCAAGGAAGTCGGCCAGCACCGCCTGTGTCAAGGCGGGCGTGCTCAAGTCCAGGCTCGCCTTGGCTGCGACGAGCAGGGAGAGCGCTTCTCGCGGCGCGGCCAGCCATCCGAGGCGCAGGGCCGGGCTGATGCTCTTGGAGGCGCTGCCCTGTTGGATGACGAGGCCCGCAGGGTCCAGCTTTTTCAGCGAAGGCGGCGAAGCGCCGAAGACGAGGTCGCCGTAGACATGGCTCTCGACGATCGGCGTGCGGAAACGCTCGCACAGCTGCAGCACCCTGCGACGGCGTTCCAGGCCCATCACGCGCCCGGTCGGACATTGCAGCGTGGGAATAAGGTAAAGGAGCTTGGGCCGAACGCGCACCAGCGCGTCTTCGAGCGCATCAGGGTCCATGCCCTCGTGGTCCATGGGCACGCCGACCACGTCCGCACCCGCGGCGCGGAAGGCGCGGAAGGCACCGTGCCAGCAGGGGCTCTCAACCAGGGCCACGTCGCCCGGGCCCAGCAGCGCACGCGCCAGCACATTGAGCCCTTGCTGCGCGCCGCCGGTGATGAGCAGCTCGTCCGGCGCGACGCGCGTGCCCTGCTCTGTGAGGCTTGTGGCCAAGGCTGCGCGAAGCGCGGGAAGCCCCTGCGGCGGCGCCGCACTGCCGACGTTGGCCACGGCGGATGCGGCCCGCGCCGCGCTCGCCGCCAGTGCGGCACGCGGCACCAGCTCGGGGCTCAGCCAGCCGTCGGACAAGGGAATGTCGCCCGAGGCGCGCCGCGGGCCAGCCGGGGGGGCGTGGCGTGTGAGCCGCGCGCCCAGCTGCGGCCAAGGCACAGCGCCGGCCTGGGCCTGATCGGTATCGCTGGCCATGACGATGACGCCGCGGCCGACATAGCCGCGCAGCAAGCCTTGGTCCTTGAGTTCTTGGTAGGCCGCCGTGACGGTGGTGCGACTCAGGCCGAGTTGCGCGGCGTAGTCACGCTCGGAAGGAAGGCGCTCGCCCACGCGCAGCCGCCCCTGGCGGATCGCGTTGCGCAAGGCGTTGCCGAGCTGTTGGTACAGCGGCTCGGCCAGGGCGGGGTCGGGATGGAAGTCCAGGGGCGTCTCGGCTTTCGGCATGGTCGTGGCTCGGTCGGAGTCCAATCTGAAATTGGCTATGGAAGATATCGCCGATTTGTCGCCAAATGAAGTGCCAATCAATTTTCGGACTGCTTCATGCCTTCAGCCATCTTCCAGATCGATGCCTTCGCTGCGCGCCGGTTCGAGGGCAATCCCGCCGCCGTGACGGTGATGGACGCCTACCCCGGCGACACGACGCTGCAGGCCCATGCGGCAGAGAACAACCTGTCAGAGACCGCCTTCTTGGTGCGCGACGGCGCCGACTACCGGCTTCGCTGGTTCACGCCCCAAGTCGAAGTCCCCCTGTGTGGGCATGCCACGCTGGCCAGCGCCGCCGTGGTGATGGAACGGCTCGAACCCGGGCGCGAGCGTGTCGTCTTCCATACGGCCAGCGGCCCGCTGACGGTGCGCCGGGCCGCCTCGGGGCCGGGCGCACAGTGCTACGTGATGGACTTTCCCGTGCGGCGCTGCAGCTCGGTCGAGCACGCCGCCGGTCTGGCCAAGGCCCTCGGCGTGGAGCCCTTAGAGATCGCTCACGACGGCTTCAATTACGTGGCGCGCCTGGCCGACGAAGCGCAGCTGCGCGCGCTCGCGCCGGACATGGCCACCATCGCGGCGCTCAAGGGGGCGGCCGGCGTCATCGTCACCGCAGTCGGCACCGAGCCGTATGACATCGTCAGCCGCTACTTCGCCCCGGCCAAGGGCATCTCCGAAGATCCGGTCACCGGCGGTGCGCACTGCTCGCTGGCTCACTTCTGGTCGCAGCGCCTGGGCCGCAGCGAGCTGCGCGCCTGGCAAGCTTCAAAGCGGGGTGGCGAGATGCGGGTGCGCCTGCGTGGCGACCGCGTGGAGCTCGAAGGCAGCTGCGTCTTTTATTCTCAGGGTGAACTTTGCTGAGGAGAACGTCAATGCTGAAGCTGCTGGGCAAATCGCCCTCGATCAATGTACGCAAGGTGCAGTGGCTTTGCACCGAGCTGGGCCTGAGCTACGAGCACGAGGAATGGGGTGCAGGCTATCGTTCGACCCAGGATCCGGCCTTCCTCGCGCTCAATCCCAATGCCATGGTGCCAGTGCTGATCGACGACGGCTTCGTGCTCTGGGAGTCCAACACCATCTGCCGCTACCTCGCGTCGCGAGAGCAGCGCCACGACCTGCTGCCTGCCACACCGCGCGAGCGCGCCCGCGTCGAGCAATGGATGGACTGGCAGGCGGGCGAGTTCAACAATTCCTGGCGCTACGCCTTCATGGGATTGGTTCGCCAAAGTCCGGCGCACCAGGACGCCGCGGCCTGCGCGGCCAGCGTCGCGAACTGGAACCGCCACATGCAGATCCTCGAAGGCCAGCTCGAACGAACAGGTGCCTATGTGGCCGGTGCGGAATTCACGTTAGCCGATGTCGTGATCGGTCTGTCGGCCCAGCGCTGGCTCGTTGCACCGATCGACGGGGTGGCGCCGCGGCCCGAGCTGCCTGCGGTGCGGGCCTATCGAGACCGCCTGCTCGAGCGGCCGGGCTTTCAGCAGCACGGCGCCAACGGTCAGCCCTGAGGAGGACACACCATGTCTGCACTCCCAATCTTCGACGATGTACTCGCCGCCGCGGAGCGCCTGCGCGGACAGGCGCATCGCACGCCCGTGCTGCGTTCGCGCACAGCCGACGCCGAACTCGGCGCCGAGCTCTTCTTCAAGTGCGAGAACTTCCAGCGCATGGGCGCATTCAAGTTCCGCGGTGCCTTCAACGCGCTTTCACGCTTCGATGCCGGGCAGCGCAAACGAGGTGTTGCCAGCTTCTCCTCGGGCAACCACGCGCAGGCGATCGCGCTGGCGGCCCGCCTGCTCGGCATCCCGGCCACCATCGTCATGCCGAAGGATGCGCCTCAAATCAAGATTGACGCAACGCGCGGCTACGGTGGCCGCGTCGTGCTCTACGACCGTTACACCGAGGACCGCGAGCAGATCGGCCGTGATCTGGCCGAGCGCGAGGGGCTGACGCTGATCCCGCCTTTCGACCATGCGGATGTGATTGCCGGCCAGGGCACGGCGGCACTGGAGCTTTTCGAGGAAGTCGGTCCACTCGATGCGCTGTTCGCGCCGCTGGGTGGCGGTGGGCTGCTATCGGGTACCGCACTGGTCACACGCGCCCGCGCGCCGCAATGCAAGCTCTATGGCGTAGAGCCGGCGGCCGGTGACGACGGCCAGCAGGCCTTCCGCAGCGGCCAGCGCGTGAAGATCGATATGCCGCGCACGATTGCCGACGGCGCGCAGACGCAACAGCTCGGTGAATTGACCTTCCCCATCATCCGCCGCGACGTGGACGATGTATTGACGGTCAGCGACGACGAGCTCGTGGACTGCATGCGCTTCTTCGCCAGCCGCATGAAGATCATCGTCGAGCCGACCGGGTGTCTTGGCTTCGCTGCGGCAAGGGCCATGAAAGAAGAGCTCAGGGGTCGCCGGGTCGGCGTACTGATCAGTGGTGGCAACGTAGACGTGGCACGCCTTGGCACTTTGTTCGGCATGCACGAGATCGAGCAGCTCAACGCCAGCAGCGGTGCGCGCTAGCTGCGCCGGCGCGCGAGGGTGCCCCTTTGTCGGTGGAGGCTCGAATGGACAATGTCGGACACATCAGCCCCGCCTTGACGCCCTCATGCAATCGCCAAACACAGTTCGCCCAGGAGTCGTGGGCAATGCACTCCTGACCAGCCTGGCCCTGCTGATCGGCGCGAACGCTCACGCCGCTTCCGAAGAAATCCAGGTCTACCTCGACGACAAGGAAGCCCCCGGCGCGATGAGCGTGGACTGGCACCTCAACCGGGTGACAACGGGTCGCCGCACGCCCGACTACGCGGGCGAACAGCCGCCCGGAGGCGTGGACCGTGTCACCCCCGAGCTCAATCTCGGGCTGACGCCGACACTGGAATTGGGCGCCTATGCGCTGAGCTCGCGCTCTGCCCAGGGCGATTGGCGCGCCGACGGCGCCAAGGTGAGGCTCAAGTACATCGCCGAGCATGACGAGGAGCATGGCGTTTACTGGGGCGCCAACCTCGAGGTCGGCCGCGAGTCGCGCCTGACGGCGCCCGTGCCCTGGAACGCCGAACTCAAGGGCATTGTCGGCATTTACATGGGGCCCTGGCTTGCAGGCGCCAATCTGAACCTGGACCGGCCGATCTCGGCCGCTGCCGGGCCGACGACTGTGGACGTGGACTTCAGGCTCAGTCGCCGGCTCAGCCCGGAGACGAGCATCGGCGTGGAGAGCTACAACGAACTCGGCCCACTCCGGCGGCTTGCGCCGTTGAATCAGGGCAGCAAGGCGCTTTTCGCCGTCGTCGACACGCAGATCGCGGGCATCCCCATCGAAGCGGGCGTGGGCCGCGGGCTGACGACCGAGGCGGACCGCTGGACGATCAAGATGATCGTGACGTTTCCGACAACGATCCGATAGGCCTGCGAGCACGCGGCCGGATACCCATGCGCTGAAAATAATCCTCAAGCCGCGCCGGCCGGGTGCCGATAGACTATTGATCTGCAACTCACTTGGCGAGAGACAGCATGTCACCCATCTCCCCGGTTTCCACGAATCAAGTGACGACGCCCCCGAACGCACGCTCGGTCGATGCGGACGGCGACCACGACGGCTCCAAGCCGGGTGAGGTGGAGTCGAAGAAGACGCAAGCCCCCGCCCCCGTGCCGCCCAAGCCAACCGAGACACTCGGCAACAACGTCAACACTTACGCGTGAGTTAGGAGCGCAGCGCTCCCTGGCGGAACCGCCACAAGGCGTCTCCGCGGCGCGCCGTCACGCCCATGCGATGCATGTGTGGCCCGCGCCTCCTCCGTTTGACGATCCTGTCTCGCATGCAATCCCACACCCAGAAGTACGACCCTCTGAGTCAGATCTTCCATTGGCTTTCCGCCCTCGCCGTGCTGGGCGCTTTCGTGCTGGGGCCCGGAGGTTTTGGGCGGCTGATGCGCCAGGGGGTCGATCCGGCAACCCGCTGGGACATCGTCTGGCACGAGTCGCTCGGCGTCTTTGTCTTTGCGATCACGTTGGCGCGCCTGCTCTGGGTAGCGCTGAGACCCGGCCGGCCTGATTTCGAGCTGGCGACATGGATGCGCTGGCTCTCGCGCGGCGTACAGCTGGCCTTGTGGATCCTGATGCTCTGCCTGCCCCTGACGGCACTGCTTTGCCTGGGTGGCGAAGGGCATCCCGTCACCTTGCTGGGCCCCCTGCGCTTGGACCTCTCGGACAGCGTCGGCGCACTTGCGATCGCGCATGCTCTCGATTGGGGCGACGTCCACCAATTCCTCGGCGATCTGATCATGTGGCTGGCCGGGGCGCATGCGCTTGCGGCGATCCTGCACGGCGTCGTTCTGAAGGACGGGGTGCTGTCTGCGATGCTGCCGGGTCGCCTGAGTCGGTGATCCGCGGCAGCCAGTCGGCTGGGTTATGAAGGGCCTTGGAAATATGATTCCAGTGCCAAGGTAGCGCTCCGTATGCTCGGGCCCAGGTGATCAACATCGGAGCCCCTCGCTTGAACCAGAAAAGCCTCGCCAGCCTGCTGGCACTCGCCTGCCTTGCTGCCGGTGCAGCCCATGCCCAGATGACGGGGCCCGAGCAACGCATCGTGGCTGCGGTGAAACAGGGCAGCCCGAAGGCGCTGGAGCTCCTGGAGAAATCGGTCCGAATCAACAGCGGCACGCTCAACGTCGAAGGCGTGCGCGCAGTTGGCGAAGTGTTTCGCGCCGAGCTGGTCGACCTGGGCTTCGAGACCCATTGGGTCGAAATGCCGACCGACATGCATCGCGCCGGGCACCTCGTGGCACACCACGAGGGCAGCGAAGGCAAGCGCATCCTGCTCCTGGGGCACCTCGACACCGTGTTCGACGCGAACAGCACCGTCCCACTCTGGGAACGTCAGGGCGACCGTGTGCGCGGGCAAGGCGTGAGCGACATGAAGGGCGGCGACGTGATCGTGATCGAGGCACTCCGCGCGCTCAAGAACGCCGGCTCGCTGGATCACGCCCGCATCGACATCATCTTCACCGGGGATGAGGAGCGGACCGGAGCACCTCTGGCGGTGACTCGCGAGCCGATGGTGAAGCTGGCCAAGCAGGCGGACTACGCGCTGTCTTTCGAAGGTAGCGGTCGGCACGAAGGGATAGACCGGGTGAGCATTGCACGCCGCTCTTCGACGGACTGGGCGCTGCACGTGCAAGGGCGCCCCGGCCATTCGGCAGGCGTGTTCTCGCCCGGGTCCGGCTACGGCGCCATCTACGAGGGTGCGCGCATCCTCAATGCCTTTCGCGATCAGTTGATCGAGCCGAGCCTCACCTTCAACGTCGGCGCGGCGGTGGGCGGCACGGACGTGAACTATTCGGAGGCCACCGCCACCGGCACGGCCTACGGCAAGACCAACGTGATCGCTCGCGGCTTCGAGGCGCGCGGCGATCTGCGCTTCATCAGCACCGAACAAGGCGACCGCGTCAAGCGGCACATGCAAGACATCGTGGCGGCGAGCCTGCCCGGCACGCAGGCAACGATCACCTTCCGGGACAGCTATCCGCCCATGCCGGCAACGCCGGCCGGGCAACGGCTCGTGGAGCTGCTTTCCAAGGTCAGCCAGGACGCGGGCTTCCGACCGGTCACCACAGCCGACCCCGCGTCGCGCGGAGCGGGCGACATCCAGTTCACCGCACCGTACACGACGGGCGTGGACGGGCTGGGCGCGGCAGGCAGCGGTGCGCATACCGACGACGAGGACCTGGAGGTCGCATCCATCGAACGCGGGGCAATCCGAGCGGCGCTGCTCATCTATCGGCTGACGCGGCCGACGCCGCCCTGAGGGCTCGACCCAAGCGTCGCGATCGCAGCGCATCGGTCTTGGTGCCGCCCTTCACCCGGCTCTGGATAAGCTGCCAAAAGCGTCGGACCAGATCGCCGTGGTCCACATAGACGGCCGGGTTGATGGTCTTCTACATCGCTTGGGTCTCGGCACCAAACCCCGGCCTCCAACCCAGACCACCAAAGGAAATGTGACACCGACGAGCGGCTCAAGGCGATCGTCCGACGAACACCCATGTTCGCCGCCGTGTCAAATGGACATCGACGAGATGTCGGAGCAGCCGAAGGCGACTTGCCACTTCTGGTCGTCGCAGCCCAAGTCCAGTGTGGCGGCGTGTTGATTGACGCGCACGATCTGGCCAACGCGGTGCCGCCAAGCGTGAGCTACTTTGGCGAGTCCTTCCGCAAATTTCTTGCGCTGCTGGCGGCGCTGCTCGGCGGCTTCCATGGTGGCTCGTTGTTCTGCCCAGTCTCGGACTTGGGCCTCGCGCTCCTGACCCAAGCGCACGGTGGGCTCGCCCGCCACGACGACGCCATGAGCGATGGCCGCAAACTTGCTCTCCAGCCGGTCAAGCGGGCCGCCCCCTACCACCCCAGCATCCAGGTCGTGATCTGCAGAGTCGCCTTGGCGACGTGCTTCTCCACCGTGCTGATGCTCAGACCATGGTGCAGTGCGATGGCTTTATAGGACATGCCATCGACGCGGTGGGCCAGGAAAATTTCGCGTGTCTTATCGCTCAGGCGACCCAGGCACTGACTCATGCGTGCCATGCGCTCTCGGGCAAGCACGATCGCCTCGGTACCCGGCGCCGTATCAAGCAGGACAACATCTTCCAGAGCGATCTGCTCGCCGTGGCCGACGCAAGCGCGGTGAGCGTCGATTGAAAGGTTCAGTGCTGTACGCATCAGGAATGCTTCAGGCTCGTCCACGACCTGGTCACGTTCGTAGCAAGCCATACGCACCCAGGCTTCTTGCATCAGGTCTTCGGCGTCTTGCGACGACCGGCCGCGCCGCATCAGCGCAGCTCTGATCCGCGAGAAGACTGGAGGCCAATCCTTGTTCATCTGTGGCTACTGGCGGAAGTGCCAACTGTGAGCGTCCAGCCACGCCACCTTGACGTGGTCTGGACGCAGGACTATCTGGCCGCAGCGGCCGATCCGACGAAGGCGATGCACTCCACGAGGTTGAGGGTGGCCAGTACCAAGTACTTCTCAGCCT
>Ga0213872_10000725_pt1 | contig 24616 bp, 21 predicted proteins | sample VelepicomBERX_R2_FD_160071 | JGI IMG/M metagenome (GOLD analysis project Ga0213872, IMG submission 160071) | Rhizosphere microbial communities from Vellozia epidendroides in rupestrian grasslands, the National Park of Serra do Cipo, Brazil - RX_R2 | ecosystem: Host-associated > Plants > Roots >...
CATCTCAGCTTACCGGCCGCCTTTAAAATTATTAAAGACGGCGATTGAGTTTTGCATCCGACAACGTATCGGCGAATCCATGCAACTTGAGCCTTTTAGGATCACTTATGCCTGAAAATAGCGTTCTGGTAAATGGGAATGAAAAGCTTTTCAGCGACACGGAACTGCTTGTCGAGGACGTAGGCCCCGCGAGAGCCGCTGCGAAGGTTACCGAAGACGACGGGACGATCCGTCGATTGCTTAACAGTTACGAACTTGGGCATAAACTGCGCCAGCTCCGTCTCCGCAAGAAGATCGCTCTGGTCGACTTGGGAAGACACACCGGACTGTCTGCTTCCATGCTTTCGCAACTCGAAAATGGCAAACTGGTTCCTACTTTGCCGACGCTGGCCCGGATCGCCATGGTGTTCGATGTCGGGTTGGAACACTTTTTCTCTGAAAAGCGTGCGCACCGGACCTTCTCGATTGTTCGAGCAGCCGAACGGCTGCGCTTCCCCGACGTTCCCGGCAGCCCGGTGCCCGGATTTTTCTTCGAGGTCCTGGCGTTTGGCGCAACGGAGAAGAGTATCTCTGCCTATCTGGCCGAGTTTCCGAGGCGTGATGAAAACCCCATGCGGCATCATCAGCACGATGGCGCCGAGTTCGTGCACTTGCTCGAAGGTGCACTCGCGATAAACTATCAAGCTGAAGACCACGTATTAAACGCGGGCGACAGCGTTTATTTCGATGCCTCTGAAGCGCATGCCTACTGCGGCCTTTCGGAAGAGCCTGCCCGGGCTATTGTCATTACATCTGTTCCGCGCCTGTAAACCCCTTCTTCTAGCCGGGTTCGTTTGGCAGTTCTGCCTCGCCGCCCCGGCCTTCTCCAAGGATCGCTGGACCGAACTGAACATCGGCTCCTTCTATGTCGATACCGATGCCGACCTTGCTGCCGCGCGCGACGACCTTTCCCAACTCGAACAGCTCCGTTGGGTCCTGGGTGGACTGCTGGAATCGAAGGATCTGCGGAGTGTCTGGCCCATCCGGGTTCTGCTCACACGAAATGCAAAAACGAACCCAACGGGCAATCAGGGAAAGTTCGTTTGGCAAAACGGGCAGTGTCTGTTGGTTGTCTCTCCGGACGCGAAGATCCCGCTGGGTGAAGTGGCCGGAATCCTGCTCGATGCAAACACCCCGCGTTTGCCGCCCGCCGTCGAATCCGGCATGCGCTCGCTCTTCAGCACATTAGAGGCCCACGGCAGCCGCGTGAGTTGGGGTGGCGCACCGGCGCATCCTGATCCGGCCTGGGCTCTGATGCGGCTGTTTGGGACCAAATTTGAGTACGGTGCAAGTTTCCACATTTTTCTGACCAGCCTGAAGGGCGGGAGTGATATGCGGATAGCCGCGCGCAACGCATTCGGCAAAGATTTCAGTAGCTTAGAGCAGGAAGCTCAAGCAAGTCTTCAAGCCGGAAACTGGCAGCCCGTTGCGGTGTCCGGGCGCCCGCTGGATCCCAAACGGGATTTCGGAGAACACTCGCTCGATCCGGCCGTAGCCGAGGTTTATCTAGCCGATTCCCAGCTCACGGCCGACCCGCACGCGGCCGAGGCTGCATACAAGGCTGCCATCGCAGCCGGCGGCGCCACCGCCGCCCTGGGATACGAGGGTCTGGCTTCCATTGCCAAGCTGGACAAGCGAGATGCGCAGGGTCTTCTCGAGAACGCAATTCGGGTCGGTAGCAAGAGCGCGCCAGTTTACATGGCGGCGGCCGAAAACTCATTGGGTGATGAGGCACTGCCGCTGATAAAGTCGGCGATGCGCCTGAATCCGCTTTGGGGGGAGCCGGTCTATCGACAGGCACAGCTCGCGATCGATCCGGCCGAGAAGCTATCGCTGCTCCGGAAAGCAACTCAGCTTGATCCGCGCATGACGAAGTATTGGGTAGAACTGGCACAGGTGGAAACAACCCGCGGCGAAGCGACCGCGGCCGATGGCGCATGGCTGCGCGCCGAAGACTCGGCCCCGGAAGGCGCCGAGCGCGATCGCATTCACCAGCTTCGGGTCGACTCTGAGCAGCAGCGGTTAGACGCAGCCGAAGCCGCGCAGCGCCAGGAGCGTGAAGCAGTTCATCTGGCAGACCAGCAGGCGCAGGACGCCGAGACAGCACGTATTCGTGCGGCCGAGCAGAAGGCCAATGCGGCAGTCGATGCGGCGGCGGGAGGCGAGAAGCCAACGGATGTGAAGACCTGGGAGTCGCTGGTTCCGAAGAAGAACCTGACGGGAGTGTTAGTTCGTGTCGACTGCTTGCGGCACGGCCAGCGATTATGGGTGAAAGACAAGTCGGGTGCAACCATGGAGCTCTATTTGCGGGAAGCCCGTTCCGAACTGGCGTGCGGAGCGCAGACTTCGCCGCGCCGCGTCTCCATTGCGTATCATGCGTTACCGGATGACGACCTGCACACTGCCGGTGAGATTACCGAGTTAGAGATTCAGTGAGCCTGCTGCTTCGTCCCGCTACTCCGCACGATCTTCCCGCGCTTCTCAGAATTGAAGCAGAGTCCTTTGCTGATCCAAACTGGCGGGCAGAGGATTTTTCGCGATACGACACCATGGTCGCTGAAGCCGACGGGCAAATTGCCGGGTTCCTGGTATCTCGGCAGACTTTTTCGGGAAATGGCGAGGGGCTGGCCGAGCGTGAAATTTTGAATGTTGCAGTGGCGCCGTCTTTCCGGCGAAACGGCATCGCCACGCTGCTGTTGAAGCACGAGCTTCAGTTTGATGCTGTCCATTTTCTGGAGGTTCGCGAGTCGAATGCGGCGGCCCAGGCGCTGTATCGAAAGCTCGGCTTCGTTGCGATCGCCAGGCGCCCCAAGTACTACGAGCGCCCCGAGGAAACGGCTATTGTCATGCAGCTGAAATAATGCTTATACTTGGATTGCGGTTGGCCCCTGGTGACCAGCCGCGAGTGAATAATGCACTCACACCCACCGGGCCAGATTCTTTCCACTACAATTCAGAACCAGACTCGGCGTGGTCACTCGATAAAGGAGTATCCTTTCATGGAGAATCACACGCAAGACGCAGACTTGAAAGCGCATCTGCTCGCCACGAATGAACAGTTCCGGGCGCTTGCAGAGCAGCATGCGCAGTTGAAGCATCAGATTCAGGAGATTGAATCTAGAGGGCTTCTCACGAGCAACGATGAGCTCGAGGAGCAGCACCTCAAGAAACTGAAACTTCACGTGAAGGATCAGATGCTCCACATTTTGGAGCAGCACAAACACGCAAGCGTCCATTAATATCAAGATCTGCGAATCAGGGAACCAGGTTGCGGTTCCCTGGTGACGCTCCTCCCCTTCCTCCTCTCAGCGCTACAAGCTCTTAGGAACACACTCGTAGAGCAGCATCCGGGTATTGAACCGCAATAGAGCGGGTCAGTTCACAAAGCCGAGTTTGTGCAAGTCCGGCTCCGGCAGGGGCGCGTTGAACTGTGCCTGGCTGAAAGTTTCCTTGACGCGGCCGTCTTCGAGCGCCACGCCGAACGGTGGATCGACGAATGGGAAGGCTTTTTTCAGCTTTGCGAGTTCCACGCTGGTGTGCGCTTGCTTGAAATGCGTGTCATGCAGGAAGTCGGCGGCCCATTGCGGGTTGATGGTCGGGATCGCGACGATGCGTGTATCCCCCCAGTTCAGCTTCGACATGAATTTAGCCGCGGCGTCGCAGTGCATGCACGACGGATCGTAAAAGAACACGAAAACCTTCCCGCTGGTCAGGTCCTGCGGCTTGCCGTCGACGATAACGGGGTTCGGTACCTGGGCATTCTGGCGCGTCGCAAAATTCACGCCAAAACTCAGTCCGGCTAGGACTACCAGGGCTGAGAACGCAACGACCGGAATGCGGTATTTTGCCACTCGCGGCGACCAGGCGAAGGCGGCCAGGCCGAACAGCAGCATGATCCCGTCGCCAATAAAGAAACCAGGTCCGATGGTTCGCTTAATGATGGGGAAGCAACTGCACTCATGGCCCACCAACACGTGATAATAAGCGCCGATCCAGCCGATAAAGAAGATCAGAAGCGCGGAGCCGAGCAGACCGCCCCAACGGCGGAAGCGCGGCACAAAAAGCAGGAGAGCGGTAAACAGCTCGAGCGTCCCGAGCACAGACGCCCCTAAGGCTCCCAAACCGGCCGGCACCTGCGCCTGTTCCAGCAACTCGCCGGTCTTGAACGGACTCAGGACTTTCCATCCGCCCGATACCAAAAAGATCAGACCAAGCAGAATCGCGCAAACCGCGGCGGTCGTCCGTTTCCAAGGTGCGATTTCGCCGCGTAGCGGGCCGGTTCTCGGGTCTGCAACTGTTTCTGCCATTGATTTCCTCATTGTATTCCGCCTCGGCGAGCAACAATGGTGAATTACTCAATCTATTAACTCACCTTTTACTCAACCATGTCCAGACCTCTAGCCTGTACTGTACTCGCCAGCTTTTTGACAACATTGATGCCGGGTGCACCGGTGAATACTGCGAAGAGAATCGATGCCCAGGTGAAAGCGATCACGAAATCGGCAATCCTGATCGATACCCATAACGACATACCCAGCTTCACGATTGACGGCGCCGATATTGGTAACTCACCGAAGACCCAGACCGACATCCCGCGGCTGCGGCAGGGCGGTGTAGGGGCAATTTTCTTCTCCGTTTACGTCGCGTCGAAATATGTTGACGGCAATCATTCGGCGAACCGCGCCCTGCAGATGATCGACGCGGTGAAGCACGACATCATCGAGCGTTATCCGGATACCTTTCAGCTTGCGCTCACTGCCGACGACATAGTCAAGGCACATCGTAAGCATAAGATTGCCGCGTTGATGGGCATCGAAGGCGGGCATGCCATTGAAGACAGCCCGCGCCTGCTGCGCGATTATTACGCACTTGGGGTTCGCTATATGACCCTGACCCATACCAATACGAATAATTGGGCCGACTCCTCCGGCGACATGAATGACCCGAAGGTGCAGCACCATAACGGCCTGACGGCGCAGGGCAAGGAGATTATCGAGGAGATGAACCGGCTGGGCATGATGGTCGACATTTCGCATGTTGCGGACAAAACGTTCTGGGACGCACTCGCAACCAGCCAGGCGCCGCTGATCGCTTCGCACTCTGCGGCCCGTGCCGTCACGGATGTGCCGCGAAACATGACCGACGACATGATTCGCGCGCTGGCAAAGCGCGGCGGCGTGATCCAGGTCAACTTCTACTGCAATTTCATTTCGCAGCAGGCCGCCAATGCTCCTAAAGACGCGCACCCGCACGCAACCCTCGCCGACGCGGTGGCGCATATCGATCACATCCGGCAGGTTGCCGGAATTGATGCGATCGGTATCGGAAGCGATTTCGACGGAATCGAGTGTGCGCCGGAGGGCCTGAACGATGTCTCGAAGTTCCCGGAACTGACGCGCGCGCTGCTCGAGAAGGGCTACACGCCCGCCGACATAAAGAAGATCTACGGTGGAAACACGCTGCGGCTGATGCGCCAGGTGGAGAGGGTTGCGGCGCAAATGAAGCGTGCGGGTCAGCCTGCCGGTCAGTAAGCGCCCGGTTCCGATTCTGCCCGCTTGGCCTCCTGCCACAGTTCTTCCATGCGGTCAAGCGGCGTCCCGGAGAGCGTTCCGCCTTCGGCCGCAATGGTTTTTTCGACGTGTGAGAAGCGCCGGCGAAACCGGGCGTTCGTTTTCCGCAAGGCCTGTTCTGGGTCGACCTTCAGGAAACGGGCCAGGTTGACCACAGTGAAGAGGAGATCGCCGATTTCATGCTCGATGTGATCCGGGTCGGCAGTCTCGCGTGCTTTCGCCAACTCGGCCGCTTCTTCCTGCACTTTTTCGACGACACCGCCGATATCCGGCCATTCGAAGCCGGCATTGGCGGCGTTGTGGCTGATCTTCTCCGCCTCGACCAAGGCAGGCAAGGAGCGCGGGACGCCGCTGAGTACGGAAGCGTTCTCAGCCGCGGCGGCGCCTGCTTTCTCCTGCCTCTTGATCTCGTCCCAACGCTGCTTCACATCTTCCGGCGTTTCGGCAGAAGCATCCGCAAACACGTGCGGATGGCGTCGTACCAGCTTCTCATTGATGGCATCGAGCGAGCTCGCAATATGAAACAGGCCCTGTTCGTTAGCCATTTCAGCGAAGAAGACCGGCTGAAGCAACAGATCGCCGAGCTCCTCCGCGAGGCCCGACCAATCGCGCTCGTCGATGGCGTCCATCACTTCATAAGTTTCCTCGAGCAGATAGGGTTTGATGGTGTCAAATGTCTGTTTGCGGTCCCACGGGCACCCGCCGGGCGCCCGGAGACGCGCCATAATTCTCACCAGTTCGCTGAACTTTTCGCCGGCTTCTTGAAAACGATCAACCACGCTCCGAATATAGCGGGCCGCTGACGGGCAGACCGCGCAGATTGCGGTGAGTGTCAGTAATATGGTGGTGTCGTATGGCAGATAGTACTGAAACATCGCAGGAATTTCCCCTTCCACCGGCCAACTTTATGTTTCTCGTGGAATCGATCCTGATGCAGGCCCAGATGCAGCTTGGGCTTCTTCACTTGGGGGAGGAAAACCAGCAAGCCGAACCGAACCTGCCTATGGCGCGGCATTCGATTGATCTGCTGGCCATGCTGCAGGAGAAGACCAGGGGCAATCTGGGGGTGGAAGAACAACGGCTGCTTGAAAACGGGCTGACCGAACTTCGCTTCCGTTACGTGCAGGTTGCCGATGAGGTTAAGCGGAAGAACCAACCCAAGGCTGAGCGTAAGCAAGAGGAGGACAAGGGGCCGATCATCATCACAGCCGATGGCGGAAAAGGAAGCAAGACCGAGTAGATGCTCGAAGAATTCGAGCATGCCTCCATTCTCGTGCTCGGTTCCGGGACGAGTGTGGGCGTGCCCATGATCGGTTGCAATTGCAAAGTCTGCACTTCCTCCGATCCCCGAGATAAGCGCCTGCGGCCCTCCGTGCTGCTGAAGCTGGGCGGCAAGCGCGTATTGATCGACACGACTCCTGACTTCCGCTGCCAGGCGCTGCGCTATGGCATTGAGCGGCTGGATGCCGTGCTCTACACCCATTCACATGCCGATCACATTTTAGGACTGGATGACGTCCGTCCGTTTAACTTCCTGCAAAAGAGCGACATCCCGATGTACGCGTCGGCCGACACGCTGGAAGTGATCGAGCGTACGTTTGAGTACGTGTTTGATAAAGCGCCTTCGCAATCAAGCCGGCCACGTCTGACGCCATATGTGTTCGATGCGGATCCAATTTGCGTGGCGGGGACATCTATGCTGCCGATCCGGGCTTTTCACGGTGAGGGACTGGTCTATGGATTCAGGTTTGGCGACTGCGCCTATCTGACCGACCACAGCGCGATACCACCGGAGAGCATGGAGAAGCTCGAAGGTTTGGATGTGTTGTTTCTGGATGCACTGCGGCATAATCCGCATCCAACCCATTCAACGGTGGAGGAATCGTTGCGTACGGTCGAAAAGCTGCGACCGAAAAGGGCTTTCTTTACGCATATTTCGCACGATCTTTCGCATGCACAGCTTGAAGCGCGGCTGCCGGCCCACGTGCGTCTGGCGTACGACGGGCTGGAGATTCCGATCGGCATGGCGGATCGCATATGAGCGCGGAAATCTTCCGTTCGCTGGAGGCCGCGCGACGCCGCTTCGGACCGTGCGCGCTGGCGATCGGCAACTTCGACGGCGTGCATATCGGGCATCAGTCGCTGCTCCGCGAGACCGTTCGCTGTGGTGCCGCGAGCAATGTCGTCCCGGCCGTTTTGACCTTCGACCCACACCCCACGGCGGTGGTTGCCCCTGACCGGATGCCGCAAGCGATTAGTAGCCTGGAGCAGCGGCTGGAATGGCTGGAAGCCGCGGGTGTGAAACGCATCCTGGTGCTGCCTTTTACACCGGAACTGGCACGCTTATTGCCTGAAGAGTTTGTTTCAGAAATTCTGATAAATGCGTTAGAAACGAGGGCAGTGTTCGTCGGCGAGAACTTCCGGTTTGGTAACAGGCAGAGCGGCACTCCGGAAGTGTTTCAAGACCTGGCGGCGCGGTACGGCTTCGCTTTGCGTTTTATGAAGCCGGTAACATTTCGCGGAAGGGTGGTATCGAGCAGTGCAATTCGGCAATACCTGGAGGCGGGCCGAGTGGCTCAGGCCGGGAGATTGCTTGGGCGGTGCTTCTCATTGAGGGGAACGGTGGTATCCGGACACGGTATCGGATCGAAGCAGACCGTGCCTACGTTGAACCTGCGTCCGGCCGCGGATCAAGTCGTACCGCGCGGGGTATACGTGACGGAAACGCGCGACCGGCTCACCGGGCGGCGATGGCATTCCATCACGAACGCCGGGGTGAGGCCCACGTTCGGAGGCAATGAACTCACGGTTGAGACGTTCCTTCTTGATGCGCTGGAAGGCGAAACGCCGCGCGAGATTGGCGTCGACTTCCGGCACTTCGTACGCGCCGAGCGCCAGTTTCCAAATCCCGAAATGCTGAAGGCGCAAATACTCAGGGATGTGGGCCGCGCCAAGGCGTATTGGCGGCGTACAGCAAAGCTGGTACAACCGGCTTCTTCGATATACTGAGGGTTTCAAGGCCATCCTCGGTTCGAAGGAGCTCTCATGCAGCTATCTGAAGGAAAAATAAAGCATCTCAATGCACTTTCTGATAAGAACGGCGTGATCGCGGCAGCCGCCATGGATCAGCGCGGAAGTCTGCGTAAGATGATTGCGCAGGCCAAAGGCGTTGGACAGGACCAGGTGAGCGATGAAATGCTCAGCGAGTTCAAGACGGCGGTCTGCAAAGTTCTTACCCCCCACGCAAGCGCCATTCTGCTCGATCCGGAATTCGGACTGCCGGCCGCGAAGGCGCGAGCCAAGAACGCCGGGCTGCTGCTCGCTTATGAAGAGAGCGGTTACGACAACACGAAACCCGGCCGTTTGCCCGACTTGCTGCCCCATCTATCGGCGAGGCGGATTAAGGAATTCGGCGCGGATGCAGTGAAGATACTGATCTATTACACGTCTTTCGAAAAGCCGGACGCGAACGATATCAAGCACGCCTTTATTGAGCGGGTGGGGGCAGAGTGCGAAGACAACGAGATTCCATTCTTTTGCGAATTCGTCTCCTATGATCCGCAAGGCGGCGATGAAAAAGGGTTCGAGTTTGCCAAGCGCAAGCCGGAAATCGTTACCAAGTACATGGAAGAATTCAGCAAGCCGCAGTACAAAATCGACGTGCTGAAGGTAGAGATTCCCATCAACGCCGAGTTTGTTGAAGGCAGCAGCGTGTTCAAGGGACAGGCCGCTTATTCACGCAAGGAAGCGCTCGATCACTTCCGCAAGGCGGCGAGTGTAGCAAAGAAGCCGTTTATCTATCTCAGCGCGGGTGTGAGCAATCCGCAGTTCATCGAGTCGCTGAACATGGCTGCCGAAGCTGGTACGGATTACTCGGGCGTTCTCTGCGGCCGCGCGACCTGGAAAGATGGCATCGCAGTTTACGGCAAGCAGGGACTCCAGGCGCTCGAAACGTGGTTATCCGATCAGGGCATCAAGAACATCAACGCCGTGAACGCAGCGATTAAGTCCGCCAAGCCGTGGCACGCCAAAGCCGGCGTCGCGGTACCCGCGTAAGCAGCTCAAGCGTGCGCCGGCAAAGCCACAACGGTCCCCGCTCGGGCGAGGATACAAACATGCAATTTGCTTCCATCGAGGAGGCGATTGAGGATTTTCGCGCAGGCAAGATGCTCATCGTGGTGGACGATGAGGATCGCGAAAACGAGGGGGATCTTACGATTGCGGCGGACAAGATCACTCCCGAAGCGATCAACTTCATGGCCACTTACGGGCGCGGGCTGATTTGCATCGCGCTCGATTCCGATATCTGCAACCGGCTGGACCTGCAGCCGATGTCGCCGGTGAATACGGCGCGATTCGGCACTGCGTTCTGCGAAGCGATCGACGCGGCGGCGGGTGTATCCACCGGCATTTCGGCATACGACCGCGCGCACACGATTCGCGTTGCGATGGATCCTAACAGCCGTCCGCAGGATCTGGCGCGTCCGGGACACGTTTTCCCGCTGCGGGCGCGTCCGGGCGGCGTTCTGGCGCGTTCGGGCCAAACCGAAGCGGCGGTGGATCTGGCGCGTCTCGCGGGCTTGTCGCACGGCGGCGTGATTTGCGAAATCATGAACGAAGACGGCACGATGGCGCGCGTGCCGGAGCTCCTCGAGTTCGGCCAGAAGTTCGGACTGAAGATGATTTCAGTGGCCGATCTCATTCGCTATCGCATCCAGACCGAACGCTTTGTGGAACGTGAGGCGACCGGGCGGATTGTAACCGAATACGGCGAGTTCCAGACCATCCGCTACGTCAGCGGCCTGGATCATGAAACACACCTGGCGCTGGTTCACGGCGATGTTAAGGGAAAGAAAGACGTGCTCGTGCGTGTGCATTCGCACTGCCTGTATGGAGATGTTCTGCACTCGACGGAGTGCGATTGCCGGCAGTTGGTTGCGGATGCGCTCGAGACGATTCAGCGCGCGGATCGCGGCGTGTTCCTGTATCTGCATCAAAGCGGACCCGGAGTGCACACTATATGGCGCGAGGGACGCCACGAGATTGTGGGACACGGCCGCAATCAATCGAACTTTATTCCTTCAGAGCGTCACCAGCCGCTGCAGCTCGAGACGGGGCTCGGGGCGCAGATCCTTTCCGATCTCGGGCTTTCCAGCATTCACTTGCTGACAAACCACCCCCGAAAGGTTGTCGGACTCGAAGGGTTCGGCATCCACATTACCAAACAAATCCCGTTCGGGCTGAGTGTGACGCCTGACGAAACGGCGCCTTCCAACGTCCAGATGCTTTGAAGTGATTACCCTGGCTAGGGTTACCAGGGTGGGCCGAGCGGGGAGCTCACCCCGGTACCGCCGTGGCCTGCAGGCCGAGAATTTTTAACACCTCTCGCGAGGTTCAGCCAGCCTTGGTGTAAGGCGCTCCGGTGGCTTAGATCACAGTAGAGCAAAGAAGTTTCCTGGGAATAACGAGAGGCACAGAGGCGGAAAGTACAATGGTCGCTTTCATGCCGGTTCCGTTTCGTTTGCCGCGTTTCTATCCGATTCTTGATACGGTTGCCCTTTCGACTTCGGGCGTTAGCGCCTGCGCTGCTGCCGACGCGCTACTGGAAGCGGGTGTCAAAATCCTGCAGTACCGTCATAAGGGGCACTGGACGCAAGCGCATTTCAATGAAGCCAAGCGGCTGGCAGAAAGCTGTGAGGAGACGGGGACGTTATTTGTTCTCAATGACCGCGCGGATTTTGCGCGCATTCTAAATGCCGCTCTGCACGTGGGCCAGGAGGATCTGCCACCGGGGGCTGCGCGCCGCGTCATCAGTGATGAGGTAATGGGGTTCTCCACTCATAACCGCCAGCAACTCGAGCGCGGGAATGAAGAACCCGTAGAGTACCTTTCGATCGGCCCGATTTTCGCCACGACATCCAAGGAACGACCGGATCCGGTAGTAGGCCTCGCCGGTTTGCAGGAGCTACGCCCGTTGGCAGCGAAGCCGCTGGTCGCCATCGGCGGCATCACGCTCGAGAATGCGCCGGAAGTTTTCGCCTCCCAGGTCGATTCGGTGGCGATCATATCGGGCCTGTTGCCGGAGGCCTGTGACCGGAAATCCATCCGTAAACGCGCGGAAGAATGGTTGCGGCTGGTGGGCTGAAAAACGTTTCGGGGAAAGATTGCGAAGCCGTTAGCTATCCTGAAATCGCTTATGGCTTTTTTTCCCAGGCGTCTGTTCGCCCCCTGCACCGTGCTGGCGGCGCTCGCGACGACCGCACTCGCGGCGGATGAGCCTCCGAAGTTGCGGCTTCCGGATACCGTCGCCCCCACCAGCTACCGGGTTGAGTTGAAGCTCGACCCGACGAAAGACACTTTTACCGGTCATATTGCGATCAAAGTGGATATCAAGCAGCCGGTCCAGACCATCTGGCTGAATGCGAGCCACATCGACGTTTCCGACGCGACGCTGAATGCCGGAGGCCGGCACCTGGCCGCGAAGGCGCTCCCGGGCGGTGACGATTTTGTCGGGTTGCAGTTCGAGTCCACCGTTCCTACCGGCGAGGGCGAGATTGAGATTCAGTACACGGGCCATGTTCGCCAGCAGGACAGCTCGGGCGTTTTTCACATGACTGAAGATGGCCACGATTATCTGTTTACGCAGTTCGAATCCACGGATGCCCGAGCCGCGTTTCCGTGCTTCGATGAGCCTTCCTACAAAGTGCCGTGGCAGCTCACACTGAGCGTTCCTCAGAAAGACGATGCAGTGAGCAATACTCCGACGACGCAAGAAGAGACACGCGGCGCCGATAAGGTCTATACATTCAAACAGACCAAGCCGCTGCCGAGTTATCTGATTGCATTCGCGGTGGGCGAGTTCGATTTCGTTCCAGCGGGCTACGTAGGAAAGAATCGCGCTCCCGTGCGGATCATTACGCCGAAGGGGCTTGGATACCAGGCAAAATACACGGCTGAAATTACCGCGACCATCCTGGAGCGTGAGGAACAGTACTTCGGCATTCCGTACCCGTATGAGAAATCCGATCAGCTCGCAATTCCGACCACCTTCGGTTTCGGAGCGATGGAGAACGCCGGCCTGGTGACGTATGCGCAGACTATTCTTCTTGGAGACCCTAAGCGCGACACCATCAGACGGCAGCGCGAATGCGCGTCGGTGGAGGCTCATGAGCTAGCGCATCAGTGGTTCGGTGACCTGGTCACGACGGCATGGTGGAACGATATCTGGCTGAACGAAGCATTTGCCAGTTGGATGGAGCAGAAGGTGATCGCCGAATGGCACCCCGAGTGGCAGACCCGCGTGGAGGATGTCCAGTCAAAGCTAGGCGCCATGCGGCAGGACAGCTTGATTTCAGCGCGCAAAATCCGGCAGGAAATCAAGACCAAGGACGACATCAGCAACGCTTTCGACAGCATTACTTACAACAAGGGTGCGGCCGTGATTCGGATGTTCGAAAGCTGGATCGGCTCAGAGGAGTTTCGCAAGGGCGTGCATGGATACCTGACCCGTTATGCTTTCAAGAACGCGACTGCAACGGATTTTCTTGATGCCATCGGTTCGGCGACGAAAAAAGATGTAACGACGCCGTTCTCCACCTTCCTGAACCAAGCCGGTGTGCCGATGGTTACGGTTTCGCTCGAGTGCAACCAGGGCTCGGGAGTGTTGCACATGGAGCAGCAGCGCTATCTGCCGCTGGGCTCCAAGGGTTCTACCGACCAGATCTGGCAAGTCCCGGTTTGTGCCCGCTGGGGCACGGGCGAGACTGGTACGGACGCCTGCACCTTGATGACCGAGGCGAAGACCGACTGGAAGCTGAAGGGTAGCGGCTGTCCCGCGTGGGTGGAGGCAAACGATGAGGCGGTGGGATATTACCGCGTCAATTACCAGAGTAGCCTTCTCGCTGATTTGACGAAGGGCGATGTCGATAAACGCCTGAATGCGGCTGAGCGAGTGGACTTCCTGGGCAATGCAGATGCACTTACGACGGGCGGTAAGCTGCCGGCGGCCGATGCTCTTGGTCTAGTGCCGGTCTTCCGCGCCGATCCGGAGCGGAATGTAGTGCAGACCTCGCTGAATCTTGCGCTTGCTCCCTACGCGCACCTGGTTCCGGAGGATCTGATGCCAAATTACCGCCGGTTCCTGCAAAAGAACTTCGATGCCAGGGCCAGGGAACTTGGCTGGACACCGAAGCCGGGCGAATCAGACAACACGCTGTTGCTGCGGCCGCTGCTGCTTCGCACAATGGCCACCAGAGGACGCGACGAGGAGCTGGCGAAAGAGGGCAGGGAACTGACCGACAAATGGTTGGAGGACCACAACTCGATTGATCCCAACATGGTGAATTCGGTGATCGACACGGGCGCTTACTATGGCGACAAGTCGCTCTTTGAACGTTTCCTGGGAGAGTACAAGAAGAGCAAAGACCGGCAGGAGCAGGAGCGGATTGTGGAAGCGATGGCATTTTTTCGGGATCCTGCCGCGATTGAGGCGGGCATGAATGCCGTTCTCAACGGCGATATCCCCGCGATTCAGGGTCTCTATGTATTCCTCTACATGGGACAGAGGGAGCCTTCGACGCGGCATATGGCATTCGATTTCATGAAGGCGCACTTCGACGAGCTTGCGGCGAAGCGACCCACTGGAGGCGGCTTCGATGGTGGAGCGCTGTTTCCGGAAGTGGGTGCTTCTTTCTGCAGCGAACAGGAGAAGGAAGAACTGAAGAGTTTCTTCGAACCACGGATCGATAAGTTCACCGGCGGTCCACGGACGCTATCGAATGTGCTGGAGGAAATCGATGTCTGCACTGCAGAGAAATCCGCGCAGGAGTCGAGCGTTGAAGCATTCCTGAAGAAGTACTGACCGCGGGACACTATAAACAACGAGGGCCGGACAATTGTCCGGCCCTTTGTCATAATTCATACACGCAAAAGAGGCGGAAGAACTCCCTTCTAGCCTCGCGACGTCTATGCCGCTACGCCGGTTGATTGTGGTCTTACTAGCGATGAGCGCAGGGTACGTGCTCATGAGCCAGGACGCCTGGCCGCAGAGGCCAGTGGGACGCGATTACGGGCGGTCAATGGTGATAGGCCGCGAAGGAATCGTCGCCACAAGTCAAACTCTGGCTTCTGCCGCCGGAGCCGACATTTTGCGGCAAGGCGGGAACGCAGTGGATGCCGCCATCGCGGCCAATGCCGTGCTGAGCGTCACAGAGCCGATGATGAACGGCATTGGCGGCGACCTGTTTGCGATTGTTTACGATGCGAAAACAAAAAAACTTTACGGCCTGAATGCGAGCGGCTGGTCCCCGCAAGGTCTCACCATCGAGCACTTGAAAGCGAAAGCCGTAACGGATAAGATTCGACCTGACATAGATTCCGTTACTGTCCCGGGCGCGGTAGCCGGGTGGTTCGCGCTGCATCAGCGCTTCGGGCGGCTTTCGCTGGGCGCCACCCTGCAGCCTGCGATCTTCTATGCCGCGCATGGCGTGCCGATCACGGAACTCGTTGCCAAGGTCTGGGCGCAAGGTGTTGCGGCGTTACAGACACGGCCAGGATTTGCGTCGACATTTCTGCCCGGCGGACGCGCACCGGGAGCCGGCGATGTGTTTCGAGATCCAGATCTGGCGCACTCGCTTACCCTGATTGCGGAGCACGGCCGGGATGGTTTTTATCGCGGTCCCCTGGCGGAAGCTCTTGTCGAGTTTTCGAAGCAGCAGGGCGGAACATTGAGCGGAGCAGACCTGGCTGAGTTCCAGCCCGAGTGGGTAGAACCGATTTCGACGACGTATCGCGGCTGGACCGTTTATGAGCTGCCGCCCAACGGGCAGGGCATCGCCGCGCTTTCCATGCTGAACATCATGGAACAGTTTCCGCTTGCCGAATACGGCCAGAACAGTGCAAAGGCTTTGCACGTCATGATCGAGTCAAAGAAACTGGCGTATGCGGATCTGATTCATTACGTTGGCGATCCGCGATTTTCCCCCATTCCAGTGGAGCAACTGCTATCGAAAGGTTTAGCACGCAGGCGTGCCGATTCCATCGATCCGCAGGTAGCGCACTGCAGTGTGCTTCCTTCGGATCTCAGCGCGAAGCTGAACGCTATGGGGCACGACACCACTTACTTGAGCGTTATCGACCGCGAGGGGAACATTGTCTCGATGATTCAGAGCAACTACAGTGGGTTCGGGACGGGCCTGGTGGCACCCGGAACCGGCTTCGCGCTACAGAACCGCGGGCAATTGTTTTCCTTGAAACCGGGCGAGCCGAATTCGCTTGCACCGCGTAAACGTCCGTTGCACACTATCATTCCGGGGTTCATGCAAAAGGGTGACGAAATGATCGGGTTCGGGATTATGGGAGGCTTCAATCAGGCGCAGGCACATGCCCAGTTCGTATCGAACGTTGTTGATTTCGGTATGAATATCCAGGCTGCGCTGAGTGCCGCGCGATTTACCAAAATAACTTTCGAGGGATGCGACGTCGAGGTGGAATCGCGAGTTCCAGCGGAGGTAAGACGCGAATTGCAGGCGAAAGGGCATGAATTGGAAACGGTGGACCCGTATTCCCTGGCCATGGGCCGCGGGAACGTTGTCATGCGAAATGCCGCCGGCGTAAACTTCGCGGCTTCCGACCCGCGGGCAGACGGCGAGGCGATACCGCAGGTTCCCGACTGGACTCGACGCTGATATTGCCATGAGCAACTTCTCAATAGCGATGATTCCGGGCGACGGCGTGGGACGTGAGGTCACGCCCGTGGCTTTCGAGATAGCACGCAGCGCCGCTGCGGACCACGGCGATACTCTCGAGCCCACATGCTACGAATGGGGCAGCGACTACTATCTTCAGCACGGCATCATGATGCCCCCCGACGGCGTGGAGCAGCTCAAAAAGCACGACGCGATCCTGCTTGGCGCTGTGGGACATCCGAAAGTGCCGGACCACATTACGCTCAACGGGTTATTACTGCCCATCAGGCGCGAGCTGGATCTGTTTGCGAACGTACGGCCGGCGATTCTCTACACCGGAGTAGAGTCGCCACTCAAGGGAATCCGGCCCGGCGACATTGACATTGTTGTCGTGCGCGAAAACACGGAAGGCGAGTACTCGCAAGTGGGCGGTTTCGTATATGAGAAACAGGTGAATGAAGTTGCCGTTCAGACAGCGGTATTTACCCGCCGTGGAGTCGAGCGTATTATCCGGTTCGCATTTGACCTGGCGCAGCGCCGGAATCAAAAACAAAAAGTGACCTCGGTGACGAAGTCAAACGCGCAAGGGTTCAGTATGGTCTTGTGGGATCGCGTATTTGACGAAGTCGCGCAGGAGTACGACGGAGTGGAGACCGAGTCGTTATTAGTGGACGCTGCGGCGTTGAACTTCGTGCGGCGTCCACAGACGTTCGATGTGGTGGTTGGTTCTAATCTTTTCGGCGATATTCTCAGCGATCTCTCGGCAATGGTAGCCGGCGGCATCGGTCTGGCGGCGAGTGCGAACGTGGACCCGCTCCGGCGATGTCCTTCCATGTTCGAGCCGGTTCACGGGACAGCGCCTGACATCGCGGGGAAGGGTGTTGCCAACCCTATGGCCATGATCTTCTCCGCCGTGATGATGCTTGACCATCTGGGGCTTGTTGATGCGGCAACGCGCATCGACCGGGCCACGCAGTCCGTAATCGCCGAAGGGAAAGTGCGGACGGCAGACCTGGGCGGAAACAGCTCAACCAGTGAAGTAGCGGACGCTGTGCTCGAGAAGTTAGAGGAAGGCGCTTAGTTGAGTTCCGCTTTCACTCGTTTTGGCAGCTTCGCATAGACGAGATCGTATGATTCGCGCACGAGAGCTTTGAGTTCAGCGTGCGTCAGCCCGTTGTCGTTCTCGAGTGCAATCCATTTCGCCCGCGCCAGGTAAGGAGCCGGGGCAACGCCCGGACGCTCTAACCATTCGGCAAATGTGTCCGGATTGCACTTCAGCGAGAGAATGTATTGCCGCGGCTCCAGCGCGGCGATTGCGAAGCACTTGCCGGCGACTTTAAACACAAGGCTCTCGCCCCATTGAATGCACTCCGTCGCATGCGGAAGCGAGAGGCAGTACTGTCGAAGCCATTCGAGCATGCTGCCAGCGTACCCGATTCCAGCGGTCTCTAAAATCGGTTTCGGCCGGCGAGGCGGTCTAGAACTGCTCCTCGACGAGAAACTGTTCGAATTTGCCGTCAGGCATGATGTAGATGTTCAACAGCACTGTATTCATTTGGAAGTGCGCACGATAGCTCAGGTGCGTCATTCCGCCACGAAGCGACCGGCTTTGCCGGCTGAGAACCTCCAAGCGGCCAAGCGGCGCAAGCGAAGCGCGGTAGTCGTTCAGGGCCAGATCGGTGAAATAGGCATTGGCGTTTGCAGTGAAGAGCGCGCGATCGATGCGGCCTTGCTGCAGACCCTCCAGGATCGAATGGACCTGCCGATCTTGTTTTTCAGCAACGGCGTTTTCCGGATCAAGAAGGGCTGAAGCGATCTGTTGGGTAACGGGACCAATCAGATTGACTCCATCTTCGTTAGAAAGCACGACGATGCCGATGTTTTTCGCCGGGAAAACCGTATTCATCGCAAGAAACCCGGATACTTCGCCGCTGTGCGAGATCGCCGGCGTGCCGTGCTGCTCGCCGACCTGAAGCCCAAGTGCATACTGTGTGCCCTTGCCGTTCTTCAACTTCACCTCACGCGTGAACTCATCGTACGAGGCGGCGGAAAGAATGCGCTTCTGGAGAAACGCGATATCCCATTTCGCGAGATCGGATGGCGTCATGCATAGCTCCCCGGCAGCAAAATACCAGCCTGGCCCCTCCCTGCCTACAACACGCGGAGGCCCGAGCGCGTAGCGCGTATAAGCGACGGCATCCGCGGGAGTGTGCACATCGCAATCGCCGGCCGAGGCCATTTCGAGGGGGCGGAAGATGTGCTCGTTGAGATAAGGCAGAAGCTGCTCGCCGGAGACTTTCTCCAGGATCTTGCCGGCGATTACATAGTTTGTGTTGCTGTATTGCCACTGGGTGCCCGGCTCGAAGTTCAGCGGTTTTTTCGCCCAGCGGTCCATGATTTCATCCGGCGTGGTCGGGTTGGTCCACTCAGGAATGAGGTAATCCTGCGGTGCGTAATCTTCGTAGCCGGAAGTGTGCGACAGAAGATTGCGAATGGTGACTTCGTCCGCGCGGGTCAGTTCGGGAAAGTACTTAGAGATCTTGTCATCGAGCGAGAGCTTGCCCTTTTCCTGTTCGAGCAGGATGGCAGCGGCCGTGAACTGCTTGCTGATTGAGCCGACCGCATAGCGCGTGTCTACGGTCGAACGCTCATTCTTTGCGAGGTTTGCATCGCCGAATGCGTTCGCATAGAAGAGGCGCCCGTCTTTGACCACGGCCACCGAGACGCTCGGCACTCCGAAAGCCTGACGTGTTTCAGCGATCTTCTGATCCAGGCCGGTCCTGGCGGAAGGCGGCGCCTGCGCAAGAAGATTCGTGCACAGAAAAAAGGCAAGCGAGAATCCTGCAGGTAACGGGCGGTTGAGGAGCATAAGATGTGAGGCGTGTCGATTAAAGGTGCTTTACGAGAACGACTGTGAAGTCATCGGCAAAAGAGCTGCCGCCGCTCCAGTTGCGGACGTAATCGGTGAGGGCCTGCACGATTCCGTCCGACGACTCGGTCCGATGGTGGACCAGGAAATCCGCAAGCCGGTCTTCCCCGAGTTCCTCGCCGGTGGTGGCTGACCTCGCTTCGGTCACCCCGTCGCTGTACAGCGCGAGCAGGTCGCCAGGATTGAGCCGGGTCTCCTTCAGTTCGTACTGGACGATCGGGAAAAGGCCCATTACCATCCCGTTGCCAAAGAGCTTTTCGATCTTTCCGTTGGCCCGGAGCAGGATGGGATAGTTGTGTCCGGCATTCGTGTACTGGAGGCGCCCTGTCGTGGGATCGAGCAAGGTGTAGAAGAACGTAATAAATTTGCCGAGCGGACAACGTTCGGCAAGGTTCCGATTCAGCACGCAAACCGCGGACGAAGGATCAGGGCCGGTCTCGCGCAGCATCTGCACGCGGGCCTGGAGACTCGACATCAAAAGCGCGGCTGGCAGACCCTTTCCCGAGACATCACCGACTACGATTGCCAACCGGCCATCCTCATACGGCACAAAATCGTAATAGTCCCCGCCCACGGTATGGCATGGCAGGTTATATCCGGCCAGGTCATAGCCTGTGTAGCGGGGAGCTTCGGTTGGAAGCAGGGTCCGTTGGATCTCGCTGGCTTGCGCCAATTCCAATTCCATCAGTTTTTCAGCCTGCTCGACTTCCGCAAGACGTGCGTGTTCGATGCGAATGGCGGCGACGTTAGCCATGACGGTAAGCAAGTCGAGATCTTCCTGCCCAAACGGACGCAGCACCGAGCCGTTGTCTACATAGATAAGGCCGATCACGCGGTCACGAGTTTGCAGCGGCACCGCCATGATGCTGCGCACGCGCTGCATAACGATGCTCTTCTGCTGGCGGAGCGCATCGTCCAGCATGGCGTCGCTGACCACCAGTGAGCACTTCTCGCGAATCACGCGATCGCGGATAGAGGTGCTGATACTGAAGCCTGCCCCTTCGCTCGCGCGGACAACGAGATCGTTATCTTCCAGCGTCAGGATGACTCCCCGGCGCGCCTCCATTGCCGACAAAGCGAGCTTGAGGATCACCTGGAAGAGTTCCTCAAGCGGGCGGTGACTGGCGAGTTCCTGCCCTGCGCGAATCAAGGCACCGACGACACGCGCGGTTCCGAGCGAGATGTCACGATCGGGCTGGGTGCCTGTTCCGGCCTTCCCCAAAACCTTATCTAGGCTGGTAACGATGGTCGCCTCGCGCGTGATTTTCTCCTCTTCATGAGGGATGAAGGAGACGACGGGCTTGTGAGTTTCGGTGCTTTCGCGTACTTCAATGGTCAGGTGGCCTGCGTAAATCCGGTCACCTGTCCTAATTTTGTGCGGTTCCTTGAGACTGGACGCATTGACGACCGTGCCGTTTCGGCTCGCGCAATCTTTGACGAACCAACCCCCGTCATGCTGTTCGAAACAGAGATGATAGCGCGAAAGCCAGGGATCTTCGGGATAAGCAAGATCGTTATCCGCGGAGCGCCCCAGAGAGAGCGTGGCCTTCCGCAGTTCCACTCTTGTTGGTGAGCCTTCCGGGCCAGAAATCAGGAGTTCCATCGCCGAAACGTTCTAACCATAACAGATTTGCCGTGAAAAGTAAGCGCTGGAAGCTGTTGGCCGCTCACTGGCGCGGCCCGGCGCCGGGTGTAAAGGGCGGCAGGCTAAACTTCGTCTTCGGCAGGAAGTGGCGCAGTAGCTTTCACTGACTTAGTGGCAGCGGACCCGGTAATCAGCATGGCTCCGCGATTATAGGTGAGGTACAGAAAACCCCATTGGATCAGCACCACTACGCGGCTTTGGAACTCGACAATATACAGAAGGTGAATGAAAAGCCAGACAAACCAGGCAGGGAAGCCGAAGAGGTGAAAACCGAAAACATTCGCTACCGCCGCGAACCGGCCGATGACCGCCAAATCGCCTTTATTGAAATAGTGGAAGGGCTTCTGTTTGCGCCCGCCCTTCAGACGTGCGGCGATCGTTCGCGCAGCGTATGAGCCGGTTTGCATGGCCACCTGCGCGACGCCGGGCAGCGGCTTGCCCTGTTGGTCCGGTATATAAGCCAGATCCCCTACTACGAAGATATCCGGATAATTGGGAACGCTAAGGTCCGGTCGGACGATGATGCGGCCTGATTTGTCCGTTGGTGCGCCGGTGCGGGTAGCAAGCTGTTTTCCGAACTCGGAGACCGCAACGCCGGCCGCCCAGATGACGGTGTGCGAGGCAATATGGTCCTCGGTCCCCTCCTGTGTCTTGGTCGCGACGCCGTTTGCGTCGACATGAGTCACAAGCAGTCCTGTCCGGACCTCGGCACCGAGCTTCCGTAAGGAATCCACGGCGTGCGCAGAAAGGGTCTCAGGATAGCTGGGAAGCAGGCGCGGGCCTGCATCGAGGACAATGATTTTGGCATCGCTGGGCCGAATAGACCGAAAATCGCCTTTCAGAGTATGGTGCGCGATTTCACCGAGCGCTCCCGCAAGCTCGACTCCCGTCGGCCCCGCACCAACAATCACGAAAGTAAGCCATGCGTTGCGTTCCACCGGATCGGTAGTGCGCTCGGCTGCTTCGAAGGCAATCAGGATCTTATGCCGGATGGTGGTGGCGTCCTCAACCGTTTTCAGCGGCGGAGCCCAGGTATGCCACTCGTCATGCCCGAAATAAGAGCTCCGCGACCCGGTTGCGACGATCAGAGAATCGTATTCCAAGATGCCGCCGTCGCGGAGGAAGATGCGCTTTGCGCCAGGGTCGACATCGGTGACATTGCCAAGCAGAACCTGAGTGTTTTTCTGCTTGCTCAGCACGGAACGGATCGGGGCTGCGACTTCTCCGGGCGAAAGCGATCCTGTCGCGACCTGGTAGAGCAGCGGCTGAAAGAGATGAAAATTGCGGCGGTCAATCAGCGTAACATCTGCAGGCGCACGCTTTAATGCCTGCGCGGCATAAAGACCACCAAAGCCGCCGCCGAGGATGACAACCCTATGTTTGTTGCCCATTTTTTACTGCAAAGAGTGAGTTCACACTTTTTGGATGCAAGCGGGATAAGCTGAGTCTCATTAGGCGTAGAAATTGACGCTGGGCAAGAATTCCGGCTTGCGCCGGGCTTTCCGCGCCTGCTCGAAACAATAGGCAATCCGGATGAGCTTCGGCTCGCTCCAGGCAGCGCCGAAGAACGAGATTCCAAGCGGCAATCCAAATTTAAAGCCGGCGGGCACGGTGATATGCGGGTATCCGGCGACCGCGGGAGGAGAAGCGCAGCCGCTGTCCGTGCGGTCGCCCGCTACCCAATCGGTCAGCCACGATGGTCCGGCAGTGGGTCCGCAGATCGCATCGAGCTTGTATTTGTTGAGCACGGCGTCGATGCCCTCCTTCCGCGTCAGGCGATGGTTCGCGGCCAGGGCCTTTTTGTATGCTTTCTCCGTAAGCGGGCCTTTCGCCTGTGACATCTCCATCAGCTCCTGCTCGAAGTAGGGCATTTCTTCGGCGCGATGCGCGCGGTTGAAGGCGATGCAATCGGCCAGCGACGTAACAGCCGTACCCCGGGCAGCCAGATAGGAGTTCAAGTCTGCTTTGAACTCATACAGGAGAACCTCTGTTTCGGTGTCACGCCAGCCTTCAAAGGTCGATAGATTGGCAGGATCCACAATCTCCGCGCCTTGTTTCCGCATCAGGTCAATACACTCTTCCATGATCGCGGTAACTGCGGGGCCGATATTGAAATACTGGCGTGCGATGCCGATGCGAGCTCCGCGCAATCCGTTTGGGTCAAGGAACTGCGTATAGTCCACCAAAGATTTTCCGGTGCTTGCCGGAGTTGCGGGATCCTGCGCATCGATTCCAGCCAGTCCGCCAAGCAGAATCGCGGCATCCGAGACGGAGCGAGCCATGGGACCTGCGGTGTCCTGGCTGTGCGCAATGGGGATAATTCCGGACCGGCTGATCAGGCCGAGTGTAGGTTTGATTCCCACAATGCCGCACATGGACGACGGGCATACGACCGAACCATCCGTCTCCGTGCCGACGCCGACGGCGGCCAGGTTCGCCGAAATACCCGCACCCGTTCCGGAACTGGAACCGCAAGGATTGCGGTCAAGTGCGTAAGGATGCTTTGTCTGGCCGCCGCGGCCGCTCCACCCGCTAGTGGAGTGAGTAGAGCGGAAATTCGCCCACTCGCTGAGATTGGTTTTGCCGAGAATGACCGCGCCAGCGGCCCGCAGGCGCCCGGCAACAAAAGAATCGCGCGGAGCCGGTTGCCCGACGAGTGCGAGCGATCCGGCCGTAGTCTGCATCCTGTCGGCTGTGTCGATGTTGTCTTTGATAAGAACAGGAATGCCGTGAAGAGGGCTGCGCGGTCCTTTCGCCTTGTATTCGGCATCAAGCGATTGGGCTATAGCCAGCGCGTCAGGATTGATTTCAATTACCGAGCGAATCGCCGGGCCGCGCTGGTCGATCTGCTCGATGCGTTCGAGATACAGCTCGACTATTCGCTTGGATGTGAGCTCGCCTTGCTTCATCCGGTTTTGCAGTTCCGCTATGGTGATTTCGTCCAGAAGGAAAGGCTTGGGCTCTACGCCCGGGGCGTGCGCGAGATCTGGGACAGAAGCATGCGGCTTTTGCTCTTGTGCCTTGGTGGAGGTTGCGGCGAAGCTTGCGAGTGCCGTGGTGGAGAGAAATGTACGTCGCTTCATCAGAAGAGAATTTTCAATTTACACTGGCATCCCATCAATGAAAATCGTGCGACCAGACCTCGGCGGCGTCGCGGAAGCTGAGCGCTTCTATATCGCCGGCCTTCACTGAAATTACGCCGCTAATGCTTTGCAGTACCCCCTTGACCACTACATAGGGAGCTGCTGTGCATATCTGGCGTTTTCGATCAAACAGATCCGGTTGCACAATGATGTTTACAATGCCGGTTTCATCTTCCAGGCTCATGAAGACGAATCCTTTTGCAGTGCCGGGGCGCTGGCGGGTAATGACGCATCCTCCTACCTGCAGCAGCATGCCATCACGTTGTGTTTTGGCAGTTGCGGCATCCATTACGCCCATTTCGCGCATGCGAAAGCGGTAGTGCGCCATGGGATGTTTTCCGATTGTGAGCCCGCTATTACTGAAATCAGCGTAGGTACGCTGGCCAGCCGTCATCGGTTCCAGAGGTGACGGCGTGCCATCGTCCACGGCCGATTCCAGTAGTTCGCCAACGGGTTGGAGCGCGAGCTGCGCCTGCCATAGCGCGCCACGGCGATGCCGGTCAGACTTATCTTTCGGCAGCGAGTTTAACGCGCCTAGTTCAGCAAGTGCAGCGGTCTCGTCTTTTTGCAACTCCGGCACCCGGCGCACCAGATCGCGCAGGGAA
>Ga0213872_10000726_pt1 | contig 24593 bp, 19 predicted proteins | sample VelepicomBERX_R2_FD_160071 | JGI IMG/M metagenome (GOLD analysis project Ga0213872, IMG submission 160071) | Rhizosphere microbial communities from Vellozia epidendroides in rupestrian grasslands, the National Park of Serra do Cipo, Brazil - RX_R2 | ecosystem: Host-associated > Plants > Roots >...
AGCGCCGTGATGATGCATCTGGCGCGCAAGGCGTTCTTCCCGGCGATGCCGCCTTTCCCGCTGCTGCATGTCGACACGACGTGGAAGTTCCGCGCCATGTACGAGCTGCGCGACCGCATGGCCAAGGAAAGCGGCATGCAGCTGCTGGTCCATCAGAACCCCGATGCCCTGGCGCGCGGCATCAATCCGTTCGACCATGGCGGGCTGCATACCGATCTGTGGAAGACCGAGGGGTTGAAGCAGGCGCTCGACAAATATGGCTTCGACGCGGCCTTCGGCGGCGCTCGGCGCGACGAGGAAAAGAGCCGCGCCAAGGAGCGCATCTTTTCGTTCCGCTCGGCCAACCACCGCTGGGACCCGAAGAATCAGCGCCCCGAACTCTGGCGCCTCTACAACACCAAGAAGGCCAAGGGCGAGAGCATCCGGGTGTTCCCGATCTCGAACTGGACCGAACTCGACATCTGGCAATACATCCATCTGGAAAGCATCCCGATCGTGCCGCTTTACTTCGCCGCGGAACGCCCGACGGTGGAGCGCGACGGCATGATCCTGATGGTCGATGACGACCGCTTCCGCCTGCTTCCGGGCGAGGTTCCGAAGATGCGCTCGATCCGTTTCCGCACCTTGGGCTGCTATCCGCTGACCGGCGCGGTGGAAAGCCACGCGGCGACCCTGCCGGACGTGATCCAGGAAATGCTGCTGACCACCACCTCCGAGCGCCAGGGCCGCGCCATCGACCATGACCAGGCCGCCTCGATGGAGAAGAAGAAGCAGGAGGGCTATTTCTGATGAGCGTTTACGAGCCCGAAGCCCTGATCGCCAAGGATATCGACGCCTATCTCGACCAGCATCAGCACAAAAGCCTGCTGCGCTTCATCACCTGCGGATCGGTCGATGACGGCAAATCGACGCTGATCGGGCGGCTGCTCTACGATTCCAAGATGATCTTCGAGGATCAGCTGGCGGCGCTGGAAGCCGATAGCAAGCGGGTCGGAACGCAAGGCCAGAACATCGATTTCGCGTTGCTGGTCGACGGCCTTGCCGCCGAGCGCGAGCAGGGCATCACCATCGACGTGGCCTATCGCTTCTTCACCACCGAGAAGCGGAAATTCATCGTCGCCGACACGCCCGGCCACGAGCAATATACCCGCAACATGGTGACCGGCGCCTCGACCGCCGATCTGGCGGTGATCCTGGTCGACGCCCGCAAGGGCGTGCTGACCCAGACCCGCCGCCATACCTATCTGGCCCATCTGCTGGGCATCCGGCATCTGGTGCTGGCGGTCAACAAGATGGATCTGGTCGGCTACAGCCAGTCCACCTATGACGCCATCGTCGCCGATTATGCCGCTTTCGCCACCTCGATCGGGATCGCCGCTTTCACGCCGATGCCGATCTCGGGCTATCAGGGCGACAACGTCACCACGCGCTCGGCCCATACCGCCTGGTATCAGGGGCCGACCTTGATCGGGCATCTGGAGACGGTCGAGCTGGACGTCGCCGCCGACCAGGCCAAGCCGTTCCGCTTGCCGGTGCAGTGGGTCAACCGCCCCAACCAGGATTTCCGCGGTTTCGCCGGCATGATCGCCGGCGGCACGGTCAAGCCCGGCGACAAGGTGCGCATCCTGCCGTCGGGTCATACCAGCACGGTGTCTCGCATCGTCACTTTTGACGGTGACCTCGACGCCGCGGTGGCCGGCCAGTCGGTGACGCTGACATTGGCCGACGAGGTCGATTGCTCGCGCGGCGACGTGATCGCCGCCGCCTCCGATCCCTGCCAGGTGGCCGACCAGTTCGAGGCGACCATCGTCTGGATGGCGGCCGAACCCATGCTTCCCGGCCGTCCCTATTGGCTGAAGCTGGGCACGCAATTGGTGACCGCCAGCGTCCAGGCGCCGAAATATCAGGTCAACGTCAACACGATGGAGCATCTGGCGGCCAAGACACTGGAGCTGAACGCCATCGGCGTCGGCAATCTCTCCACCGACCGGCCGATCAGCTTCGAGCCCTACAGCGCCAGCCGCGATCTCGGCGGCTTCATCCTGATCGACAAGCTGACCAACGCCACGGTCGCGGCGGGCCTGCTGCATTTCTCGCTGCGCCGCAGCCAGAACGTCCATTGGCAGGCCCTCGACGTCAGCCGCGAGGCCCATGCCCGCCTGAAGAACCAGGCTCCGGCCGTGCTGTGGTTCACCGGCCTGTCGGGTGCCGGCAAATCGACCATCGCCAACATGGTCGAGAAGAAGCTGCTGCGCATGAACCGCCACACTTTCCTGCTCGACGGTGACAATATCCGCCACGGCCTCAACAAGGATCTCGGTTTCACCGACGCCGACCGCGTCGAGAACATCCGCCGCGTCGGCGAAGTGGCGAAACTGATGACCGACGCCGGGCTGGTGGTGCTGACCGCCTTCATCTCGCCCTTCCGGGCCGAGCGCGACATGGTGCGCCAGATGATGGCGCCGGGCGAATTCTTCGAGATCTTCATCGACACGCCGCTGGCCGAAGCCGAGAAGCGCGACGTCAAGGGCCTCTACAAGAAGGCCCGGTCGGGGACGCTGAAGAACTTCACCGGCATCGACAGCCCCTACGAGCCGCCGCAAAACCCCGATCTGCGCATCGACACCACCAAGGTAACCCCCGACGAGGCGGCCGAGATGGTGATCAAGCTGCTGTTCGGCGAGCTTTAACGGGGCAGTAGTTGCTCGATCTTGGCCGCCAGCGCTTCCGGCTTGACCGTCGGGGCGTAGCGGCCGACCACGCGGCCGTCGGGGGCGATCAGGAACTTGGTGAAGTTCCATTTGATTCGCGAGGTGCCGAAGATGCCGCGCTTCTGCTTCTTGAGATAGGTGTAGAGCGGGTCGGCGTTGGGGCCGTTGACCTCGATCTTGGCGAACAGCGGAAAGCTGACGTCATAGGTGGTCGAGCAGAAATTGGCGATTTCCTGCGCGTCGCCCGGTTCCTGCGCGCCGAACTGGTTGCAGGGGAAGCCCAGTACCTCGAAACCGCGTCCGCCATATTTGCGGTGCAGCGCCTCCAGCCCGGCATATTGCGGGGTGAAGCCGCATTTGCTGGCGGTGTTGACGACCAGCAAAGCCTGGCCACGATAGTCGGACAGCGGCTTGGCTTGGCCGTCCGGCTGCTTGGGGGAGAAGTCGTAGATCGAAGTCATGCCCCTATCTAGCCACCGGCGGCGGCCCGAGACAAGTCGGGCTTGCATCGGCGGTTCGCTTCCCCGAGTGTGAAGAAACCTAAGGAGGCGACGGGAAAGTGAAGGGATCGCTCCGCGCGACCATGATGGCGGCAATCGCCACAATCTCTTCGGCGGCTTGTGCTCAGGATTTGTTCGACAGCGGCCGTCTGCTGGCCACCGGCGGGGTGTCCCAGGTGGAAGGCGCGGGCGGCGGAGGGCTGTCGGCCTGGGCGCTGATCACCGGCTATGGGTCGCGCGACGGCATCGGCGCCAATGCCCATGTCACCTATGTTCCCCTGTCCGATTTCTCGCTGTTGAGCGAAGGGGTCGCGGTCGGTTTGTTCGACCGCGTCGAGCTGTCCTACGCGCGTCAGACCTTCGACACCGAGACCGCCGGCGTCCGGCTCGGGCTCGGCAAGGGCTTCAAATTCGACCAGGACATAATCGGCGCCAAGTTCAGGCTGTTCGGTGACGCGGTGTTCGACCAGGACAGCTGGATGCCGCAGGTGGCGGCCGGCCTGCAATACAAGATGAACGACCGCGGCGCCGTCATCCGCGCCATCGGCGGCCGGCACGACAGCGGCACCGATTACTATCTGGCCGCCAGCAAGCTGTTCCTGGCGGAAAGGCTGCTGGTCAACGCCGCCGTGCGCGCGACCGAGGCAAACCAATATGGGCTACTCGGCTTCGGGGGAGACAAGGGCGGTTATAGCGCCCAGTTCGAGGGCGGTGCGGTTTTCCTGCTCACCCGGTCTCTGGCCTTGGGCTTCGATTACCGTACCAAGCCCGACACTCTCAAATTCGCCAAGGAAGACGATTCGTTCGACCTGTTCGCCGCGTGGTTCATCAATAAAAACCTGTCTGTGACCTTGGCCTATGCCGATCTTGGCGATATAGCCCTGCAGGGCCGCCAAAATGGCGCTTATGTGTCTCTTCAAGTGGGGTTCTGATGCTGCTCGCTTTTTCAACCTGGCCCGAGATCGAGGAACGGCTGCGCCGATCCAAGGCGGTGGTGGTTCCCATCGGCTCGAACGAGCAGCACGGCCCGACCGGCCTTCTGGGCACCGACTGGCTGTGCCCCGAGATCATCGCCCACGCCGCCGCGAAGAAGGGCGACCTGCTGGTGGCGCCGACCTTCAATATCGGCATGGCGCAGCATCATCTCGGCTTTCCCGGCACCATCTCGCTGCGGCCTTCGGTGTTCCAGGGCGCCATCGTCGATTGGGTCAATTCCCTGGCTCGACACGGTTTCACCCGGATCTATTTTCTCAACGGCCATGGCGGCAACGTCGCCTCGATCGAGGCGGCTTTCTCCGAGATCTATGCCGGCTGGTCGTTCCGCGGCGAGCCCTGTCCGTTCGCCTTGAAGCTGAAGAATTGGTGGGACCTGACCGGCGTGCTGCGCCTGACCCGCGAGCAGTTCCCGGCCGGCCATGGCAGCCACGCCACCCCGGCCGAGATCGCGGTGACCCAGGCGGCCTATCCCGATTTCATCAAGAGTGCCAATTATGCCCCGCAGATTGCGCCGAACGGCCCGATCCGCGACGCCGCCGATTATCGCGCCCGCTTCGCCGACGGCCGCATCGGCTCCGATCCCGGCCAGGCCAACCCGGAGAAGGGCGAGGCGCTGATCGATAAGGCATCCGCCGCGCTGCTGGCCGACCTGGCCGACTTCGAGGCAGAGGAAAGCCCCATTGGTGGCGCAAATGCCCAGACCTCGCCATAGTTCTGCCATCGGGCGGGGCTAGCTTCTTCCTCACGGATCACTCAGAGATCCTGGAGGAGTAACGATCATGTTGCGTAAAGTCGCTGGTGCCACCTTCGTCGCCGCTGCCCTGGTAGCCGCCCCGCTCGCCCAGGCTTCCGCGCACGATCATGTCAATGCCTTCGTCGGCGGTACCTTGTTGGGTGCTGCGATCGTCGGCAGCGCAGTCGCCGCCGGCGGTCAGCCGGTCTATGCGGCCCCCGCCCCGGTTTATGCCGCGCCGCCGCCCGCCGTGGTCTATGAGCAGCCGCCGGTGGTCTATGCCGCCCCGGGCTATTACTCGGCGCCCGGCTACTATGCCGCCCCCGGCTATTACTACGGCTATGGCTGGCACCATCATCCGCACTACTGGCATGGCGACGGCTATTGGCGCCGCTAAGCCGCTATACGGCAAAAAAACAGCAGTAATCGCCGCATAACCATCTTGAATCCCCCCTGTTTCGCGGCAAGCTCTTGGGCACGGTCTCGTGTCCAAGAGCCCGAAACAGGGGAGAGATTCGATGGCTTACCGTTCCGTTTTGGCCGGCCTCGTCGGCCTTCTGGCCCTTGCCGCTTCCGCTCAACAACCAGTACCGCCCGGCTCGGCGCTGGCCGGGCGCCCCGACAGCGAAGAGGCCGCCAAGCTGGCGCCGGTGTCGGCGCCGCCACTTCCCACCGCCGCCGATAAACTCCCCACCGCCAAGCTGCATCTTCCGCCGGGTTTCTCGATCGAGGTCTATGCCTCGGGCGTCGGCAATGCGCGATCCTTGCGCGAAGGCGCCAAGGGTACGGTCTTCGTCGGCTCCCGCCTGCTCGACAAGGTCTACGCCATCACGCCGGGCGACCATAAGGTCAAGGTGATCGCCTCGGGCCTGCATCGCCCGAATGGCGTGGCGTTCCATGACGGCACGCTCTATATCGCCGAGCTGTCGCAGATCTCGAAGATCGACAATATCGAGGACACCCTCGACAATCCGGCCAAGCCGACGGTGATCTATGACGATCTGCCGAAGGACGAGGCGCATGGCTGGAAATTCATCTCGATCGGGCCCGACAACCGCCTTTACATCCCGGTCGGCCAGCCCGGCAACAATGTGGCGCGCGATCCGCTGCATGCGCAGATCCGCCGCATCAATCTCGACGGGACGGGCGCCGAAACGGTGGCCATCGGTGTGCGCAATACGGTTGGTTTCGATTGGAACCCGGTCAGCAAGGAACTCTATTTCACCGACAATGGCCGCGACTGGATGTCCGAGGACGTGCCCGAGGACAAGCTGAACCGCCTGACCAAGTTCGGCGAGGATTTCGGCGTGCCTTATTGCTATCAGGGCAACATCTCTGACCCGGAATTCGGCTGGGGCCATTCCTGCAGCGACTATACCCCGCCGGTCGCCCTGATGGGCGCCCACACCGCCGCGCTGGGCATGCGCTTCTATACCGGCTCGATGTTCCCCGCCGACTACAAGGACGCCATCTTCGTCGCCCGCCACGGCTCGTGGAACCGCAGCAAGAAACTGGGCGGCGACGTGGTGGTGGTGAAGCTCAATAAGGACGGCTCGGTGAAATCGATCGAGCCCTTCCTGACCGGCTTCATCGAGAACAACAATTATCTCGGCCGTCCGGTCGACGTGCAGCCGCTGAAGGATGGCTCGGTGCTGGTCTCCGACGATTGGAACGGCGCGGTGTACCGCATCACCTACAAAGGCAAGGCCAAATGAAGCGGGCTTTATTGAGCGCGCTGGCCGTCTCCGCCTTGGCGGGGACGGCTTTCGCCGCGACACCGGAAAAGGCGCAGATCTGCCTGACTTGCCATGGCGAGACCGGCCAGTCGCAGACGGACAACATCCCCTCGCTGGGCGCCCAGCAACCGGCCTATGCGCTGATCCAGCTTTATATGTTCCGCGAAAAGCTCCGCACGTCGGATGTGATGAACGAGATGGCCAAAGGCCTGACCGACGACGATCTGCATACCCTGTCGGACTTCATCGGCACCCTGCCCAAGCCGCAGCCTCCCGCCGATGCCGGCGACCCGGCCCGCATGACCGCCGCCAAGGCATTGGTCGACAAGGAACATTGCAATTCCTGCCATAGCGCCGGCCTCGACGGCCGCGACAACATTCCGCGCATCGCCAATCAGCGTGAGGATTACCTGCTGCAAACCCTGCGCGACTATAAGAGCAACAAGCGCGCCGGCTATGACGGGACGATGGCCGAGGTGCTAGGGCCGATCAGCGATGCGCAGATTGTCGAGTTGGCATATTACTTGGCGCGGGTTCGCTAAAAACTTGCCGTTATTCCGCCGATCACTGTCAGCGGCTCACCCGGGAAATACTCATTCACCCCGGTCGTCGTGATCGCCGCCCGGTCTGCATAGGGCCGGTTGGTCAGGTTCAGGATCTTGCCGTGCAAGGTAAGATTGTCCGTCAGCTTGGCGGTGGCGCGCAGGTTCAGCAGTTCGTGGCCGCCATAGGAATGGGTGTCGGCGTTGTCGAGGAAATAGCTGCCCATATGCACCCATTCCAACTCGGCGCGGAAGCCGGGCTGGAAGGTGTAGCCGAGGCGGGTATTGGCCAGCGTGTGCGGCGCCTCGGGCATGTCCGAGCCCTTGGTCACGCTGTTGATCAGGGTGCTGTCCTTGCGGGTGAAGGCGTAGGTGTGGTGGGCATAGCTGCCCGAAAAGCCGACATCGAAGCCATAGGCGAGGGGGGCCGACAGTCCCAGCTCGACACCGCGATGATCGGTCTTGCCGTCGGGCACGTTGGTGCCGTCGGCGGCGCGGTAGAAATAATGGTCCTTATGCATCCAATAACCGTCGAGGTCGAAAGTGACCCCGGACAGGGTGCCGCGCGTGCCGATCTCGGCCGATCGCAGGGTTTCCGACTTCACCTGACCGACCTGCTGCTTGTTCTGCAACTCGTAGAGATCGGTGACCTGGGGCGCCCTGGCGCCTTCGGACAGATTGACGTAGCTCGACAGCATCGGGGTCCATTCCTGAACCAGGCCGAGCTTCGGCGTCACGGTGAGGAAATCGTCGCCGCGGTCGGCCGGGCGCTGATAGAGGCCGAAAATGCCGGTTCTGGCTTCGTTGGAATAGGAATAGGCGGTCTCTTCGGCACGGATGCCGGCCGTCAGGCGGGTGTGGTCGAGGATACGCCATTCGCTATGGATATAGGGTGCGGCGGTCTTGGCCTGGACGGTGAGGTCGTAATGCAGGCCGTGGATATAGACGCTCTTGCCCAGGGTGAAGGTCGGCAAGTTCTGGAATTCGTTGAACCAGCCGTCGGTATATTCCGTATCCAGGCCGAAGATCAGCTGGTGCCCGCCCTCGAAATTCTTATAGAGCATGGCCTGGGCGCCGAAGCTGTAATGGGCGTTGGTCTGGATCGCCAGCGACGGCACGAAATGCATCAGGAAATTCATCGCGGTATAGCGCGTGAAGGGCGTGACGCTGAGTTCCAGGCCGTCGCCGAAATCATGCTGCCAACGCACCGCGCCGCGGAGGGAATCCGCCTTGCGATAGGCGTTGGGCACCGGATTGGTCTTGGCCAGGGCATAATTCAGATAGGAATCGTTGCCCTGCAGATAGCCGCCGGTCTGCTGGTTCAGCAGCTGGCCCGAGATCGTGGTCGTCAGCGTGTCGTCGCCGCTGCTCCAGACGTCGCGCAGCACCATCTTCTGCTCGTCGATTCGGGTGTCGTCGCGCCAGCCGGAATTGTGGTTGTTCTCGGCGCTGATCCGAAGCCCGTAATCGCTGATCGTTCCCGTCTGCTGGTACAGGCCGAACTCGCCGAAGGTGAGATCGGCCTGTCCGGACAGATCCTCCGACGGAGCCCGGGGGATGATGTTGACCAGCCCATGCACGGCGTTCGAGCCATAGAGCGCGCTGCCCGGCCCGCGCACCACCTCGACCGCGCCGGCCTGCTCGATATTCGCCTCATAGAGCCCGTTGACGTTGCCGAACCCGGCCGAGCGCAGCGGCACCCCGTCTTCCAGATAGAGCACCGAGCCCTGGCCGGCGCCGCCATTCAGCACCGGCCCGCGGATCGCCGTGGTGTGCTCCTCGCCGCTGCCCGGCTGGATGTTGACGCCCGGCACCTGGTTGAGGATTTCCGCCGGGCGCTGCGGCGCGGTGAATTGGATCTGGTCGGTCGACAGCACCGCGTCGTTGCCGGCCAGGTCGAGCAGTTTTGTGCCGCTGCGGGTGCCGGTGACGACGATGGTTTCATCTTCCGCGAGAGCGGGCAGGGCGGCGAAAAACGCCGTGGCAAGAAGGAGTTGCGCGCGCATGTCGGAAACCAGTGTAAGCCGGTTTCCGACATCCACACTCAATATTTGTAGCGAACGCGGAAAATGACCATCCGGGGATCGTCTTCCAGCACCGCCACCGACGGGCCGCTCTGATAGGCCGTGCTGAACCAATGGACGTCGGTCAGGTTGCGTCCTTCCAGGCTGAAGGTCAGATGGGTTTCGGGCAGATCGTAATTGATCGAGGCGTCGTAGAGCGTGTGGCTCTTGGTGACCGCCAGCGGATCATTGGCGACGCTGTTCTGATAGTCGCCGCTGTAATTGGCCGAGAAGTTGAGGCGGACCTTCCCCGGGATCGGCAGGACCGGCGCATAGACGGCGCCGCCCAAGGCTTTGAGCTTGGCGAGCCCGACCAGCGGGTTGTTCTGGCAATTGACCGTGGCGCCCGCGATGTTCTGGCAATTGAACTGACCCTCATAATTGCCGTGCTGCGCGGTAAGGGTGCCATAGAGCCGGATTTCCGAGGTCGCCTGCCACGAGGCGTCGAATTCCGCGCCGGTGATCTGGGCGTGGGGTGCTGACAGCAGGTAGGAGGTCGAGGCGTTGTAGAGAAGGACCGGAATTTCCAGATCCCTGTAATCGTGGATATAGCCGGCGACGTTGAATTGCAGCGTCTTGTCGAACAGATCCAGCTTCGAGCCGATTTCATACTGATCGACATGCTCGGGCAGATATCGCTGCGGCCTGACATTGACGACATTGTTGGACTCATAGGTGGGCGGCAAGCGATTGTTCCAGCCGCCGGCCTTGTATCCCTTGTCGTAGCTGGCGAACACCAGCAGATCGGGCGTGATATGGGCGTTCACGCCGACCCGCGGGGTGAAGCCATAGCCGGTCTGGCTGTCATCCTGCGGCGGGGTCAGCTTGCCGGGAATGGCGGAGACCTTGCCATTGGCCAGGGTCGCCTTCTTGTTGCCGGCGAAGAACCAGGAGGTGAAGTCGCCCGTTTCGCCCATGTAGCGGGCACCCGCAACCACCTCGATGCTGTCGGTGACTTTCGCGGTCAGGCTCCCATAGGCGGCGTAGGAGTTCTTGATCTCCCGCGACCAGTTTGGCGAGCCGCCGGTCGGCGTATATTGCGTGGTGTCGCGGCGCAGGTAGAACAGGCCGCCCACGCCTTGCAGCCAGTCATTGCCGGCATGCAGGCTGTCATCCTCGGTGAATTCGACCTGGCGGGCGAAGGTTTCGGTCGACAAAGTATTGGCCGGGGTCGCGTCGTACGACACGTAGTTGGTCGTGTTGATGTCGTGGAAGGAAGAGATGGATTTCAGCGCCAAAGTCTCGCTGAACCGGTAATTGCCGACGATCGAGGCGCCTTCCTGATTGGTGTTGTTGAGGTCGGGCGTCACCGCCTCGCTGGTGAAAATGTCGCGGTTGGGCGAGGCGGCGGCATCCTGTCCCTTCGCGAAGGGGGAGAGCGACGCCAGATATTTCGGCGACGAGCGGTCATTGATGCCGTCGGCGGACAGGGTCAGATCGAAATCGTCGTTCGGCGTGATGAGAACTTTGACCCGGCCCGCCTGATAGTCGCGATTATTGACCTTCTGGTTCAAGGCGCTGTCCTCGACCAGCCCGTCGCGGGAGCGCGACAGGCCGGAAACCGAGATCGCCACCTTGTCTTCCACGACAGGGATGTTCACCGATCCCCGCAGGTCGAACCAATTGTACGAGCCATAGGCCACGTCGCCATCGAAGCCGAAGTGATGGCTGTCCGGCTGGCGGGTGGTGATCAGCGTCGCGCCGTCGATGCTGTTGCGGCCGAACAAGGTGCCCTGGGCGGTCGGCAGCAGATCGATCTCGGTGATGTCGATGAAGTCGTACAGCGCGCCATAGGGCTTGTTGTAATAGACGCCGTCGACATAGGTGGCCGAGGCGTTCTGGGCGAAATAATTGCCGGAATCCGGTACGGACTGGCGCAGGAAGAGGCGTGCGGCAAGCGGCGCGCCGGCGCCGGTCTTGGCGAGCAGCGCGGGCGCGTTCTTCGAGGTCTGCGACACGTCGATGACCTCCTCATCCTCGGCCGAAGAGGCATCGACTGTGATGAAGGGAGTCGCGGCCGGAGACGTCGCGGGAGTCTGGGCGTAGGCTCCCCGGGAACCCGCCAGGGCCAAGCCTATCGCCGCGATGGATGCCCCATGGACCAGCATCGCACGCGCAATTCGATAGGCGTCTTTCGTCTCGTTCATCACCACCCAGCCCCATAAATCTATCTAAATGATGGACAATATGAGCGTGCTGTTATGATTGGTGTCAAATATTTTATTAGTATACTGAATTGATATTTTATATGCAGGTGGAAACGACCCCCTCGATTGCGGCCCGTGCCTGATGATACCGTGCGAGTCCCACCTGACCGCAATCCGGAAAAGCACCCATGACATCCGCCGAGGCCCTCAATAACCTCGCCAGTACCCTGTGCGCCGAAGGCCGCCTCGACGAGGCCGAGGCAAAATGTCGCGAGGCGCTGAAGCTCCGCCCGAATTTCCCCCAGGCCTACAGCAATCTCGGCGTCATCGCGGCCGGGCAGGGGAAGCCGGAAGAAGCGGTGGAGGCCTTCAAGCGGGCGGTGGAGCTCGATGCATCCCTGCTGGATGTGCGCCTCAATCTCGGCGTCATGCTGAACCGGCTGGTGGGCAACCGCAGCGGCCAATCCCTGTTCGGCGGCATGGGCGGCGATGGGGAGGCGGTGCGGCGGCATTATGAAAGCCTGCCTTTCCCGCCGCGCGATCCCGAGGCCGAACGTTATGCCCTGAAGGTGTCGGGGCCGGACATCCTGGCCAAGGTCAATCAATATTGCTTCGGCGGCGCCCGCGATTTCTCGAAGCCGTTCCGCGTTCTCGTCGCCGGATGCGGCACCGGCGACAGCGTCATCTGGCTGGCGCATCAGTTGAAGGACACGCCCGCCGAAATCGTCGCCCTCGATCTGTCCGAGGCCAGCCTGGCGGTGGCGCGCGCCCGCGCCGCCATCCGCGGGCTGCGCAATATCCACTGGGAGCATGCCTCCCTGCTCGATGCCGACATGCTCGGGATCGGGATGTTCGACTACATCACCTGCCTCGGCGTGCTGCACCATCTGCCCGATCCGGAGGCGGGGCTGCGCGCCTTGGAATCGGTGCTGGCCGAAGGCGGCGCCATGGCGATCATGCTGTATGGCGCGGTCGGGCGCTCGCACATCTACGCGACCCAGCGCCTGCTGCGTCAATTGACCGCGGGGTTGGACCATCCGGCCGATCAACTGTCCTTTGCCAAGCAGATCGTCGGCAATCTCGCTCCCACCAACGAATTCCGCCGGCGGGAAGGGGCTGACGTCATTCGCGGCACCTATCTGGTCGACGACACCAATTTCTGGGACACGCTGATGCATTCCCAGGATCGCGCCTATACCGCGTCGCAGGTCAGGGAGTATCTCGCCTCGGCCGGGCTGCATGTGCAGGGTTTCGTCAGTTACGGCGGGAACGCGGCGACCACGGCGCTGCAATATGACCTGAATTTTCATCTCGGCGACGCCGCCCATCTTAGGGCGCTGCCGCCCGCCGAGCGCGAGGACGCCGCCGAGGCGCTGGATGGCAGCCTGTCGCTGCACACGGTCTATGCCACCCGCACCCCTTATTCCGCCCTCGATCCGACGGCTCCCGACGCCATCCTGTCGCCGATGAGCGACCTGGCCCGCCATGTCATCGCCCATCTCGCCGCGCCCTATGCGGACATTACCATCGCGCTCAGGAATGGCGGCGGCTTCACCTTCCGGCCTCTGGCGGGGACGCAGGCCTTCCTGGCCGCGATCGACGGCCGGCGCAGCAATGCCGAGATCGCGGCGTCACTGGGCATCCCGCTCAATGCGGTGGAATTGGGCATTCCCACCGCTTTGCATTGGGTGACGGCGCGCACGGCCCAGGGGACGGCCTTCGCGCCGCTGCCGGATCGCAACCGCCTGACCTTCCCGCTGCTGCACAGCGAGCCGAGCACGCTACCCCTCTAGAAACTCCGACTATGGCCGGAGTTCGACGGTCCCCAGGTTCAAATAGGTGTCGTCCGCGGCGCCCTTGCCGCCGGCCATGAGGATCGAGACGGTGATCTGTCCGCCCTTCCACAGGCCCTGCTTGCGCTGCTGGTCGAGGATCGAGGCGATGTCGAACACGATGGTCTTGTCGTGGCGCATATGGTGGCCGGTCTCGGAGGCTTCCGCATCCTCTCCCATCATGGCCAGGCCGAAGAGATTGATGGTGCCGGCATAATAGGGGCTGGCGAGGTCTGTGGGGCCTTTGGCCGGCAGATTGACGAAGACGTGCAGCGGCGCCGGCGGATGCTTCAGCAGCGAGACGTTGGTCAGTGCCAGATGTCCGGGCGCCGGACCCTCCTCGAGGGCTGTCACGCCACCCTCCTTGGCCGCCGAACCGAGTTTGAGATTGAGGCCGGCCGCGCCGACCTTGACGCCCGCTTCGCTGGCCAGCGGCGCCGCCTGCGCGTTGCTCGCCGCTTCGGCCACCAGCATCGCCGCGGCGGGATGGGCGGGCTGCGGCGCGAGCTGGTCGTAGCTATAGCCAAGCGCCTGATAGTCGAGCGCCTGGGTCGGTCCCACCGTGACCAGCGTGCCGGTGCCGTCGACGAACGAGAACTTCATCGCCTGCCAGTCGGCCATCGACGGCTGGTCCTGGGTGCCTTGTCCGTCGGGGGCGAAATTGTTCGTGCTGCCGCCATAGGATTGCCAGCTCGCCCACAGCCGGTCGATCTGGCTGTGGTGCATGTAGAAGATCGGATCGGCGGCGGCGGTCGGCACATTGCCCATCAATCCGCCCACGCCGTCATGCACATTGTCGTGCGGCTGGGTTTCCGTGCGTCCGGAATAGCCGTATTTGACCCAGTTCGGGTCGGGCGGGAAGATGGTCGTGCTGGCATCGGCGGGGAAGAGCGGGGTGGCGCCGAGCGACGGGGTGTAGTCCACGAACTTGAAGCCGAGATAGCCGCCCTGGTTCATCGGCTTGGTCTGCGAGCTGAGTTTGACCGGATCGGTCCATCCCAGGCCCCGGATCGCTTCGTAGAGCGGGCTGGTCGAGGCGGTGAAGGCGACCGGGAGCTGCAGCGAGCTGTTCTCGTTCGACGCGTAGTTCCAGTAGGGAAGCGAGAAGCCGGGTTGGCTGCTGATCGTGCGGATCGCCTGCTCGAAATAAAACATGTACCAGCGATGCCAGGGCAGGAAATGGTTGCTGCTGTGCGGACAGGTCGACCAGCAGGCGAGCGCCGCTTCTTTCCAAGCCTTGGCCGGGCCGGTCGGGTTGGGGCCGTAGATCTGGTCGATCTTCTTCTTGAACGCCGCCGAGCCGTTGGGGTAGCCGGGCGAGTTGGGGTCCTTCGGGTTGACGGGCAGCGCATGGATATAGGCCTGGAAGGTCCAGCTATGCGGCTGCGGCGGGTTGTTGATCGACGGGGACTTCATCGCCGCGACCGCGGCTTTGTAGATCGCCAACATCTGCTGGCCGGCCGGGCTGGCTAGATCGGGGCGCGGCGGCGCCATGGCGGCGGTGACGACTTGCGGGATGCCGCCGAGCAATCCCAGCCCGGCGAGGCTGACGCCGGTTTTCAGGATGTCGCGGCGATTTACGGTATAGGAATTCCACTGCGCCATGATCCGCCCCCCGATATGTCCAGAGTGGCGCACACCTTATAGTAGTATTTACCAATCGTACACTCTTAATGAGTGAATTTAGTATGATGTTCTATTTTTACGTGTTGCGCGCGCCGTCCATCACCAGGCGGATATAGAGCGGAACCATCTCGTTGATCGACAGGCGCCCGCCGGGCCGGTACCAGGTGCAGACGCCGGTCAGCATGGCGATGATGGCCTTGGCGGCGATACGGCTGTCGGGGCTGTGGAACTGGTCGAGGATGTCGATCAGCACCGCTTCATAGGCGTTGCGCTTGCCGACGATGATGGCTCGGCCCTTTTCGTCGAGGCTGCGCAACTCAGAGTTGATGACGAATACTTCGGCCGTACGCTGCATGTGATAGCGCAGATGGAAGGTGACGAAGGCTTCCAGGCGTGCTTCGGCGCCTTCGATGCCGCGCATTGCTTGGGTCAAGGCGGCGAGAAGCTGGTCCATATGGTCGTCGACCAGACTGAGCAGCAGCTCTTGCTTGGATGAGATATGATTGTAGAGCGAGCCTTCCCGCAGCCCCACCTCGGCGGCCAGGCGCCTGAGACTCATCGCCTCGTAGCCATGGCGGTAGATCAGGTCGAGCCCGGCCTTGCGGATGGCCGCCAATGTCTTGGGGCCTGATGAACCGACCGTGCGCGCCATGGAGGACCTTGTCAGGATAAGGAAAAGAACATACGATCGTTTTTATCCCATTCCGTGCAGATTGGCCAGACCCATGCCGCGTCTTTCCGACGAGATCGACCGTCGATCCGAAACATTCCGACAGAACCAGGAGGCGATGGCGCCGCTGGTCGAGCAATTGCGTCGCGATGTCGACCGCATCGGCCAGGGTGGCGGCCAGGCCGCCCGCGAAAAGCATCTGGCACGCGGCAAGCTGCTGCCCCGCGACCGCATCCGCGCGCTGATCGACCCGGGATCGCCCTTCCTTGAGCTGTCTCAGCTGGCCGCCTGGGGCATGTATGACGACGAGGTGCCCTCGGCCGGCATCATCACCGGCATCGGCCGGGTGTCGGGGCGCGAATGCGTCATCGTCGCCAATGACGCGACGGTGAAGGGCGGCACCTATTATCCGGTCACGGTGAAGAAGCATCTGCGCGCCCAGACGGTGGCGCGCGACAATCACCTGCCTTGCGTCTATCTGGTCGATTCCGGCGGCGCCAACCTGCCGAACCAGGATGAGGTGTTTCCCGATCGCGAGCATTTCGGCCGCATCTTCTACAACCAGGCCACCATGTCGGCGATGGGCATCCCGCAGATCGCCGCGGTGCTGGGCTCCTGCACGGCGGGCGGCGCCTATGTGCCGGCGATGGCCGATCAGAGCATCATGGTGCGCAATCAGGCGACCATCTTCCTGGCCGGCCCGCCTTTGGTGCGCGCCGCCACCGGCGAGGTGGTCAGCGCCGAGGCTTTGGGCGGCGCCGACGTCCATGTGCGCCAGTCGGGCGTCGCCGACCTGATGGCCGAGAACGACGCCCACGCCATGGCGATGACCCGCCAGATCGTCGCCGGCCTCAACCGCCGCAAGCACGCCGCCTGGGACATCAAGGAACCACGCGAGCCGCTTTACGATCCCGCCGACATCTACGGCATCGTTTCGGCCGATCCGAAGAAGCCCTATGACGTGCGCCAGATCATCGCCCGCATGGTCGACGCCTCGGAGTTCGACGAGTTCAAGCCGCTCTACGGCCAGACGCTGGTGACCGGTTTCGCCCATATCTGGGGCTATCCGGTCGGTATCGTCGGCAATAACGGCATCCTGTTCTCCGAAGCCGCCGTGAAAGGCGCCCATTTCGTCGAATTGTGCGCCCAGCGCGGCATCCCCCTGGTGTTCCTGCAGAACATCACCGGCTTCATGGTCGGGCAGAAATACGAGGCGGGCGGCATCGCCAAGGACGGCGCCAAGATGGTCACCGCCGTCTCCTGCGCCCGCGTGCCGAAATTCACCGTGCTGATCGGCAACAGCTTCGGCGCCGGCAATTACGGCATGTGCGGACGTGGTTACGATCCGCGCTTCCTGTGGAGTTGGCCCAATTCGCGCATCTCGGTGATGGGCGGCGAGCAGGCGGCCAATGTGCTGGCCCGCGTGCGCCGCGACGCCATCGAGGGCAAGGGCGGCTCCTGGCCCGAGGCCGAGGAGGAAACCTTCAAGGCGCCGATCCGCGACCAGTATGAAAAGCAGGGCCATCCCTATTATGCCTCGGCCCGCCTGTGGGACGACGGCATCATCGATCCCGTCGATACCCGCCGCGTGCTCGGCCTCGCCTTGTCCGCCGCCCTCAACGCCCCGCCGGAGGAGACGCGCTTCGGCGTGTTCCGCATGTGATGAGCATCCATACCGATCAGCAAGGCGGCGTGCTCCGCCTGACTCTCGACCGGCCCGAAAAGTCGAACGCCTTCGACGATGTGGTCATTTCCTGCCTGACCGAAGCCTTCCTGAAGGCCGCCGCCGATCCGTCGGTGCGGGTGGTTGTGCTCCAGGCGTCGGGAAAATATTTTTCGGCCGGCGGTGATCTCGGCTGGATGCAGCGCATGGCCGGCTATTCCGATGCCGAAAACCTGGCCGACGCCAAAGCCCTGGCGCGGCTGATGCAGGCCATCGACCTCTGCCCCAAGCCTGTGCTGGCGCGCGTGCAGGGCTCCGCCTTCGCCGGCGCGGTCGGGCTGATCGCCTGCTGCGACATCGTCGTGTCGGTGCCCGCCGCCCAGTTCGCCATCACCGAAGTACGGCTTGGTTTGATCCCCGCCGTGATCAGCCCCTATGTGGTGCGCGCCATCGGCGTGCGCCACGCACGGCGCTGGAGCCTGACCGCCGAGCGTTTCTCCGCCGAACAGGCCAAGGCCATGGGGCTGGTGCATGAGATCGTCGAGGAAGACCAACTCGATGAGCTTATTCAGAAGCAGATCGACGTTCTGTTGATGGCGGCGCCCTCCGCCTTGGCCGAGGCCAAGTCGCTGCTCGCCTTCGTCGATCAGCCCTTGTCGGCCCGGGTGATCGACGAAACGGCGGCCCGCATCGCCCGCCAGCGCGCCAGCGCCGAAGGGCGCGAAGGCGTCGGCGCCTTCCTGGAAAAACGCACTCCCTCCTGGCGGAGCTAGCCATGAAGTCTGTTCTGGTCGCCAATCGCGGCGAAATCGCCCTGCGCGTAATGCGCACCGCCAAGCGGTTGGGCCTGTCCACCGTCGCGGTCTATTCCGAGGCCGATGCCCATTCGGCCCACGTCGCTTTCGCCGATCAGGCCATCTGCATCGGCGGGGCGGCGGCGCGCGATTCCTATCTCAAGGCCGATGTCATTCTAGAGGCGGCGAAGCGGGCGGGGGCGGACGCGATCCATCCCGGCTATGGCTTCCTGTCCGAGAATGCCGACTTCGCCGATGCGTGCGCCGCGGCCGGCATCATCTTCGTCGGGCCGCCGGCGTCCGCCATCCGCGCCATGGGCTCGAAGAGCGCGGCCAAGGCGCTGATGGAAAAGGCCAATGTGCCCCTCGTGCCCGGCTACCACGGCGACGACCAATCCTTCGAGACCCTGGCGGCCGCGGCGGAGCGCATCGGCTATCCGCTGCTGATCAAAGCCTCGGCCGGCGGCGGCGGCAAGGGCATGAAGATCGTGAACTCCCAGGCCGAGTTCGCCGATGCCTTGGCCTCGGCCCAGCGCGAGGCGCAGAACGCCTTCAAGGATCCCAAGGTCCTGCTCGAAAAATACCTCACCAAGCCGCGCCACATCGAGATGCAGGTGTTTGCCGACACCCATGGCAATTTCGTGCATCTGTTCGAGCGCGACTGCTCGATCCAGCGCCGCTATCAGAAGGTGGTCGAGGAAGCCCCGGCGCCCCATTTTCCCGAGGCTCGCAGGATCGCGATGGCCGAGGCGGCTTTGGGCGCGGCGCGCGCGGTTGCTTATGTCGGCGCCGGCACCGTCGAGTTCATTGCGGAAGGCGAACAATTCTATTTCATGGAGATGAACACCCGTCTCCAGGTCGAGCATCCGGTCACCGAATCGATCACCGGCCAGGATCTGGTCGAGTGGCAACTGCGCGTGGCGCGCGGCGAGGCATTGCCTTTGTCCCAGGAGCAGATCCAGGCCAAAGGCCATGCAATCGAGGTGCGCCTCTATGCCGAGGACCCCGAGCGCGACTTCCTGCCGCAGATCGGCAAGCTGACGCATCTGCATTGGCCGGAAGGCGTGCGGATCGACAGCGGCGTGCGCCAGGGCGATTCGGTATCGATGCATTATGATCCGATGCTGGCCAAGGTTATTGCCTATGGCGCCGACCGCGCCGAGGCGATCGGCCGGCTGCATCGCGCCCTGGGCGAGACCGAGGTGACGGGCGTTGCCACCAACCGCCGCTTCCTGCGCTCGATCGTCGGCCATCCGGCTTTTGCGAAAGGTGAGGTCGATACCGGCTTCATTCCGCGCCATGCCGCCGATCTCAAGGCGCCGGTGCCCGATCGTGCCCTGATGACCGCGCTGGCGGCCCTGGCTGTGTTGCGCAAGGCTGAGCGCGATGCCGAACAAATGACCGATCCGATCGATCCCTGGTCGCCGTGGGGCCGTTCTCCCGGCTGGCGCCTCAATCGCGACGCCTATGTCGATGTGGCGCTGGATGAGATCAAGGTGCGGGCGCATTTCCGCACCGGCGGTTTCGTCCTCGATCTGCCGGAAGGTGGCAGCGTCACCGTATCGGGCGTCTGCGCCGAGGATGGCGCTATTGCCGCGCGTCTCGACCAGCGCAGCCTGTCTGCCCGCGCCGTGTTCGGCGACCGCACTGTAACCATCTTCGCCCTGGGCGATGAGCTATCCTTCACCTTGCCCGATCCGTTGGCGGTGGGGGGCGGCGAGGCGGCGGCCGGCAAGCTGGTCTCGCCGATGCCGGGCCAGGTGACCAAGCTGTTCGTTTCGGCCGGTCAGGTTGTCGAGAAGGGCGCGCCTTTGATCGTGATCGAGGCGATGAAGATGGAGCATACGATCACCGCCCCGAAGAAGGGCAAGGTCGCCAAGTTGCCCTTCGCCGTCGGGGATCTGGTGCCCGAGGCGGCGGAACTCCTCGTGTTGGAGGATGCGGAATGAGCGTGGTGCGTATCGTCGAAGTCGGCCCGCGCGACGGGCTGCAAAACGAGGCGGCGCCGGTTCCTCTGGCGGCCAAGATCGCGCTGATCGAGGGATTGGCGGAGGCCGGCCTCAAGACCATCGAGGCGGGCAGCTTCGTCTCGCCCAAATGGGTGCCGCAGATGGCCGACAGCGCCGAAGTGCTGGCTGGTCTCGAGCCGCTGCCGGGTGTTTCGTTGCCGGTGCTGGTGCCGAACCAGAAAGGCCTCGATGCAGCCCTTGCGGCGGGCGCCAAGGAGATCGCCATCTTCCTGGCCGCCTCGGAAAGCTTCAGCCAGCGCAACATCAATTGCAGCATCGAGGAAAGCTTCCAGCGCACCGCTCCGGTGATCAGCGAAGCGTTGAGCAAGGGCATCAAAGTGCGCGGCTATCTGTCCTGCGTACTGGGTTGCCCCTATGAAGGTGACATCTCGCCCACGAAAGTGATCGAACTGGCCGAAAAGCTGGCCGGGCAGGGCTGCTACGAGATTTCCTTCGGCGACACCATCGGCGTCGGCACCGCGCACCGCGCCAAGGCCCTGATGAAATCCGCCGTCGGCGCGCTGGGCGCGGGCCGGGTTGCGGTCCATTTCCACGACACCTACGGCCAGGCGTTGGCAAACGTCTTGGCCTGCCTGGAGCTCGGCATCGGCGTGGTGGATTCCTCGGTCGCCGGTCTCGGCGGCTGTCCCTACGCCAAAGGCGCCTCGGGCAATCTCGCCACCGAGGATCTGGTCTACATGCTTAACGGCTTGGGCGTCGAAACAGGCGTTTCCATCGATAAGCTGGCAGCGGCGGGCCGAGATATCTGCAAACAGCTCGGCAAGGCGCCGACCTCGAAAGTGGCGCAAGCCTTAGCGGCTAAGCTGTCCGAGGCTTAGAAGTCCCACGGGGAAATCAGCTCAAGCCCGGTGGTCCTGAAATCCGGCAGATTGCGTGTGGCGAGGCGTCCGCCGTTGATACGGGCGATCGCAGCGATCATGCCATCGGGGGCGGACATCCCGAGCCCCTGTCGCGCCGCCGAGCCCATGATTTCTCCATAGGCCAACGCAGCCTCCTCGGTCAGCCCGAAAATCCTGTCGGCGAAGCGGCGCCGCCAATCGGCAAGGCCCTGTTCCAGACGGATGGCGCGCTGATCTGGCTGGATCTTTTGAATACCGTAGGCAATTTCCGCGATGGTCACTGTCGATAGTGCGGTCTCTGCATCGTGACGCACGAGCCAAGCGACGACAGCCGGATCTGGCGATTTGCGCAGAGTCTCGGACAGAACATTGGTATCAATGAAGATCAAAGATCCGGGCCCTTATGAGCGAGTCGCGTCTCACGGATAATGGCGTCGAGATCGAGATCCGTCCCATAGTTGGCCGATAGCCTGGCATAGAACGAGGGCGCCGGCTCGCGGCCAGTTTCCCGGACTTCATAGGCCTCTAAAGCCCGTACTACCACGTCGGCAACCGATCTGTTCTCGCGGCGTGCGAGACGATGGGCGAGATCACGTGCTTTGGCGCTGCGGACTGAAAGCTGCGGTTCGGCCATATCGTTCTCCTCTGCACAGAAAATGGAGTTTAGCACATCTGCCATCAAGATGGCAGATGATGGCTGGATGGCGCTTATCGGCACGCGCCTTTCTTGACGCCGGGCCATCCATTTTTTCGTGGACTCCGAACGCCGGTCGGGAGATGTCTCCTGCGGTTCTTTTTTGTGATGTTCATCCATGATCGGCATTTTCGATTCGGGCTGCGGCGGCCTTACCATTTATGACGCCGTCAAGCGCGCCTTCCCGACCCGTTCCTTCCTCTATCTCGGCGACCACGCGCACGCGCCCTATGGCGAGCGGAGCCCCGAGGAGATCCGCGACCTGACCCGCCGAGCGGTCGAAACCCTGTTCGGGCTGGGCTGCCGGCTGGTGATTCTAGCCTGCAACACCGCCTCGGCCAACGCGCTTCGCCATTTGCAGCAGACCTGGCTGCCCGGCGCCTATCCCGACAACCGCATCCTCGGCGTGCTGGTGCCGATGGTCGAAGCCATCACCGGCATGCCTTGGATGGCCGATCCCGCCGAGCGCCCGACCGTCGAGAAAGCACGCACCGTCGCCGTCTTCGCCACCAGCCGCACGGTCTCCTCCAACGCCTATCCGGTCGAGGTCGCCAAGCGCGCCCCGGAAGTGCGCGTGGTGCAGCAGGCTTGCCCGAGGCTGGTCGATCTGATCGAACACAAAGCTTCGCGGGAAGAGTTGCGCCGCGCCGTACAGGAATACGCCGAAGCGATGATGGCGCAGCTTGAAGGCAAGGCCCCCGACGCGGTGATGCTGGGCTGCACTCACTATCCGCTGGTCGCCGATCTGTTCACCGAGGCGCTGCCGGAGGGCGTGGAAGTTCTGTCTCAGCCGATCCTGGTGGCGCGCAGCCTGGCCCATTACCTAGAACGCCATCCCGAATTCGACGATGGCGAAGGGCTGCCGACCCGTTTCCTCACCACCGGCGATGCCGGCAAGGTGGCCGAGGTCAGTGAACTGTTCCTCGGCCACGAAGTGCCGTTCGAGGCTCTTAAAGTTTAGCGCCCGCTTGCGCCGAGGCTCGCTTCCGCCACATGTACGCTCGCGGTGGCGGTGATGTCCTCGGCCGAATTGCCGGCCATCACCTTGTACTCGCCGCCCTTGATCTTCCAGCCATGTGCCTTGCTGTCCCAGGTGGCGAGCAGGCGCGGATCGATCGTCATGGTGATGGTCTGGCTTTCCCCGGCCTTCAGCGGGACCTTCTTGAAAGCGCCCAGGCGCTTGGGCGCTTCCCATCCGCCGCCGGCCGCCGGAGCGACATAGATCTGCGACAGGCCGCTGCCATCCACGGTCCCGCCATTGCGCAGGGTCAGCGAGACCCTGATTCCCTTGCCCTCGGGCACCGCCCCGAGATTCGATGTGGCGAAGCTGGTGTAGCTGAGGCCGTAGCCGAACGGGAAGAGCGGCTTGGTGCCCTTTTTGTCCTGCCATTTATAGCCGATGGCGGCGCCCTCGACGGTGTAGTCGACCCGCGGATGCTCCGCCAGGTCCTTGACGTCGCCATCGACGATCGCACGCGGCAATTGCGCGATCGAGGCGGGGAAGGTGGCCGGCAGATGGCCCGAGGGATTGACCTCGCCCGACAGCACGCGGGCGATCGCCTCGCCGCCGGCCGATCCCGGATACCAGGCTTCGAGAACGGCGGCCGCCTTGTCCAGCCAGGGCATCAGCACCGGGCCGCCGGTCTCCAGCACCACCACGGTCTTGGGATTGGCGGTGGCGATCGCCTCGATCAGCGTGTCCTGGCTATTGGGCAGGCTGAGGTCGGGCGCGTCGATGTTCTCGCCGGTCCATTGGGTGGCGAAGACGATGGCGATGTCGCTCTGGGCCGCCAGCTGGGCGGCTTCCTGCAAATTCTTGCCGTCGTTATAGGTGATCTTGGCCTGGGTCCGCGATTGCAGCGCGGATAGCGGCGAGGACGGGTCCCAGATCATCGGGCCGGGGAAGCCCTCCAGGCCTTCATTGGCGACCGGACTGCCGCCGATCGGATAGACCTGCGCCGAGCCGCCGCCCGACAGTACCGCCTTGTCGGCATGGCCGCCGATGATGGCGATGGTCTTGGCACCCTGGGCCAGCGGCAGCGCGTCCTGGTTCTTCAACAGGACGATGGCTTCTTCCTCGTCGGCTTGGCTCACCTTGGCGTGGTCGGCATAGTCGATGGTGGAGGACAGATCGGCGACCGGATTCTCGAACAGGCCGTTGGCCAGCATGGCGCGCAGGATGCGGTGCGTCATGTCGTCGAGGCGGGCGGCGGAGACATGGCCGTCCAGCAGCGATTCCTCGAGAGCGTCCTTGAAATAGGCCGAGCGGTCGAACGGCCAGCCGGATTCCTGGTCGAGGCCGTTATTGGCCGCCGCCTCGGTGGAATGGACGCCGCCCCAGTCGGACATCACATAGCCCTTGAAGCCCCAATCCTTTTTGAGCACCTGGGTCAACAAAGGCTCGTTCTCGCAGGCATAGGCGCCGTTGATCCGGTTGTAGGAGCACATCACCGCGCCGGGATCGCCGGTCTCGATGGCCAGCTCGAAGGCCAGCAAATCGGATTGGCGGGCCGAGACCTCGTCGATCTTGACGTCCACCTTGGTGCGGCTGGTCTCCTGGTCGTTGAAGGCATAATGCTTCACGGTCGAGACGATGTGGTTGGACTGGATGCCCTTGATCTCGTTGCCGACCATGGTGCCGGCCAGCAGGGGGTCTTCGCCGCCATATTCAAAATTGCGGCCGTTGCGCGGCTCGCGCATCAGATTGACGCCGCCGGCGAGCTGTACATTGAAGCCCGAGCGCCGCGCCTCGTCGCCGATCATCGCGCCGCCGGCGAAAGCAAGATCCGGGTTCCAGGTCGCCGTGGTGGCGAGGCCCGAGGGGAGAGCGGTGCGCTCGCGCGGATGCGGTATGCGCTGGGTGGCGACGCCGACACCGGCGTCGGTCTCCGATTGCGCCGGGATCTGCAGCCGCACGATGCCGGGAACATAGCCGGCCGCGCCAGGCATGCCGCCTTCGGGATGCTTGTAATTCTTGTCCGGCATGTCGGTCGAGAAAAAGCCGAACACCAGCTGCA
>Ga0213872_10000727_pt1 | contig 24574 bp, 20 predicted proteins | sample VelepicomBERX_R2_FD_160071 | JGI IMG/M metagenome (GOLD analysis project Ga0213872, IMG submission 160071) | Rhizosphere microbial communities from Vellozia epidendroides in rupestrian grasslands, the National Park of Serra do Cipo, Brazil - RX_R2 | ecosystem: Host-associated > Plants > Roots >...
AGCTCTGCGAGGCCGTGTGCCCGGCCATGGCGATCACGATCGAGTCCGACGTGCGCGCCGACGGCTCGCGCCGCACGACGCGCTACGACATCGACCTGACCAAGTGCATCTTCTGCGGCTTCTGCGAGGAGAGCTGCCCGGTCGACTCGATCGTCGAGACCTCGGTCTTCGAGTACCACGGTGAAAAGCGGGGCGACCTGTACTTCACCAAGGACATGCTGCTCGCCGTCGGCGACCGCTACGAAACCGAGATCGCCGCCCAGAAGGAGGCCGATGCCAAGTACCGCTGAGCGGGCCTGAGCCCCCAGTGACGCTTGTGCGTGCCAAGGACATCCCATGGACACTACGACTGCCCTGTTCTACGTTTTCTCCGCCGTGCTGCTGTTCTCGGCCGTGCGCGTCATCACGGCGCGCTCGACCGCGCACTCCGCGCTGTTCCTGATCCTCGCCTTCTTCAGCGCCGCCTGCGTGTGGATGCTGCTCAAGGCCGAGTTCCTGGCGATCACGCTGGTGCTCGTCTACATCGGCGCGGTGATGGTGCTGTTCCTGTTCGTCGTGATGATGCTGGACATCAACACCGACGCGCTGCGCAGCAACCTCTGGAAGCACCTGCCGCTGGCCGGCCTCGTCGGCGCCCTGATCGCGCTCGAGATGGCCGCCGTGCTGCTGCAGGGCTTCGGCCCGACCGAGGCACCCGAGCCGAGCGCTGCCGCCATCCAGATGGGCAACACCAAGCTGCTCGGCGTGGCGATGTACACGCAGTACCTGTACCCGCTGCAGATCGCGGCCGTGCTGCTGCTCGTCGCCATGGTCGCCGCCATCGCGCTGACGCTGCGCCGCCGCAAGGACGTGCGCGGCCAGAACCCGGCCGAACAGGTCAAGGTCCAGAAGGCCGATCGACTGAAGATCGTCAAGATGGCCGCCGACGTGGAAGCCGCACCGGCTCCCGCCGCCGAAGACAACAAGGGAGCCGCATGATGGGCGCTTTGAGCCTCGGACATGTGCTGACGCTGGGCGCGATCCTGTTCGCGCTGTCGGTGATCGGCATCTACCTGAACCGCAAGAACCTGATCGTGCTGCTGATGGCCATCGAGCTGATGCTGCTGTCGGTCAACCTGAACTTCGTCGCCTTCTCGCACTACCTGGGCGACCTGGCCGGGCAGGTCTTCGTCTTCTTCATCCTGACCGTCGCGGCAGCCGAGTCGGCCATCGGCCTGGCCATCCTCGTGGTCGTGTTCCGCAACCGCGCGACGATCAACGTCGACGAGCTCGACGCGCTCAAGGGTTGATGAAAGGATAAGAACAAGATGTCAGCAACTCTGAACGCAAACCTGCTGCTCGCGGTGCCGCTGGCGCCGCTGGCCGGCGCGGTGCTCGCCGGCTTCTTCGGCAAGCAGATCGGCCGCGCCGGTGCGCACTGGGCCACCATCCTCGGCGTGCTCGTCGCCTTCGTGATCTCGGCCATGACGCTGTACAGCGTGGCCGTCGACGGCGCGCGCTTCAACGCCACGGTCTACGAGTGGATGAACGTGGGCGGCCTCAAGATGGAGGTCGGCTTCCTCATCGACGGCCTCACCGCCATGATGATGTGCGTGGTGACCTTCGTCTCGCTGATGGTGCACATCTACACCATCGGCTACATGGAAGAGGACCCGGGCTACCAGCGCTTCTTCTCGTACATCTCGCTGTTCACCTTCAGCATGCTGATGCTGGTGATGAGCAACAACTTCCTGCAGCTGTTCTTCGGCTGGGAAGCGGTGGGCCTGGTGTCGTACCTGCTGATCGGCTTCTGGTACACCAAGCCGACGGCGATCTTCGCCAACATGAAGGCCTTCCTGGTCAACCGCGTCGGCGACTTCGGCTTCATCCTCGGCATCGGCCTGCTGGTCGCCTATGGCGGCACGCTGAACTACGCCGAGACCTTCGCCAAGGCCGGCCAGCTTGCGCAGATCCACTTCCCGATGCCCATCTTCACGGGCCTCTTCGGCTCGGACTGGATGATGCTGACGGTCGCCTGCATCTGCCTGTTCATCGGCGCGATGGGCAAGTCGGCGCAGTTCCCGCTGCACGTCTGGCTGCCCGACTCGATGGAAGGCCCGACGCCGATTTCCGCGCTGATCCACGCCGCCACCATGGTGACGGCCGGCATCTTCATGGTCACGCGCATGAGCCCGCTGTTCGAGCTGTCCGACACGGCGCTGAACTTCGTCATGGTGATCGGCGCGATCACGGCGCTGTTCATGGGCTTCCTGGGCATCATCCAGAACGACATCAAGCGCGTCGTCGCGTACTCGACGCTCTCGCAGCTCGGCTACATGACCGTCGCGCTCGGCGCCTCGGCCTACTCGGTCGCCGTGTTCCACCTGATGACGCACGCGTTCTTCAAGGCGCTGCTGTTCCTCGGCGCGGGCTCGGTCATCATCGGCATGCACCACGACCAGGACATCCGCAACATGGGCGGCCTGCGCAAGTACATGCCCATCACCTGGATCACGTCGCTGCTGGGCTCGCTGGCCCTGATCGGCACGCCGTTCTTCGCGGGCTTCTACTCCAAGGACTCGATCATCGAGGCCGTCCACGCCAGCCATCTGCCGGGCGCGGGCTTCGCCTACTTCGCCGTGATCGCCGGCGTCTTCGTGACGGCCTTCTACAGCTTCCGGATGTACTTCCTCGTCTTCCACGGCAAGGAGAACTTCCATCACAAGCCGTTCCCGGGCGAGCACGACCACCACGATGACGACCATGGCCACGGTCACGACGACCACCACGCGCATGTGCCGCACGAATCGCCGCTCGTCGTCACGCTGCCGCTGATCCTGCTGGCGATCCCCTCGGTCATCATCGGCGCGTGGACCATCGGCCCGATGCTCTTCGGCGACTTCTTCAAGGATTCCATCTCGATCAACCTGGAAGCCCACCCGGCGATGGAAGAACTCGCCCGTGACTTCCACGGCGCGGTCGCGATGGGTGCCGGCGCCTTCACCAGCCTGCCGTTCTGGCTCGCGCTGGGCGGCGTCGTGGCGGCCTACGTCTGCTACATGGTGGCGCCGGTCATCCCGGCCACCTGCGCCCGCGTGCTGCGCCCGGTCATCGTCGTGCTTGAGAACAAGTACTACATGGACTGGATCAACGAGAACATCCTCGCCCGCATCGCCCGCGGCATCGGCCTCGCGGCCTGGAAGGGCGGCGACCAGGGCCTGATCGACGGCGTCGTCATCAACGGTGGCGCCAGCGTGGTCGGCGGTGTTGCCGGCCTCGTGCGACGCGTGCAGAGCGGTTTCCTGTACTGGTACGCGCTGGTGATGATCCTCGGCGTCATCGGTCTGATGAGCTGGCAGCTCCTGCCTTACATCAAACCTCAACTCATGGCCATGCTCTCGCTGGTAGGCCTCTGAGCGGGGGCGGAGAACAAGAATGGGAATTTTGAGTCTTGCCATCTTTCTGCCCATCGTCGGCGGCGCCTTGCTGCTGGCCCTGGGCCGTGACGAGCACGCCGGCGTGGTCCGCTGGGCCGCGCTGCTGATCGCCGCGATCAGCTTCATCGTCACGCTGCCGCTGATCAGCGGCTTCGACACGACGACGGCGGCCATGCAGTTCAGCGAGAACTATGCGTGGATCCCTCGTTTCAACATCCACTACCACCTCGGCCTCGACGGCATCTCGATGTGGTTCGTGCCGCTGACGGCCTTCATCACCGTCATCGTCGTGATCTCCGCGTGGGAAGTGATCGAGAAGCGCGTGAACCAGTACATGGGCGCCTTCCTGATCCTCTCCGGCCTGATGGTCGGCGTGTTCAGCGCGCTGGACGGCATGCTGTTCTACGTGTTCTTCGAGGCCACCCTGATCCCGATGTACATCATCATCGGCGTCTGGGGCGGCCCGAACCGCGTCTACGCGGCCTTCAAGTTCTTCCTGTACACGCTGGCCGGCTCGCTCTTGATGCTGATCGCGCTGCTGTACCTGTACCTGCAGTCGGGCGGCAGCTTCGACATCGCCACGTGGCAGCAACTGCCGCTGCCGATGAACGCGCAGAGCCTGCTGTTCTTCGCCTTCCTCGCGGCCTTCTCGGTCAAGGTGCCGATGTGGCCGGTCCACACCTGGCTGCCGGACGCCCACGTCGAGGCGCCCACGGGCGGCTCGGTCGTGCTGGCCGCCATCATGCTGAAGCTCGGCTGCTACGGCTTCCTGCGCTTCTCGCTGCCGATCACGCCGGACGCCGCGCACCACTGGTCGTGGCTGATCATCGGCCTGTCGCTGACGGCGGTGGTCTACATCGGCCTGGTCGCCGTGGTCCAGAAGGACATGAAAAAGCTCGTGGCCTATTCGTCGGTCGCGCACATGGGTTTCGTGACCCTGGGCTTCTTCATCTTCAACGAGCTCGGCGTGCAGGGCGCGATCGTGCAGATGATCTCGCACGGCTTCGTCTCGGGCGCGATGTTCCTGTGCATCGGCGTGCTCTACGACCGCGTCCACTCGCGTGAGATCTCGTCCTACGGCGGCGTGGTCAACACCATGCCCAAGTTCGCCGCGCTGGCGCTGTTCTTCGCGATGGCCAACTGCGGCCTGCCCGCCACCGCCGGCTTTGTCGGTGAGTGGATGGTGATCCTCGGCTCGGTCGGCTACCAGTTCTGGATCGGCGCGATCGCCGCCACCGCACTGGTCTTCGGCGCGGCCTACACGCTGTGGATGTACAAGCGCGTGTACTTCGGCGCCGTCGCCAACGACGACGTCAAGACGCTGTCCGACGTGAACACCCGCGAGTTCCTGATGCTCGCCGTGCTGGCCGTCGCCACGCTGTACATGGGCCTGTATCCCAAGCCCTTCACCGACGTGATGCAGGTCTCGGTGACCGAGCTGCTCAAGCACGTGGCCCAGAGCAAACTGGTCCTGAACTGAATTCGGAGCCACCCAGAATGAACTCCATGAACTGGCTCGCGATCCAACCGGAAATCGTGCTGCTCGCCATGACCTGCGTCGTGGCGCTGGTCGACCTCTTCGTCAAGGATCCGGCGCGCCGCCCGACCTACTGGCTGGCCCAACTGACCATCGCCGTCGTCGGCGTCATGCACCTGTGCAACTTCAGCGCCGGCCTGACGGTCTACGCCATGCAGGGCATGGTCGTCGCCGACCCGATGGGCCACCTGCTGTCCTTCTTCGCCAGCCTGGCGACGCTCGTCACGCTCGTCTACGCACGTCCGTATGCGGCGTCGCGCGACATGCTCAAGGGCGAGCTGTTCTCGCTGGCCATGTTCTCGCTGCTCGGCGTGAACGTGATGGTGGCGGCGAACAACTTCCTCGTGGTCTACCTCGGCCTCGAGCTGATGACGCTGTCGCTGTACGCGCTCGTGGCGCTGCGCCGCGACCATTCGATGTCGACCGAAGCCGCGATGAAGTACTTCGTGCTGGGCGCGCTCGCCAGCGGCTTCCTGCTCTACGGCCTGTCGATGATGTACGGTGCCACCGGCACGCTGAACATCCAGCGCGTCTACGAAGTCCTCGCCACGCAGCCGCAGATCAACAAGGGCGTGCTCGTGTTCGGCGTGGTGTTCATCGTTGCCGGTCTGGGCTTCAAGCTCGGCGCCGCGCCGTTCCACCAGTGGGTGCCCGACGTCTACCACGGCGCCCCGACCGGCGTGACGCTGCTGATCGGCGCCGCGCCCAAGCTCGCCGCCTTCGCCATCACCGAGCGCCTGCTCGTCGAAGGCCTGATCTCGCGCGCCGCGGACTGGCAGCAGATGCTCATCGTGCTGGCCGGCCTCTCGCTCATCATCGGCAACCTGGCCGCCATCGCCCAGAGCAATCTCAAGCGCATGCTGGCCTACTCGACGATCGCCCAGCTGGGCTTCATGCTGCTGGCGATGGCTTCGGGCGTGGTCGACTTCAGCAACCCGAACATCACGGTCTACGGCGCCAACGCCTACAGCTCGGCGATGTTCTACACGATCACCTACGTCCTGACGACGCTGGGCACCTTCGGCATGATCATCGTGCTGTCGCGCGCCGGCTTCGAAGCCGACGAGATCAAGGACCTGGCCGGCCTGGCCAAGCGCAGCCCCTGGTTCGCGCTGGTCATGACGATCTTCATGTTCTCGCTCGCCGGCGTGCCGCCGACGGTCGGCTTCTACGCCAAGCTGTCGGTGCTGCAGGCCATGGTCGCGACGAACTCGCCGTTCTACATCCAGCTGGCAGTGTTCGCCGTCGTGATGTCGCTGATCGGCGCCTTCTACTACCTGCGTGTCGTGAAGGTCATGTTCTTCGACGAGGCGACCGATACGTCACCGCTGTCGGCACCGGCTGACGTGCGCATCGTCATGACGCTCAACGGCCTGGCCGTGCTCGTCTTCGGCGTGATCCCCGGCGGCCTGCTGGCCTGGTGCGGACAGGCCATCCTGAAGACGCTGACCACTTGATGAGTCCACAGGTCGCGATCTGGATCGTGATCGGCCTCGCGCTGATCGCGGCCAACGCACCGTACTTCAGCGAGCGCGTGCTGCTCGTCGGGCCGCTGCGCGCGCCCAAGCCCGTCGGCTGGCGCCTGCTCGAGCTCGTGCTGATGGCCACGCTCACGCTGCTGGTGGGCTTCGCGCTCGAAGCCCGCATCGGCCAGCACCAGCAGCAGGGCTGGGCGTTCTACTTCGCCTGGGGTTTTCTCTTCATCACCTTCGGCTTTCCGGGTTTCGTCTGGCGTTACCTGCGCCGGCACCGCGAAAGGCAGCACCATGGCGGCGCCTGAAGAACATCTGGTCGAAACCCAGCTCACCAGCGAGCCGGTCTACCAAGGTCATTTCCTCCAGGTCCGCCGCGACCGCGTGCGCCTGCCCGATGGCGGCGAAGCGGGGCGCGAGTACATCGTCCATCCGGGCGCGGTGATGGTCGTGCCGCTGCTCGACGACGGCCGGCTGCTCATGGAGCGCCAGTACCGCTACCCGCTGGGTCGCGTGATGCTGGAATTCCCGGCCGGCAAGCTCGACCCGAACGAAACGCCGCTGGTCTGTGGCCAGCGCGAGCTGCGCGAGGAGACCGGCTACAGCGCGCGCGAATGGGCCTATGCCGGCGCGCTGCACAACGCCATCGCCTACTCGAACGAGATCATCCACGTCTTCTTCGCACGCGGGCTCGAGCTCGGCGAGCGCCACCTCGACGAAGGCGAGTTCCTCGACCTCGTCGCGCACACGCCGGAAGAGCTCGACGAGTTCGCGCGCAGCGGCGCCATGACCGACGCCAAGTCGCTGATCGGCCTGCTGTGGCTGTCGCGCTGGCAGGGCGGGCAGTGGCCGCTCGACTGGTCCTGAGCTGAGGCTGCCATGCTCGTGCTCAACCTGCAATGCGAGGCCGGCCACGGCTTCGAAGGCTGGTTCGGTTCGGCGGACGATTTCGACGACCAGCAATCGCGTGGCCTGCTGAACTGTCCCGTCTGCGGCCATGCCGGCGTGCAGCGCCTGCCGAGTGCCCCCCGGCTCAACGTGAAGGCAGCCAAGGCCGCCACACCGCAGATGTCGGTGCCGGCGCCGGACGAGCGTCTCAAGGCCTTGCAAGGCGAAGTCCTCGGAGCCTTGCGCCGCCTGGCTTCGCAGACCGAAGACGTCGGCGAGCGCTTTACCGAAGAAGCGCGGCGCATTCACTACGGCGAAGTTGCCGAGCGCGCGATCCGTGGCCGCGCGAGCGGCGAGCAGATCGTCGAGCTGGCGGAGGAGGGCATCGCCGTCCTGCCGCTGCCTGCGGTCGAGCCGCTGCAGTAGCGGCGCCTCAAGCCGTCGTCGATGGCTCCGCCGGCACGTCGGCCGCGGGCTTGTCTGCGGCCAGTCCAGCGGCCGCTTCCTTTTCAGCCGCTTCCTTCGCCGCCTGCGCCTTGGCCGCAGCCGCTTGACGGCGCCAGGCGGCGAGCTGGCCGAGCCAGGACCAGCGGTACAGCGTCAGGTGATAGAGCGCGCGCTTGCGGTCGGTCCAGCGCGAATGCCATTCGAGGAAGCGCCCGAAGTACTCCATGCGGCGCACCTCGCCTTCGGCGTACATCTGCTGCAGCTCGCTCTCGCGCAGCAGGAAGGCCGGCGAGAACGCGTGGGCCGACTCGGCGTAGGTGGTCTTGAGGACGACGAGCACGCCCTTGCGAAGCAGGCCGAGGTTCATGGCGACGACCTGGTCGTCGAAGCGGTATTCGTAGACGCGCGCCTCGCCGCGATCGGCGGCCTCCTCGAGCAGCGCCCGGTAGAAGCGGCCCTGGTCGTTGTCGGCATGGATGGCGGTGCCGCCGCCGGACTTCCAGCCGGCGCTTTCGAGCTCGCCGTATTGGCGCACGACCTCGGCCATCTCGCCACGCGAACGGCGCTCGATCAGCTGGACACGCGTGCCGGCGGCTTCGAGCCGATTGCGGATCTTGCGCAGGTTCTGGCGCAGGTTCTTGCCGCGCGATTGCCAGTAGGTCTCGAAGTCGCCTTCGAGATCGAGCCAGCCCGTCTCGATGTAATCGGCATCCTGACCATCCGGCAGCGCGGCGGGGCGTTCGGCCACTTGCGGGTCGACCTGCGTGATCGACAGCACCAGGCAGGGCGCCAGCGCCGTGCGCATCAGCGCGCGGCCGAGCGCTGCGACATCGCATGCAGCAGTCGCGACCCAGGCGCCCAGCGGCAGTTGCGAGGGCTGGAAGGTCGTCCAGCGCATCGGGCCCTGGCCTTGCAGCACGAACAGCGCTGCGACCGCAGCGCCCGCGCGGCCGACGGCGAGCTTCTCGTCGCCACGGCCGAACAGGCGCAGCGCCTGCACGATGCAGCTCGCGTCCATGAAGGGGAGGTCGCCGCGCTCGGCATTGAGCGCGTTCCAGGCGGCGCGCAGCGCATCGTCCTGGGCGAGGGCCGACGCGGCCAGCAATTCCCAGCGAAGCGAGGCAGCGTTCATAGCGTGTCAGGCTCCATGGCTTCGATGAGCAGGTCGGCAATGCGCTCGACATCGGCGACCGACAGGCTCTGATGGCAGGCCAGCTGCAGCACGTGATGGCTCCACAGCGGCCCTTGGTCGCCGGGCAGCTTCGGCGTACCGGGCCAGAGACGATCCCAACGGAAGACCGGCAAGCCCAGCGCCCGGGCGCGCGCATAGACGGGCTCGGGTGATTCGACCCACAGCGGGAAGACATAAGGCGCGGCGTTGCGCAGCGTCGCTTCGTCGGCCGGCTGCAGCGAGCGCGCGCCCTGGCAGGCGAAGAAACGCGCCTGGTAGGCCGCGTAATTGCGTTGGCGCTGGCCGATCGAGCGCGAGCGCGGCAGGCAGCGCAGCAGCGCGCGCGAAGCGCCGAGCATCGCCGCCTGGACGCGGCCGAGATCGCATTGGATCGTCATCGACGCTTCGCTCTGCGGCATGCCCGCCTCGTCGTCCACGCCGGGCTGCGGCTTGCGACGACTCTTGAGCGCGAAGACCGGCGCGAGCAGCCAGCGCAGGCCGGCCAGGCGTCGATGCCGCACGGCGAGCTCCAGCACATCGACCCAGCCCTTGAGCTGGGCGCGCGTGCCTTGCGCGCTCAGGCGTGGCGCAGCCACGGCGCGCGTCGCCGAAGCCAGCAGGCCGCCTTCGGCCACCGGGAGGAACTTGGTCAGGCTGGCGGTGGCGAGATCGCCCCAGGCGCCGACCGTGCGCTCGCCGGCCAGACCGTACAGCGCGTGCGCGCAGTCTTCGATCAGCACGATGCCATGGCGGTCGCACCAGGCGCGCACCGCGGCCAGCGACTGCGCCAGGCCGAAGAAGTGCGAGACCAGCATGGCGCGGCAGCCGGCTTCGACAGCGATGCCGTCGAGGTCAGGCAGGCCATCGGCACCAATGCCGTAGAACTGCGGCTCGAGCCCCGCCAGGCGCAGCGGTGCGACCATCGTCGGGCAATGGTAGGTCGGCACGAGCACGCGACTGCCCGCCGGCAGCGCCAGCGATTCGAGCGCCAGGCAGATCGCGGCGCGCCCGCTGGTCACCAGGCGAACCTGCGGCAGGCCCTGCACGCCGGCCAGCCACGGGCCCCGGCGCGGAATGAAGCTGTCCCAACCCAGCACCGGCCCGCGCGGCCAGCCATGCGACGGCAGGCCGCGATGCCTGGCCGCGGCGCGCGCGAAGGTCAATCCCCGGGTTCCGGCCAGACCGCTCATGGCGCAGGCGCCGACGCCGGCGCAGCCACCTGCACCGCCGAAGCCGCATCGGCCGGGGCGCTGGCCGACGATGCGGCGGCGGCGGCCGCGGCCGCGGGCTCGGCCCAGGCGCCGGCCTTCTTGAGCTCGTTCTCCAGGCCATCGGCCGGATTGCCGAGCAGGCGCGCCTGCTGCGCAAGCGTGCGCGCCTTGGCGGTGTCGCCCAGCTTCATGTAGAGCAGACCCAGGTTGTAGGACGTGAACGGATCGTCCTTGTCGAATGACTTGTCGACGTAGTCCAGATGCTCTGCCGCGTCCTTGCCACGCCCCTTGTCTATCAGGTAGTCGGCGAACAGCATGCGCACCAGGTTGTCGTCCGGGCGGAACTTGAGCGCGCGGATGTAATAGCACTCGACCGTGAAATGCGCGCCCCGTGGGGGATCCTTGCCGTCGCGCTGGGCCAGCCGCGTCATCGCGACCAATGCGCGCGCGTAGTTCGGAAGCGCACGCAAGGTGTAGTCGATGGCGCCGCCCAGCAAGGTGTCGGCGTTGCCGCGCAGGCTCTCGACGTAAGGCTGGAAGTGCGCCTCGAGCACGATGGCGATCTTCTCGCTCGGTTCGTGCCGGTAGTCGAACGGCCCGTACTGAATGTGCGAGTACAAATGCCCGCAGGGACCGTCCGGCTCCGCCTGCGCCGGTGCGCCGGCCAGCAAAAGCCATCCTGCCGCGCATAGCGCCAGGGCCCGTTTCAGGCTGTGCCGGTCCCGGAATCTAAGCATGTGCAGAAGGCTCCCTCTATCGGCTCGGCCACAGGCGGCCGGCAAGCGCCATTGAGCGCTGTTGAATAGGCGCGAGTCTATCGCCTGGCATCACCGCCTAAACGGTATTGGCGGTGCGTCCCCCGCGATCCGGCGTGGCAAGAAGGCACTCCGCCGTGCGTGCCAGCAAGGCCGGGACCTCCTCGATCTCGGCGGTCTGCCAGAAAGACGGCCCCTGAACGCTCTGCACGTCGACCTGCCAGCCCGCCTCGCGCCACTCGGCGATGGCCTTGGCCGAGACCGGGCTCGGTGCGGCATCGGGCTGGCTCGCCAGCTCCAGCCAGGCGACGCGCCCTGGTGCAAATGGCGGCGGTGCCAGGCGAGCGGCTTCGAGCCCGCGCGCCAGCCCGGCACCGAGCAGATAACCCGCTATTTCGACGGCATCGCCGGCGGCCAGCGCCTGTTTCATCTGCTCCATCGCGCCCTTGGCGCCGCCGTCCATCATCTCGGCGGCGACCTTGAGGCGCAGGAACTGCTGGAGCAGCGTCTTGCCCGCCGCAGGCGGCTGCCAGAAGCCGAAGTTGCAGGGCTCGCCGAGCGCTGCCGCCGCCTCGGCGGCGAGCAGGCAGCCCGCGCGCAGGCCCCAGAACCACAGCGGTGCCGACGCGTGGGCGGCATCGCGGGCACGCAGCCAGCGCACCGCGGCGCAGAGGTCTTGCACCCAGGCTTGCCAGGTGGCCGCGCCGAAATCGCCCGAGCTGTCGCCCGTGCCGAGCAGGTCGATCTGCAGGACGCTGAAACCTTGCAGGGCCAGATCGCGCGCCTGGCTGTTCACCATGCGCCGCGCCTTGTTCATCTCTTCGCCAAAGGCCGGCGCATGGACGACGAGGCCGCGCGGCACGGCGGCCTGCGCGGGATGGAAGAGGCAGAAGCGCTGGTCCGGCTCGCCAGGGAGCGAGGGCTGCGGCGCGGAGCCGGGCAGGAAGAAGGCTTGCGCAGTCACCGCTGCGCCAGCTCAGGCGGCCAGCTTGCCGGCGACGAAGTCGGTCAACGAACCCAGCGTGGCGAAGGTCTCGCCGCTGATCTCGTCGTCGTCGACGGTCACGCCCAGGCGTTCCTCGAGGCCGGTGATCAGGCTGACCACGGCCATGGAGTCGAGCTCGGGGATGGCGCCGAGCAGCGGCGTCGAGCGGTCGAAGCTGCTCGCGCGGCCATCGAGGCTCAGCACTTCGTCTAGGAGGCGGATGACTTCTTGCTGGGTGTCCATCGTCGGGGAGAGTTCTTGTGCGCTGATGCGCGTGGGCCGGCGTGGGGCGCCCGCTACGAAATTGTGCGCAATCTTAGCCGCTGGGCCGTGCCCGGGCCGGCCTGGCATCCCCGTGCCTCGATGGCGCCGTGGGGTGCGTGAGATACTTTTTCGATGCCTGCAACCCTGCGCGAATCGACCCTGCTGCACGAGCTGATCTTCACGGGCGCCGCCCGGCGCGGCGCGGCCGCGGCGCTCACCTTTGGCGCTGAACATCTCGGTTATGAGGCGCTGGCCGCCGCGGTCGCGGGCTTCGCGTCGGGCCTGGGCGCCCTGGGCCTGGCGCGTGGCGAGCGCGTCGCGATCTACCTTGAGAAACGCTTCGAGACCATCATCGCCAGCTTCGGTGCGCCGGCTGCGGGCGGCGTCTTCGTGCCGCTGAACCCGCTGCTCAAGCCCGAGCAGGTCGGCTTCATCCTGCGCGACTGCGGCGTGCGCGTGCTCGTCACGTCGCCCGAGCGGCACAAGCTGCTGGCGCCGACGCTGGCGCAGTGCCCGGAACTGGCGCACGTGGTCCTGACCGAAGGGCAGGGCGGCGCACAAGATGAGGCACCACCGGGCATCGCCCTGCACAGCTGGCCCGCGCTGCTCGACGCCCCTTCGCGCCCGGGCCATCGCGTCATCGACACCGACATGGTGTCCATCCTCTACACCTCGGGCTCGACCGGCAAGCCCAAGGGCGTCGTGCTCTCGCACCGCAATATGGTGGCCGGCGCCAAGAGCGTCTCCTCCTATCTCGAAAACCACGCCGACGACACCTTGCTGGCGGCCTTGCCGCTGTCCTTCGACGCTGGCTTCAGCCAGCTGACCACGGCCTTCCACAGCGGCGCGCGCGTCGTGCTGCTGAACTACCTGATGCCGCGCGACGTGCTCAAGGCCATGGAGCGCGAGCGCGTCACCGGCCTGACCGCCGTGCCGCCGCTCTACATCCAGCTGAGCCAGCTCGAATGGCCCGCGGTCATCGACGCGAACCTGCGCTACTTCGCGAACACCGGCGGACGCATGCCGCTCGAAACACTCAAGGCGCTGCGCGAGCGCGCGCCCACGGCCAAGCCCTTCCTGATGTATGGCCTGACGGAGGCCTTCCGCTCGACTTACCTGCCGCCCGAGGAAGTGGACCGCCGGCCCGATTCCATCGGCCGCGCCATCCCGAACGCCGAGATCCTCGTGTTGCGCGAAGACGGCACGCCGTGCGCGGCCGAGGAGCCAGGCGAGCTCGTGCACCGCGGTGCGCTCGTCGGCATGGGCTACTGGAACGATCCCGAGAAGACGGCCGAGCGCTACAAGCTGCTCGCGCCCGGCGACGGCCGCCCGGCGGGCCTGCAGCAGCCCGAATACGCCGTGTTCTCGGGCGATACGGTGCGCCGCGATGCCGAAGGCTTTCTGTACTTCATCGGCCGGCGCGACGAGATGATGAAGACCTCGGGCTACCGCGTCAGCCCGACCGAGGTCGAGGAAGTCCTCTACGCCACGCAGCGCGTCGGCGAATGCGTGGCCTTCGGCGTCGACCATGCCCAGCTCGGCCAGGCGATCCAGGTCATCGCCACGCCGCCCGCCGGTCAGGCCGAGGTCGATGTGGCCGCACTGCTGGCCGACTGCCGCGCGCGCATGCCCGCTTATATGGTGCCGCACGGCATCGAGGTGCGCGGCGGCCCGCTGCCGCGCAACCCCAACGGCAAGATCGACCGCAAGCTGCTGGCGACGGAATGGGTGGAGAAACAATCGTGAGCGAAACCGCCAGGCAATCGCCGCAGCACGCGCCGATGGCGCAGTTCAAGACCGCCGGGGCCGAGCTGCTCGTCAACGGCCAGCCGCTGTCACGCCTGGCTGAGCGCGTTGGCCGCACGCCGTTCTATGCTGTCGACCGCAGCCTGCTCGACGCCCGCGTGGCCGAGTTGCGCGCGGCGCTGCCGGCGGCCGTCAAGCTGCACTACGCGATGAAGGCCAATCCGATGCCTGCGCTCGTGGGCCACATGGCCAGGCTCGTGGACGGCATCGACGTCGCGTCGGCGGGCGAGCTGCAGGTCGCGCTGGACGCCGGCGCCGATCCGGCCGAGATCAGCTTTGCCGGCCCAGGAAAGCGCGACATCGAGCTGCGCCAGGCCGTGGCGGCCGGTGTGCTCGTCAACGTCGAATCCGAGCGCGAGCTCGCCGTGCTTGCAAAGGCGTCGCAGGATCTCGGCGTGCCGGCGCGCGTGGCGCTGCGCGTCAATCCAGACTTCGAGCTCAAGGGCTCGGGCATGAGGATGGGCGGCGGGCCCAAGCAGTTCGGCATCGACGCCGAAGTGCTGCCCGCGGTGCTCACGCGCATTGGCCAGCTTGGCCTGCAGTTCGAAGGCTTCCATCTCTTCGCGGGTTCTCAAAACCTCAAGGCCGAGTCGATCTGCGAGGCGCAGCAGAAGTCCTACGAGCTGGCGCTGCGGCTCGCGGCCGACGCGCCGTCGCCGGTGCGCTTCCTCAATCTGGGCGGCGGCTTCGGCATTCCGTACTTCCCGGGCGAGACGCCGCTGGACCTGGCGCCCATCGGCGCCAATCTCGCACAGATCGCCGAACGCGCCGCGCGCGAGCTGCCCGAGGCGCACCTTGTCATCGAACTAGGGCGTTACTTGGTGGGAGAGGCGGGCCTTTACGTCACGCGCATCGTCGACCGCAAGGTCTCGCGCGGGCAGGTCTTCCTGGTGGCCGACGGCGGCCTGAATCACCATCTTTCCGCCTCGGGCAATTTCGGCCAGGTGATCCGCAAGAACTACCCGGCCGCGATCGGCAACCGCATGGACGCCGCTGCGCGCGAAGTCGCCAGCGTGGTCGGGCCGCTGTGCACGCCGCTGGACCTGCTGGCCGACAAGATGGAGCTGGCGCAGGCACAGATCGGCGATCTCGTCGTGATCTACCAGTCCGGCGCCTACGGCCGCAGCGCGAGCCCGCAGGACTTTCTCGGCCATCCGCACTGCGTCGAGATCCTGGTCTAGGCCTCGCCTGAGCGCCGCCGGCTGATCAAATCGTCAGCCGACTGGCGGTCGCTTGTCAGCCGGAAAAGCAAGCCGCCTTCGTATTGGGGCAAGCGCCGACGTGGCTTCTCGATTCGCCTTACAGTCCGCGCTCGCGCCGGCGTCAGGAGACACCGGCGGGGCCGGCCAGGGAGCCGGCAAACGGGGCGCCGCAGGCGACCCGGAACTCGGCCAGATAGAGGATTCGCCTCGATGCACCAAAGTCCAGGAGCGCCGTCATGCTGATCGACGTCGTTCGAGTTGCGCTCAGGCGCCCCTACACCTTCATCGTCCTGGCCCTGCTGCTGCTCATCATCGGGCCACTGGCGGCGGTGCGTACGCCGACCGACATCTTCCCGGAGATCCGCATCCCGGTGATCGCGGTGGCCTGGCAGTACACGGGCCTGCCGCCCGACCAGATGGCCGGACGCATCTCGACGCTGTTCCAGCGCAGCCTGACAACGACGGTCAATGACATCGAGCACATCGAGGCCAATACCTATCCGGGCATCAGCGTCGTCAAGATCTTCTTCCAGCCCGGCGTGAACGTGGCCGTGGCCAATGCGCAGGTCACCGCCATCGCGCAGGTCGCCGTGCGCCAGATGCCCGCAGGCACGACGCCGCCGCTGATCCTGAACTACAACGCCGCCACGGTGCCCATCCTGCAGCTGGCGATGTCGGGCAAGGGCCTGTCGGAGCAGAACCTCTTCGACCTCGGCTTCAACACCGTGCGCACGCCGCTGGTGGCCGTGCCGGGCGCGGCCATTCCGTATCCGTACGGCGGCAAGCAGCGCCAGGTGCAGATCGACGTCAACGCCGCGGCGCTGCAGGCGCGCGGGCTGTCCTCGCAGGACATCGCCAACGCCCTGGCGGCGCAGAACGTGCTCACGCCGATCGGCACGCAGAAGATCGGCGACCTCGAGTACACGATGCAGCTCAACAGCGCGCCATCGCTGATCAAGGACCTCGGCAAGCTGCCGGTCAAGGTCGTGGGCGGCAGCACCATCTACCTGTCCGACGTGGCCGACGTGCACGACGGCAATGCGCCGCAGACGAATATCGTCCACGTCGACGGCGGGCGCTCGGTGCTGCTGTCGGTGCTCAAGAACGGCGCGACCTCGACGCTGGCCATCGTCGACGGCATCCGCACCAAGCTCGACGAGATGAAGGACGCGCTGCCGGCGGCGCTCAAGGTCGTGCCGATCAACGACCAGTCCGTGTTCGTGCGCGCGGCCGTCAAGGGCGTGGCAACCGAAGGCGCGATCGCAGCGACGCTGACGAGCCTGATGATCCTGCTCTTCCTCGGCAGCTGGCGCTCGACCGTCATCATCGCCGTGTCGATCCCGCTGTCCATCCTGGGTTCGATCCTCGGCCTCTCGGCCATCGGCGAGACGCTCAACCTCATGACGCTGGGCGGCCTCGCGCTGGCGGTGGGCATCCTGGTTGACGACGCGACGGTGACGATCGAGAACATCAACTGGCACCTCGAGCACGGCAAGGACGTCGAGACCTCCATCCTCGACGGCGCCCAGCAGATCGTCACGCCGGCCTTTGTCTCGCTGCTGTGCATCTGCATCGTGTTCATCCCGATGTTCTTCCTCGAAGGCGTGTCGCGCTTCCTCTTCGTGCCCATGGCCGAGGCGGTGATCTTCGCGATGGTCTGCTCCTTCATCCTGTCGCGCACGCTGGTGCCGACGCTGGCCAAGTACCTGCTCAAGCCGCACGCACCGCATCTCGACGAGACCGGCCACGCCGCGCCGGCGAGCAACCCGATCGTGCGCTTCCAGCGCGGCTTCGAGGCGCGCTTCGAGCATCTGCGCGGCGGCTATCGCAACGTCCTGGCGCTGGCGCTCGGCCATCGCAAGGTCTTCGTGATCGGCTTCGGCGTCGTCGTGCTGGCGTCCTTCGCGCTCGTGCCATTCCTGGGCAGCAACTTCTTCCCGCAGGTGGACTCGGGCCAGATCCTCTTGCATGCACGCGTGCCCGTCGGCACCCGCATCGAAGAAACCGCCGCGCGCTTCGCCCACATCGAGGACGCGATCCGCCGCGTCATCCCGGCCGACCAGATCACGACGCTGGTCGACAACATCGGCATGCCGGCGTCGAGCATCAACCTCACCTACAACAGCACCGGCGTGATGGGCACGCAGGACGGCGACGTGCAGATCGCGCTCGCCGAAGGCCACGCGCCCACGGCCGACTACGTGCGCCGCCTGCGCGAGCTGCTGCCGCGCGAGTTCCCCGACACGACCTTCTCGTTCCCGCCGGCCGACATCGTCAGCCAGATCCTGAACTTCGGCTCGCCCGCGCCGATCGACGTGCAGGTCCGCGGCCGCGATCTCGATGCCAACTTCGCCTATGCGCAGCAGCTGCTCAAGCGCGTCAAGGCGATCCCGGGCATCGCCGACGCGCGCATCCAGCAGAGCAATCGCGCGCCGGTCTTCAACGTCGACCTCGACCGCACGCAGGCGCAGCTGCAGGGCTTGTCGACGCGGGACGTCGCCAACAGCCTGGTCGTCAACCTGGCCGGTTCGAGCCAGGTCGCGCCGACCTTCTGGCTCAATCCGGCCAACGGCATCAGCTACTCCATCGTCATGCAGACGCCGCAGCCACAGCTCGACTCGCTGACCTCGCTGGCCAACCAGCCGCTCGGCAATGGCCAGACGGCCGGCACGACCACGCTCGGCGGCGTCGCGCAGTTCACGCGCAGCACCGGCAACGCCGTGATCAGCCAGTACGACGTGGCGACGATGGTGCAGATCCACGCGACCACGCAGGACCGCGACCTCGGCGCCGTCGCCAAGGACCTGCGCCGCGTGCTCGCCGAGACCAGCGCCGACGTGCCCAAGGGCTCGGTCGTCAAGCTCATGGGCCAGGTGCAGATCATGGACCGCGCCTTCTCGGGCCTGCTGTTCGGCCTGCTCGGCGCCATCGTGCTGATCTACCTGCTGATCGTCGTGAACTTCCAGTCCTGGCTCGACCCGGCCGTGATCGTCTCGGCGCTCTCGGCGGCGCTGGCCGGCATCGTCTGGATGCTGTTCGCGACCGACACCACGCTCTCGGTGCCCGCGCTGACCGGCGCCATCATGTGCATGGGCGTCGCCACCGCCAACAGCGTGCTCGTCACGAGCTTCGCGCGCGAGCGGCTCGACGCACTCGGCGACGCCACGGCCGCGGCGCTCGAGGCCGGCTTCGTGCGCTTCCGCCCCGTGCTGATGACGGCGCTGGCCATGATCATCGGCATGCTGCCCATGGCGCTCGGCCTGGGCGACGGCGGCGAGCAGAACGCGCCGCTCGGCCGCGCCGTGATCGGCGGCCTGATCTTCGCCACCATCGCCACCCTGATCTACGTGCCCGTGGTCTTCAGCCTCGTGCACCGCCACCATCGCCCGCAGCCCGATCCCGCATCGGGCGGCCAGCCCCAGATTCCCGGAGAACCCGTCCATGCCCACTGAACATTCCCGCCTGCGCCTGGCCGGCATCGTTGCGCTGGTCGTGGCCCTGCTCGTCGTCGCCGCCGGGCTGTGGACGCGCCAGTCGCGCGCCAGCCAGCTCAAGGAGCGTGCCGCCGACGCCGTCGTCCCCACCGTCGCGCTGATCGCGCCGAGCCGCACGCCGGCCGGCAACCTCGAACTGCCGGCCCGCATCGAGGCCTGGGCGCGCGCGCCGATCTATGCCCGCGTCAGCGGCTACCTCAAGCGCTGGAACGTCGACATCGGCGCGCCGGTCAAGTCCGGCCAGCTGCTCGCCGAAATCGAGGCGCCCGACCTCGACCAGCAACTCGCGCAAGCTCGCGCCGAAGCGGCCACCGCGCGCGCCAACGAGCAGCTCGCCGCGGCCACGGCCAAGCGCTGGCAGTCGCTGCTCGAGAGCGATTCGGTGTCGCGCCAGGATGTCGAGGACCGCGTCGGCGACGCCGCCGCCAAGCAGGCCACGGCCAAGGCCGCGCAGGCCAATGTCGAGCGCCTCCAGGCGCTGACCGGCTACCTCAAGCTGACGGCGCCGTTCGACGGCGTCGTCACCGCGCGCAACACCGATGTCGGCGCGCTGATCGGTGTCGGCGGCGGGCCCGGCAGCGAGCTCTTCGTCGTCTCCGACATCCGCCGCCTGCGCGTCTACGTCAGCGTGCCGCAGCGCCAGGTCGCCCAGGTCGTCATCGGCACCAAGGCCAAGCTCATGGTGCCGGAGCGCCCGGGCCAGAGCTTCGAGGCGACGGTGACGTCGACCTCCCAGGCCATCAGCAGCGGCAGCGGCGCCATGCTCGTGCAGCTCAGCGTTGCCAACCCCAAGGGCGAGCTGCTGCCTGGCGGCTTCGCCACCGTGCGCTTCGACGCCCCCGGCGAGCCTGGCCTGGCCGTGCCGCCCGGCGCGCTGATCACCGGCCGCGCCGGCGTGCAGGTGGCCACCGTCGACGCCAACAGCCACGTCAAGCTCGAGACGGTCACGATCACGCGCGACCTCGGCAATATCGTCGAGATCGCCGGCATCAAGCCCGACACGCAGGTGATCGACGGCCCGCCCGATGGCATCTCCGACGGCGACGCCGTGCGCGTCGCCGCGCCGGCCAAGAAGGGGGCGTCCTGATGCGGCGCGCGCTGCTTGCCACGGCGGCGCTGGCACTGCTCGCGGGCTGCGCCGCCGTGGGGCCGGCCGAGCTGCCCAAGGTCGCCGCGCCGGCAACGTTCAAGGAAGCCGGTGCGCCCTGGGTGAACGCCGCGCCGTCGGCGCCGCCGGCCTGGGACCATTGGTGGGAGGCCTGCGGCGACGCCGAGCTGAACGCGCTGCAGCAAAAGCTCGTCGCCAACAGCCCGGACCTCGCTGCCGCGCTGGCGCGCTACAAGCAGGCGCAGGCCGTGACGCAGACGCTGCGCGCGGCCGGGCAGCCCTCGCTGACGGGCTCGCTGAACGCCCAGCGCGATCGCCAGTCCGAGCTCAAGCCGCTGCGCGTGCTCGGGCCGACCTCGCCGAACGAATACAACAGCGCCACGCTGGGCTTGGACCTCGAATACGAGGTGGATCTGTGGGGGCGCGTCAGTGCGAGCGTCGCGGCGGGCGTCGCCTCCGAACAGGCGGCTGGCGCCGATCTGGCCGGTGCGCGCCTGGCGCTGCAGGCCCAGCTGGCCGACGACTGGCTGGCCCTGCGCGGGCTGGACCAGCAGGCCCAGCTCCTGCGCGATACCGAGACGGCCTACGCCAAAGCGCTGGACCTCGTCTCGCACCGTCACGGCGCGGGCATTGCGTCCGGGCTCGACCTGGCGCGGGCGCAAGCCCAGCTCGAAGAGGCGCGCTCGCAAGCAGGCCAGCTCCAGGCGCAACGCGCGCTGCTGGAGCATGCGATCGCCGCGCTGGTCGGCGCCAATCCTTCCGACTTCAGCATCGCGCCGCGCACCGCGGAGACGGCCTTGCCGGCCGTGCCGCTCGACGTGCCCTCGACATTGCTGCAGCGCCGCCCCGACATCGCCGCGGCCGAGCAGCGCGTGATCGCCGCCAATGCCTCGGTCGGCGTCGCACACGCGGCGCTGTTCCCGGCCGTGACGCTCAGCGCCATGGGCGGCTACCAGAGCTCGCAGTTCGGCCGCTTCATCGAAGCGCCCAATCTGTGGTGGGCGCTCGGCCCGAACCTGGTCGGCACGCTGTTCGATGGCGGCCGTCGCCACGCCGAGGAAGACCGCACACGTGCGGTGCTCGACGAGGCCTCGCAGCGCTACCGTGCGACGGTGCTCGGCGCCTTCCAGCAGGTCGAGGATCAGCTCGCGCTGCTGGCGCACAACGGCGACGCGCTGAAGAACGAGCAGCAGGTCGCCGCCAGTGCGCAGGCGCAGGTGCAGATGTCGGGCAAGCTCTACGAAGCGGGCGCGGCGAGCTATCTGGAGGTCGTCACGGCGCAGACCAACTGGCTGCAGGCGCAGCGCAGCGTGCTTGACCTCGGCACGCGCCAGCGCCGCGCGTGGGTGCAGCTCGTGCGCGCGCTCGGCGGCGGTTGGAGCCCGCGAGACGGGCAGCAAACCGCCCAGGCGGCCGGCGCCTGAAGAGCTCCAAGCTTGCCGAAACCTTTTGGGAGCGCATCCCCAAGGCGTAGGAGACGGCCACAGGGGCGACTCGCCCTAGACTGCGCGGCATGCGCACGGTGCTCAGCCTCATCGTCATCCTGCTACTGACGGCATGCTCGGGGCCGAAGTACACCGTTGACGACGGGCGCCGGGTGAACGAGGCGCTGCTGGCGCAGATCCGCAATTACGGCGCCGGCGAGCGCGCATTGCGGCCGGCCATCGAGCGCACCGCGGCGCTCAAGGACCCGGACTGCGACAAGCAGTGGGAACTGCCGTTCTCGGTGGCGACCAGCTACGGCTGGGATGAAAACGACCGCGTGGCCTGGGTGCGCGGGCTCGGCGTGGACGAGCGGCTCACCGTGGTGGCGGTGTCGACGCGCTCGACGCTCAAGGTCGGCGACCGCATCACGCGCATCGGCAGCGTTGCCAACGACGACAGCGAATCGCTGCTGGAGCTGCTGGGCTACGCGCGCGACCAGGGCGGCAGTTTTGAAGTCACGCTGGCCGACGGCAAGTCGCGCCGGATCGTGGCGCCCTTCGAAGTCTGCCGCGGCTACACGCGCCTGGCGCCGCCGAACACGCCGGCCCTGCAGGACTACCACTGGCTGCTGACGCTGCATCCGCTGGAGGTGCCGGCCGTCGGGCTGGACGCCGACGAAGCGCTCTGGATGGTGCTCTGGACCCAGGGCCTGTCGGAGGAGGGCGGCGCCCGCATGAAGGTCTACGACTACGGCATGAAGTTCGTGGGCACGCTCTACAACGTCGCCACCATCGCCACCGGCCTGCGCGGCGCGGCCATGGCGGCGGAGACGGCCATCGACGCGGCCCGTTCGGCTGCCGCCAGCGCCGCCACCGAGGTGCTCAAGCAGCAGGTCATCTCCGAAGGCCAGCAGTACGCGACCGACAAGATCCGCCAGTCCATGGTGGATGCGGGCCAGCAGGTCGGCAAAGGCCAGGCCGTCAGCGCCATGCAAAAGGCCTCGGCCAACCGCGGCAACCTCTGGGGCGTCTCGCGCATCGCCGCCACCGTCTTCGACCGTGCCGACGCCTGGGCCTTCGAGCGCATGGACAAGCTCGGCGGCCAGCCGCTGGCCGGCTTCACGCTGCATCAAAAGCTCGTCGAGGCGCAGGCCGGCAGCAACGCACTGCTGTTCGATGCCGACCGGCTCGTCGCCCTGAGTCATCTGGCCGCCACGCGCGGCATGCAGGATCAGGTCACTGCCATCCTCGGAGGCGTTGACCCCGACCAGCTCCTTGCAGAGATCGGCAGCATGCCGCTGGCCTCGGCTCACGTGGCCTTCAGCTATTCAGACCCGAACGACCCGGCTGGACTCGGCTCCGGCCCCTTCGCGCGCGGCCTCGTCGATGCCATGCTGCGCATGCCCACCGAAAGCAAGCGATGAGAACGAGACTGCTGATGCTGGCGGCGAGCCTGCTTGTCGTGCCGCCGATCTTGAGCGTTAGCGCGCAAACCGTGGTGGCGCGGCCCGAGGAGGCTGCCAGCGCACCGGCCGAGTCGCCGGCCGAAGCCGCTTCCGACGCCGCGGCGGCGGCGCTTGCGGCCAGCGCAGCGCTCTCGCCACCCGCACCGCCTCCGCCGAGCTGTCCGGCCCTCATCTCGAAGGCCATCGCGGCCGACATGCAGGCGGCCACCGGCAAGGCCCAGCACAAGGACCTGGCGCAGCAGAACGTCGAACTCGCGCAGGCCATCGCGCGCTGGAACGACGCCGAGAGCCGCTGCGAAGGACCGGCACGTGAACGGGTCAAGCGCAACCGGGCGGACGACGAAGCCCAGATGATCCAGCTGCAGGAGCAGATGGCTGCCGGCAGCGAATGCGAGGAAGCGCAGCGAGACGCCGGTGCGCTGCAGACCTTGGCCCAAGACGCCTTCGGCGATCGCCGCTTCAGCGATGCCTCGCTGCTCTACCGCAAAGCCGAGAACCGCTGGGAGGACGCCGTCGAGGCCTGCACCATCGCGCGCAAGCCCGCGCTCGACAAGCTGCGCAGCCAGGCAGCGACCGACGCGCACAACGCCGAGCACTGCGCGCCACGCTTCGAGCGCGCGCGCGAATTCAGCCAGCGCCTGCGCGGCCGTGCTGCCGCGCTCAGCGCTACCGATCGCCAGCAGCAATCGCAGATCGCCGAAACGCTGTGGCGCGAGGCACAGGCAAACTGCCTCGACAACGCGCAGGACCTGGCGCTGGCCAACGCCAACGCCGTGGCGCGCGAACGCGGCACGCCCTTCGTGCCGACCCAGCCACCGCCCGAGGCCGCGCCGCGCTTTGCCGCCGCACCGGCCTCGCTACCTGTTGCCGCCGCATCGTCCGCTTCAGCGCCGGGCCAGACGCAGTCTCGTGTCGCCGCGGCCGCCGCGCCCTCAGCGGCACCGCCTGGCGCGTTGAAATCGACGCCGCCTGCTTTGGCCGTGGCGGCCGTGCCCGCAGCAACGTCGTCACTGGACGCCATCGCCTCCGGGGCGGCTCAGCCCAAGCCCGGCAAGATCGCCTACCAGAACGGCGACCTCTACACCGGCGATCTCGTCGGCGACCGCCGCGTCGGCCAGGGCGAGTTCGTCTGGGCCAGCGGCCAGCGCTACAAGGGCGAGTGGCGTGACGACAAGGCCACCGGCCAGGGCGAACTGCGCTTCGTCAGTGGCATGTATTACGAAGGCGAAGTCGTCGACGGCCGGCCGCAGGGCCGCGGCCATCTGCACTTTGCCAGCGGTGACGACTACGTCGGCCTCGTCCAGGACGGTCAGCCGCATGGCCACGGCGTTTACGTGTGGGCCAACGGCCAGCGCTGCGACTGCGACTGGGTGGCCGGCATCGCGCAAGGGCAGGGCGAGCTGCGCTTTGCCAACGGCAACGTCTACACCGGCCCGCTGAAAGACGGCCTGCCGCAAGGGCGCGGGCACATGGTCTTCGGCACCAAGGACCAGTACGACGGCGACTTCGTGCAAGGCGCGCTCGAAGGGCAGGGCGTCTACCGCTGGGTCAACGGCTCACGCTACGAGGGCGGCTGGCAGGCCGGGCACAAGCAGGGGCACGGGCACTTTCGCTGGCCGGATGGGAAGAGTTTTGATGGGGAGTACCGCAATGACCAGCCGTTGGAGCCGGTGGAGGCGGCTAGTGCGCCGGCTTCGTAGAAGACCGTCGCAAACCTTGTTTGCCAGATGCTCGGCGTTGTTGAATGGCGGCTATGTGGCGGGCGCGTCGTTCAAGGTTGCTGCTAGAGGGGCAACTTCCGGCGGCGGATTCAACCGATCGATGCAACACACTAACCACCGCGTAGGCGGAAGGAGTGTTGCAGATGAAGCAGCGGCCTCGAATCTACTACTCGGCCAGCCAGAAGGCGTTGATGTGGGAGCGCTGGA